>PJEL010000553.1_pt1 | contig 43798 bp, 72 predicted proteins | sample 1853271 | NCBI WGS metagenome assembly PJEL01 (sample SAMN08108733, study PRJNA415343) | Invertebrate metagenome, whole genome shotgun sequencing project. | host: Globobulimina | place: Sweden: Gullmar Fjord | collected 2015-08
GCAACGTATAAATAAGGATATTCCAAGAGCTGTTAAACCAAAAGTTTCTGGCAGAAAAACATTTCCACAGATAGAGAAATTTCAGCAAAAATCTCAGTCTGCTGTCGAAAATATAATTGCAAATAAAGAAGGATTGAAATTTATCGATGAATCCGGTCTTGAAGTGGTCGGGAGATTGCCTCAAAATATTGATGAATTTGGACAGGCAATAACTCAAACTAAAGCTAAAATATTTGATGACTTCGATTCTCTCATAAAGATGGCCGGTAAAAAAGGTGCTGAAGTAGATACAGAGAAAATAGCTCAAGAATTAAGAGGGATGTTTGATATTTCAGAAACAGCACCTAATAAAAAACAGGCTGAAAGATTCAGAAGACTGTCTCCATCAACTGCAAGAGAAGCTGAGAGATTGGCTGATGAATTTACAGCAGCTGGTAAATTTACGCCTGCTGACGCAGAGGCTGAACTTGAAATTTTAAACCGTACATTGAAAGCTTTCTATGATAGCCCTTCGCCTGATTCAGCAAGTGTAGCATATGTTCATTCACTGGTTGCAAATAATATCCGCAAACAACTTGATGATGTTATAACAAAATCAACAGGAGAAGGATTTCAGGAATTGAAAAATGCTTACGGAGCCTTGAGAAGCATTGAAGAAGACGTCGGAGCATCTATATTCAGAGAAGCGAAAAAAGGTAATCCTGGCCTCGTTGTTGATTTTGGTAACGTATTATCAAGTACCGCTGCTCTCCAAGGGATATTAACATCTAATCCTAAGTTGGCTATAGCAGCTGGAGCCGGAAAAATAGTAGTTGATATTTTCAAAAAATTCAGAGAACCAAATAGATTAATAGAAGAGATGTTTAAAGATGTTGACAGTTTAATAATAAAAAGAGCAGATACAGGTTTTAATCCTAAAAGTAAATTAGGGACACGGTTGCGAACAAGAATAACAAAAGCTCAACAAAGGGGGATACAGGCAGAGCAGGAATTATCTGTAACTGAATTAAGTAAAGGTAGAGCAGGAACGCCAATACCGCCAAAGGAGCCTTCTGTAAAAACTTCTGCAATCAGCAAAGGCCAAGAGATTGAAGGGGCAGAAATACTCACTGGAGATCCTTTTATTGATGAGAAAATCAGCATAGCATTAAGGACACCTCCTTCACTGAGAGATGCTGAACAGAAATTCATGATAGATATAATCAAAAGGAAACCATAATGGCAAAGAAAAAAACAAAAACTAAAAAGAAATCAGGCAAAAAATATTGAGGAGGCAGGTATGAAAAAGATTATATTATTAACGGTTTGCGCGTTGTTACTCTTAACAGGAAATTCTTACGCAGGAGGGATTTCTCTTACTGACAACGTGATGCTTTCTACAACAGACATAAACGGAAAGTTCTCTGCATGTGTAGCAAGATCGGATTCAAATAAAAGATTAGTAATATCCGGAGCTGTCGGAGATACTTTTGCAGTGGAATTTGATGGTGTTGTTATAAAAACGGTTACTTTGGTAACAAGCCCTGAATTGTGGAACTTTAACAACGCTGTTGATGCTTTGAGAGTTGATATGTCAGCCAATGGGACAGAAGCAGTTTCGCTTAAATGTTCACATAAAATTTGGTAAGCATGAAATTAAAGGAGAATACTATGAGAAAAATAGTTGTAATCTTGTTTGTAATTTTAATGTACTCAATCCCTTCCCGAGCAGGAGATGATTTATTAAAATCAGGAGGGTTGACCCAGGTTAACGGTGTACAGGATATAAGCGGACCAGTTAATATTGATGGGTCACTGGATTCGGATAATATAAGTCTCGGAGGAGTCCCGCTTTCCCGCCTTGCATCTGAATATCCCACCAGAGGGGATCTGGTTAATGTTGCTCCTATCCCTGTATTTCGTGCAGACGGTGCAGGTATCAGTCTGTTTGATGTTGCTGACGACGGAGGCGGTGACGGTGTTACAACGGTATACTTTGCACTGGCAACGGAAACAGTTATAAGACAGGACGGTAGTGCTGAGAAAGTCTGTATCTGGATAAAAGACAGGAATGCCGTTGCTGATAACAGACCTTCAGGGAGTGAATTAAACTACCTCGAAGCTTTGAAGATAGGGTTCTGGAGGAGAGACTTTACTTTCGGAGCTACTGGTATATGGGCTGACTCATGGGATTTAATCGGCTTAACTGAAGACCTTGACGACTCTCTCTATGACGTTCTTACTGGAGACAATGAACTTGGTTGTGTCACATTGGATAATCCTGTACCTGATTTGAGAATGGGTGATTATGTAGCAATACACGTAACAGACGGAAGCGCAGACCCGGCTTCAGCAACTACCTTCTTAACAGAGTATGCATCTACAAATAACGCAATAGGGGATTTATCTTTTGAGGCTACCTTTATAGAAGCCAGTCAGCAAAATTTTGATTGGAACAGTGGAGGGGATGCTGATTCTGTGCTGGCAGAAAAAAGCACACAGGTTGAAGTTTACATGAAAGCCCCACAGGTTATCTTTCACGGTCCGAGTTATTTTACCGGTACAAATTCAAACGATTCAGCGAATCATGAAGGATACGCTATCGATTATGACATAGATGATCTGCACCCGAAGATCGCACCTGAATTCATGTTTAAGAATATGACCGGAATGACAGTACAAAGCATGGGTCAGGCAGGGCAGTCAGCGGCACAGCTATTGTCTGAGTTTCCGACATTCATTGCTGACCTGAAGCCGAGAATCTATGTGACCCCATACGTAGGCAATGATACACCAACGGGGGCAATCAATACCACATTTCTAAGTCGTATTGAATTAGCTCGTTCTGTAAATATGGTAGTTGTAATCACAGGTGTCATGCCGAACATTGTTGCTGGCTTTGATGATATTGAAACTGCAACTGTCCATGCTGAATGGGAGTTGCTTAAGACCTATGCTAAAAATAACTGGACAAATGTATTTCTTTCGGATCTTGAGCCGCATTTAGGTGAAGTAAGAACCTTATCTGCAACAGGGCGTACCTCTGCTACTTCGTCATGGGATGCATCAACTGTTTATGAACAGTACGAACCCGTAACACCTGACTCAGAAGAGTGTTCCGGAGATCCTTATTTTCAGGTATTTTCTTGTGTTGGTGACTGTGAGTCTGAAGCCGCTGAACCTGCATGGAATTGTGGTAAGGGAGCAATGACAACAGAAGGTAGTAGTACAAATGGTATTACATGGGAACACAAAGGGGATATCAGCGAGTTGCTTTGGGACGTTAAGACTGACGCAACTGGTTACGCTCTATTCTTATCAGATGCAGGTGGACATTTTACTCCTCTTGGCAATTCAGTATTTGCTAACACTATAGTAAACGCTGTTGTGCAAACTTTAAATAAAGATACAGAAAATAAACAGCAATTTGACCAGACAAATTTCTTCAGCCTTGTTAAGACAACTGACACTTCCAATGTCGATAACGGTGCTGTATTCCGGTTAGTAGCATGGGACACTCAGCATTACGGAGCTACAGGCTGGTTCGACTCTTCTGTATCAGGGCATCCGTTCAGGCCAAAGAAGGCCGGAGTCTGGATGGTAAATATTGGAGTGAGTTTAACAGGCAGAGCCGCTGATGATGAGACATGGTTTTTCATCACTAAAGGAGGAGATAGTGACGAAGCCCCGGATTGTACCAATGGGACAGAAGATTACTTTCCTTACAACCTTGCAAATAAAGATATTGCCATAACCAATTCAGCTTTTCTGTCTTTCTCAGGAATAATTTATTTGGATGGTGCGGACGATTGGCTGATCGTGTGTGCTTTCGGTGGTGCAGGGGATACAACTGACATAGTTGACGGTTACTGGAATATGTATTATCTAGGCGGCATTTAATAAGGAGGTGGCACGTTGACAGAACTTGAAGAAATCAATAACAAGTTGGCCAGAGTGTGTGCATCAGTACAACATATCAAAGAGCATGTAGAAGAGATGAGGGCAGAACGTGAAAAACATAAAGACACCTTCTGGTTTAATATGAATAGCATGAAGGATAATCTGAGAGATGAACAAGAGGCCCGGAAGCTTGCAGATCAGGATATAAAGGGAGAGGTTAGTAAGTTGAAAGTTAAGATAGGAACAATTTCCGCTGGCATTGCAATCGGTATATCAATGGCAACCAGATGGATAATGAGTCAATTTAAATAATGTACACATGTAAACACTTCATAGTTCAGGAGCTTGTTGATAAATTTACTTATGAAAAATTCGGTGAATTATCTTGGCAGTTCTTTGACCCTCACTCTCTCATAATGATTGATGGTATCAGAGATTATTTTAATTCTCCTGTCTACATCAATAACTGGGATATGGGGGGGGAGAATCAATACAGAGGCTTAAGGGCGTCATACGTTAATATAGGCGCTACCTTCAGCCTTCATAAGTTCGGCAAGGCTTTCGATATGACAGTGAAGGGTTTAGATGCCGATTACGTTAGAAAGTGCATTATGGACAATAAAGATGATGGTAGGTTGGTTAATATTAACAGGCTTGAGGGTGATGTAACATGGCTTCATGCTGATACTGCTAATATCCCGGAGAGGATAATGTTATGGCATCCGTAATCTTCCAGAAGGGATTCAAATACCAGTTAATGAAGGACTATAACCTCCAAATCAACATAGCCAGCGGAGGATGTATTACTCCATTCATCATGTTGAACGCTCATGGACTTTTGACGATAAAACGTGGGTATAGTTGGGACGGAGCTTCAGGCCCTACCATAGACACAAAGAACTGTATCAGGGGAAGCCTTGTCCATGATGCCCTGTATCAATTGCTCAGGCATACCCTTGTGGATATGAAACATCGCCACTATATTGATATGCTTTTTAAAGAAATCTGCATAGAAGACGGTATGTTTAAGTGGAGAGCATGGGTCTGGTATAAGATGGTCAGGAAGTTCGGCAGATACACTTCAAGGGCAGAGGACCAGAGAGAAACCTTTACTGCTCCTTAAATTCCCATGTCCACCCAGAATCCTGCCATAAATGCCACCGAGTACCTTTTCGTTTTAGAGTTTTCAACCACACCATAACACAAGCCCCGTCAGGGAGTCTTTCTACTTCTACAGGATACCAAGCAAACCATAAATGCCAGTTGCTTAAACGTATGCATTTTTGTTCAAAAGTATTTAAACTCCACCATTTCATCAATCAATCTCCTTCTAATCATTCGGTAATTCCGAATTACAGGGAAGCACCCGTTCATGACCGGGTACGAGGGATGTCTCAATTACACGGGTAATCCTGACCTCTTTATTATTATACAGACACGTTGATTTTATCCACCTCCGACCCTTTACCATGACTGTCCTTCCGTCCCTGAAGAACACCTGTTTACATAGTGGGCATTTGAATTTCATCTCCCCACTATCTCAATGGTAAATATTTTTTTTGCAGGTGGAGTTTTATCTAAAACAGCCAAGCATATAGGGTCAGCGTTTTCGGATTCATTATCCGATGTATCTGTAGCTGTCAAGGTGAAACAATAATACCCAGCAGGGATACTCAACTCAGATGTCACCTGATCTTTTGCAATCTCTTTTGTTAGATAGTTGTCTACGAAATCATGAATTGTCCCTTCAGGGGTGATTGCGTATTTTAAATCATAGTGGTCAAGATCGGCCTCCGTCGATGCATTGAAGCTTGCTTTGATTAATTCTGCCTGTGCTGATGCTGCCGTTACTAATGTTGCCAAGATAAGTGATATTGCCAATAAAATTTTCATCGTTTCTTCTCCTGTACATATTTTGTCCCCTTTATAAATTAATAACTTTCGTGTCCTACCTTGCACGGTTCCGATATCACTATGTTATATATTCCCCGTTTCATGTAGATAATAAGTAGGTGAGATTCCTAGCTTCTCAACGTTACCATTGTTATTGTCTCGGTAATATCCATAATCAACATAAGCATGTTGCAACCAAACCCATACCCCTGAATTTGTTTTTTGTGGTAGCCATGTGAAAATTTTATTCCGTCCTATTAGCGGAGTTCGCCTTGCGTTTTTTTCAGTCCTTATCCTGTTATATGTCTTTCCTAATATCATTTCACCTCCAGATTACACAAAAATATAACATCTGATTCGAGTGAATGCGAAAACGGACTCGCATCACTCACTCAGGGTGTTATGGTGTCTGGAAATGACCGCTTTCCTTCGCCATTTCCAGCATTTTTATCAGTTTGTCAATTGCATTATTATTTATCAAGCCAATTTTAAAAACCTTAATACTTGCCTTTGACGATACGGGGATATGAAGAAAACAATCCCATTGAAACGCTTTCATTTCAGCCGCAGTTAGAGGCGGCATATCGGACAATATTTGTTTCGATATATTTCCCCATTTGTAATCCACTTTCCATCCATAGTGACCGCAGGTAATGTCATATTCTAAGGCATCAATTTTGCCTTTCTTGGGGATATATCCAGCTTCCTGCAATGCCTGAAATTCTATTTTATTTGGTAACCGTTGGTCTATTTTGTGTCCATATGCCCAATCACGACACCATAACATGTCGCTGCATGGGATGCGTACCGCAGACGTTGTTTTGCTTTCAATTGGTTTTTCTTGTTTCATCAGTTTTATCCTTTCCGGTGCGCTTCAGTACGCACCCTTGAGCTTGTCGTTACACGTCCCGCTATCGGAACATGACCTCCTGTTTTACATGCTCTCTTATTCTCTGCTCCATCGCCTTGAAGTATTCCTGATCTATTTCGTACCCTGTCAGGTGGTGTCCCATGTTATGGCAGGCAATAGCTAAAGAGCCGGAGCCTAAGTTTGTGTCAACAATCTTCCAGCCAGGCAAAGCATATTTCTTTAGTATCCATTCGTAAACCTTGACGGGTTTCTGTGTCGGATGTATCCGTTTTTCGTTCAGTGCCTTATTGCCTTGCTGTATCGTGCCGTTGTCAGTCGATACACCCTGCATCATTCCACGCCACATGAAGCGCACCATATCCACTCTGTCGGTCATGCTGTTGTACGCTATTTCACAGTCGCTCTGGTCTGCTCCGTCATTCACCTTATCCCACACGATACGCCCATCTCCGAAGTTCTCAGTGTAGTAGTTGCAGCCCCATATTATTTGATGTTTTGACACCCTCATGAGTTCACGGAAATAGGAAGGATCTGCAGGACTGTTATCCCATGCCTTCTTTTTATACTTATTCCCGTCAACGTACATTTTTGAGCCGTTTGATTGTAAGACCATATTGCTTCTGTTCACGCCTCCATGCTCTTTGCGTCCATAGTTCGGGTCTACTATAGCCAACTCAAAGTATTTATCTGGTATGCTTTCCATGCCCTTCATGTTGTCCATGTTAAAAAGAGAAAGAAAATCAGACGTGTAACAAGGCAGTGGACTCGAATGCACTATAGCAGTGCTGATTTCAAGTTCTGTCTGTTCACCTATGTCTTTAGTGTTTTTCATCGTTTTATTGCTGTCTCCGTGCATCGGTCACTTTTGCGTTATGTTCGGGTGTTCCATGCTTTTTTTGCCTGATCTTTCTCATGCCACCATGTTGTACTGGCTGCACATTTACCTTGACACCTAACTCTGTACCCATCTGGATTTTCGTTTATATGCTTTTCGCCAGGATACAACTGTCCAATGAAGCATTTGGGATCATGTTCATAATCTGCATATGCACTACCACAAAACGGACAGGGCAATAAATCAACATAACCAGTTGATGCACAGTGAACGAGTGCCACGATGCTCGATTTGCTTTCGATTAGTTTTTCTATGCTAAAGTCCTTCTTGTCTTCCATGTCGTTCTGGCCCTCGTCAGTGATCATATTGTTATCCCTCAACTACCCGAATTATGACTTCCATTGCTCTGAAAAATTCATAGTCCTTAAGTTCGGGCCTCATTATTTCGAGAATGTTTTCCAGTTCGTAGTGGAGGGAGCCGAGTAGTGTTCTATCGTCAAGTTCACTTTCATCCATTGTGAATGTTTCCAGCCAGTCAATAGACCATTGTGTGTATCCGCATTTTATAGGATCAATTCTTCGGGCCAGATCCCGGAGCTGAGGGATAACAACGCACTGCTTTGAATCCTCACCAGCGTGACCGTTTTGAGTTTGCTTTAGTTTTGAGTTATCCAATTGTTTATTCTCCTTTTCTGTATCCTCAATGGTGAGGATCACAGACTTTTACGTTATATACCTGATTTAACGTCCTCAAAAATCATCACACCGTTTTTATCATTGAGCCCGCTATATTGCATTAGTATTACGTCAGACGGATCGATGTCTATAGATTCCTGTCCAATCTCATCTTGCTCCATCCGTTTGACTGACAATAATTGACCTAGATTGTCGGGGTGTACGCTGAACAGGAGAGCGCAGGGAACAAACATCTGCTGCGTTCTTTTATCCCACGCACGGAACATAACAACTGGCCGGACCGTATGCGTATCAGCAGTGTTGATTCCGTCTCCAATTGGTCTTTGATTTCCCATTATCTTTCTGTCTCCTTTTATCGTTCAGATACGCAACTGTCATCCAGAGCGTTATGTCACCTCTTTTAAATCTCTTGGCAGTTCGGACGGATGCATTAACATCTTAAAGTCTGTGCCGTCCCACCGATACCATGCAGCCCCCTTATCTCCATCATATGCGGCAAACCAGCATTCTAGCGATGGGCTATAAAGTAGAAATAAGTCATACTTTTCTATATCAGAGTGTACTGGCTTTTTTATAGAAGCACATAACCTGTCATTGCTCTGAATGTGTGCCTCTGACCCTGATTCTGCCTTTTCATGTTTGTCGTTCATCTAATTATCTCCTTGCCCTCTGTTGTATCTCTATTCACAAGCAAACGTCGGAATCCCCGTTGCCTCCTGTACCTCTCGGATCATGCGAGCTTCATCGCTGTTACCGTTATTGCTATGTTATATGACACCATGTCTCTCTGCTATTTCCGCTATTTTTGGATCATTACGTATATATTCTTGTGAGTCTCCACCACAGCACTGATTTATATCCGGCCCCGCTGAAAACCAATAATCTATTTGAGAACATAAGCATTCTTTCGCAGTTTTCTTTGTTGGATTCTTCAGCAATTTGTCTAAATCATGTTGGTCAACGTATCCCCCTGTCATGTCATGTGCAGGAGAAATACGCCACAGATAACAATGATCTTTATATGCTTGTTCGTATGTCATAATAAAACCTCATATTGCGTATCAGCATCCACGATTTTAGTTTATGTCTTTCACGCATCACTGATTACTACGTTATACCAGCTCACCATTTATCCCTACCGCGTCAAGTAATGATATGACACCTTTATGCCAGCCAAGGTATCCGTCAAAGTCGCCCATGCTGTCCATTATGTTCTTTATTGTAATTGGTTGCTATTGCACAGGCTAAATGCACAGGTTGTCCCTCACATATGCTTCCGTCACTTGTTCCATCAATAGCAATAAGGACGCACTTATCATCGTCAGATGTTTTACATACAGGACATTCCTTATCTTGTGGAAACTTTTCAAATGTTCTTAATTCTGGTCTTTTCATTCCACCTCCTTGCCTGTGCCTTTGCATTTCGGGCATTGAACTATATCCCAGCTATTATCATCAAATGGATTCTCATGCCCTGTATTGAAATAATTTTCCCCTCTTCCCTCGCATCCATCACACTTCTCATCCCCCTCCTTCTCTCTCCTGAACCCCTCTATTGTCAGGGATTTAAGTTCAAGTATTTCTCTAACAAGTGAATATTTATCCATCCCATCATATTCATTATCAAGTGCCTCTGTAATTTGCGACTCCGTAATCTTATCTCTCATCCCTTCCTCCCATGATACTTGTTTCGTTCACCCTCGAATGTTAAATGAAACATGACTATATTGTGAGTAGACTTAAATTCTTTTGCTATCCGATTATATCGCTTGCGGGCTTCACACCTCTCAGCGTATCCCGATACACAGGGAATATTAGGTATATAATCTTTGTGTTCTGGGCATAAAAAATTAACACACTTCATTTATCCACCCCCTTACCCAAACTCTATCTCGTCCTCAACCTTATGTTTTTTTCTTGTATGCTCAAGCAAATCATTAAATGTTTTTAATTTCTCTCCACAATGAAAACATATCCATTCATCCATTATTTATCCACCTCCTCAATTATCATTCTTTCCATATTTACCCTCCTGTTTTACTGACGTAGGCGGTTATATTTTACCCTCAAGAATATTTTTCATTGGCTCTTTCGCATGCTTCCGGCATGCTTCGGTGATGCAGTTGTTATATTTAAAAATGTTCCTCCTCATCGAAGTTTTCTTCATTAAGGACGTTCCCTAACTCTTCCTGCGCTATCTTACGATCCCTTAAGCACTTGCTACACATACAAATAGCTCCGCCATACTTGCCTTTTCCTGCTGGCCTGTTATCACATTGATAATTTAACCAAACCATCCCCCCTCCTTTCTTAACGAGTTATCATGTAACCTGTTGCACCTGCAAGCATAATACCTATAAATGTGATTGCTAACCAATTCATTCCTTCTCCTTTCAGGTACTCATCCATGACTTCAGTGTTGATATGAACGAGTACCGCAGCGATCATTTCGGTTTTGTTCAGTTTTACTTCATCTAATCGGTTTATTTGGTTGCTCATGTCTTTCAGGTTCTTGTTCCCCACATTTTTTAATACATTTCCCCTCAGCATTGCAATATGTCTCACATTCAATAACTACAGGGTCAGGCAGCATATCGAAGATGTCCAAGACTATACTGCACCCACTTAAAACCAATACAAAGAATATGGATAATATAATTTTCATTTGCATCCCTCCCTACACATCTTTTTTATTGAAGATTTATATTTAGCGCAATATTCAACGCATGACATATTTTTTTCATCCTCTACCCACTGATCGGCTCTACCGTCATGTAACCAGCCTTGTTTCGGACTGCACCCCACTACCATCTTAGATGTCATCATATCGTCATACCTTTTCGCCTTCTCCAACGCTTCTTTAAGTTCTGGGATGGTGAGGATTTTTCTGGCAACTTCTTTGGAATTTTTTATAAAAAACATATCCAATATTATATCCACTTTAGGCTCTATTTTTATTATCTCAGCAATCTTCTCTTCCATGTCTTTCATTCTTCCCTCCTGTGTTCCCTAAGATATCTTTCCTTCTTCCATTCTTTCCAGGAGTCCCACATGTCGGGCTTATTTGTAATATCCATTTATGTAATCTGTGATTATTGCCTTTGCTTTGTCCTGGCCTGCTACCCATATTGCGTAATATCCGGCATTGTTCATATCTACAAGCCAATTATGTTGAGCTTCACTTACTGATTTTTTACCGACATCCTTCATCTCAATCCATAAGCCATGGTGCCGGCCATCAGAGTGACACAGAAAGAGGTCTGAGACACCGTTAGTAAGCCCCTCTGCTTTGTATTTTCTGATAAGGGCATGCTTGCCCCTCTTTGTACTGCCAGCGATCCACTGACCGTTAGGTATGGCTATCAGATGCAGTTTCGGATATAAATATCTAAACCATTCTACTACTGCCTGTTGTTCCGTTGATTCGCTCATCTTAACCTTTCAAATAATTCTTCTGATTTTTCTGAACCTGGGGGCAAGTCATCGTGACACGATTGACATACCCTGATATTATGTTTATATGAATTAAATAAGTGTTGCCTTTCAGACGCATCGTATGTTACTCGTCTATATCTGTGATGTCTGGACAAAAACCCATCTGTCTTCCCGCAAGCTTCACAATATGGGGGTAATTGGTCATATAATTCTTGCACGCCCTTTTTTCTGTATGGCCTGGCTGCTACCCTTAGGGGTTGATGACTTTTTTTTATGGATGATTTTTTCATATGAAATTATAGTGCGCAAACTCACCATGTAATTCTCTCGCCATGATATCATAAGCTTGCGCTGCTGCTGTTTCTTCGTGGAATAACCCTATGTCGATTCTTTTTCCATTAACTTGGATCCTTGCTCGCCACTTCTTTCTTGATTTGCTCCAGTTCACTCCTTTATATTTTGAAATGCAATTATTATTCGGAAGCCGGTTGCATGCATTTTCAGTTGGTGTGCAAAATCTTAATTTACATTTGCGATTGTCCAATCTATTAGAACTCTTATGATCTAACCATTGTGAGTCTGATGCGTTCATAATCATACGGTGGAGAAGTATTTTTTTTCTTTTGCCGTTCAGATTGAAATCAGTAAAAACATAACCATCTCTGTTGATTTGCCAATCAAAGAGACTGACAATCTCAAAATCTTCATCATCAATTAATGCAAATTTACCTTTACCTCTTTTTCCGCGCAACATGATCTTCTTCATAAAACCTCCAAATAAAAAACCCTCAACAGCGAAGCTGCTACAGTCAGCTTTTAAGGGCAAACATACTCCGCCGTTGAGGATAGATATATTTAGGGTTTCTGACTGTAGCATGAATAAGTTTATCATAATCTTAAACAAGAATCAAGATAGAGTCTGGACGCTGAGACTTGCCGGGTTTCTTTGTGCCCCTCTTCATTGCCGTCTTCTTCATGGGCTTCTGTGATGGTTTCATGTATGAGCGTTTCAAAACAGCCTCTCTTCCTGCTTTTTCGGTTTTTCCTGTTTCTGTTTCTTAGGGGAGTGACTCAGACAATGCCCCGCCTTCCCATGCGATACCTTGTGGTAAGTTTTCCTCATACAGGCATTGCACCACTTCATAACCTCAAGCACGTTTCTTCTGTAATGTTCAGCCATTACAATCTCCTGTCCTTGCCTCTGAGATTTATAATTTTACACATTCCGGCCAACCTGGAAGCAATTCTATCGCTTAACTGAGCAGATATTTCATCGAGATTGAGATTTGAGGTTATTATTGTCTTGTGCATATTCCGGTATCTCCGGTCAATAATCATGTAAAGAGTCTGGATTATCCAATCAGAGGGTTTTTCAACTCCTAAATCATCAAACACTAGGAAAAACCTTCCCTCATTTTCTGAATATTTATCTATTATTTTCTTTTCAGACTTTTCTGATTTATTAAAGCTGTTTCTTATTTCGAGAAAGATGTCAGTGAGTGAATGAAATTCTGCCTGTTGGGGACGCATTATTCTATAATTGCCAAAGTCAAACTGTATGATCGGCATCTTTGTTAAATATCTCTGGATTATAAGAGAGATAGCTAAATGTGTTTTCCCTACTCCGGCATTACCATATATCAGGAGTCCTTCTTTCCTCTGTGAAAAAAAATCTTCGCAGGCATCAGTTATTGATTGTGGAAAATCCTCTATTTTCGCAGAAAGAAAACGCTTCGGGATTCCCAAACTTAATAAGTGCTTTTCTTTATCTAAGTGTATTGTTTTTAAAGTATTATTATAAACCGGCAAATTTACAAGTAATCCATTTATAAAATCGTTCCATTGAGATCCTTTTCTCTCTAAGGCTTCACTTAAATAATCCATATTGTCTGGTACTATCCTGAGAAAGTTTTGAGTTTTATTCAGTAATTCATCAATATTCGTGACTTTCCTCAAGTCCTGTATACTTGCTTCCTGTATTGTTTGTAACATTTTGGCTGTCTCCTTTCTGTCGGTTCTTCTCCCAGGTTATAATTGCTGACTTCCAATTTTTCATAGGGTTCTTACCTACTCGCCAACCGTTTGAATTATAGTAGGCCATCCACTTTTCAGCATCAACATTATTATTACGTTCTTTGCAGTATTCAACTACTTCTTCTAAAGTGGGTTTCTTAAATCTCCCGTTTTTACTTATAGTCTTTACTTCTTCTAATTCTTTTAATTCTTTACATTCTTGTTTATGGTTTTTCTGTTGTTTGTCTGTTGTCTGGTCTGTTGTCTGGTATGTATTGTAATTAACGATGTTATATATTGAAATTAAACGGTTTTTCTGTTGTATGATTTTCCCGTCCATTTCGAGGTCTTTTAAAAAACGTCTAATCTTGTCTCTTGACCACTTCCAACGGTCAGAAAGAGTGCTTTCTGCTATTGCTAGCTGTCCCCGTTTCAGAGACACCTCGTTTCCTCTTACGAAGAAAGTTTTTTTAGTATGTGAGGCAAGTAATATCATATCAATCCATGCCTGACTGCGGGTAAATTTTTCTGACAACCACCATTTGTCATCTTGTACTCTTCGGTAAAGACGTATCCATCCACGTTCCATGCTTATAACCTGAAATCATCGTTGTCGAGGCAAATGCCTAGAGTGTTGCCACCCTCTTTTATTATTTTCTCAAGATCATCGCAGAGATCTAACATCCGGCAGTACTGAGCATTCGGTACTCTGAAATAATTAAAATGCAGCCAGCTTCTAATTTGTTTTAAATCGGTCTTTTTTACTTTGATAGGTACTAAAATCATAATGCCTCCTTAAATGCAGAAAACCCGGCAATAGCTGTGAACGAAATAAATTACCAGGGTAGGCATTACTTCACTATTGTCGGGCGTTCTAAATTTAAAGTTATTGTAATTTACATCGTTCACGTTACAAGTTTACTCCTGTGACAACGCATTGTCAATTAAAAAGTGACGGCATGACCGCAATCTCAGCCAAAGGGAACATCACTTTTACTCTTTGCTCTCCCATACAAGGGATATAATCAATTATGTTTGTTGAGTTACCGGCCATGCCTTATCCCTCTATTTAAATTTAACCGTCACCATTAAGACCAGAAACCCCCTCCGGGGAGGCAGAGGTTTGGATGGGTTCCTGATCTGGGTTATCTTTTAAATCTGCTATGCACCCCTCTAAATACGATACCATAGCGTTTTTTAACTGTTGTTGCGGAACTTCCGGGTATCCTGCACTAATAGGCAGATCGATTGAATGTTTTTCAAAGATTTTAACCGCAGCCCACCTTGCCATGTTTTGAAAGTCTATAGTGCAGTCTTTCCGAGGAATTTTTAACTGGATTGATATGTAGTCTTCGTTTTCAGTCTTCCCAGTATCGGGGTCTTTATACAGTATCCCGTTTTCATCCCTCATTTTGTCTTCTATTGATTGCTGCTTAAAGAAAAAAGCTTCCATAGTACCTCCTAGTAATGGTATTGAATTTTTGGGCAATTTCCCCCGATTATCTCAAACATCATTACCCCTCCGATCTCGATTTCAATCTGTTCTGCTTTTAATGGTTTCTTGTTGTCAATGTTTGTGCTGTTTTCCCCTCATCGTCTTTATACTTCAACCACTTAGGGGACGGTTTTTTAATCGTTATTTTCATAACCTTACCCCTCTCATTTTTGATTCTGGATATGATTCTATGCCGGGGATATTCGCCTTATCTTTCAACCCCTTTACGTGGGCATTTATAGCCACTTCATTAATCATCATAAACTCTCTCGGGACTTTCCTTTCATCCTTCACTCTCCACTTCCATGTTGTTGTCATGGTCTGCCCTGCTATCTTCGGGACTGATTTCTCTACTGTGGGTGGCGGGATAAACATTGTTTCGTTCATGATCTCTTCAGCCTCTTCTGAATTGCCAGATTCTTCAGCTTCAAGTGCTGCAGCCAGCTTTTCATCTTCTGCTTTCGCTTCTGCTTCTCGACTAAGCTTGTCTTCCTCTGCCTGCCTGATATTCTCCTGTTCGAGATTCCATGTCGTCATTTCTTTATTGAGATGATCTATGCCGGGCGTAAGCTTTCCTATCTCTTCTTTTTCTGCATCAAGCAAAACTTTTTTTGCTTTGTCTTGTGATTGCTTTAAAGGTTTGAAAAAACTGATAATTTTCTTCTTGAGGTCAGAACTGGCTTTCAATAGTTCCCCGGCCTTTTCGTATGTCATGTTGTCGGTTACTTTCAAAGACAATGCGTGTGACTCTGTTATTTCGATTTCTTTTTTCACTTCAGGTTTTAATTCGCTCATATATTGTTCTCCTTTCGCCATCTGTGGCATGTTAAAAATGACAAGAATATCGATTTATTCTTTCTTAGATTTTTTGTGTGGTTTTCAAGCTTGTAGGTTCCGTTGTCTTTGAGATATACGGCAAAGACCTCTTCGTGACCTGCTATAATATCAACCGTTCCGGCAAACTTATATTGGGGGTGATACATCTTCTCTTCATACATACCCCCCTCACAATCACAAAGTCCTTCATTTGCCAAAAGATGATAACCTGCTAACTGTATAGCTGTGGCCGGATAGGGATTCCGCTTGTAATCGTAGATACCCTCAAGTTCATGATCTTTCCTGAATTTTTTGTTAGCATCCAAATAACCCATAAAATTATCTTCTTCAGCAAACCATCCTACCAACTCATTATCAGTCATGATATCTATATCAGATTTTCCGATGTTGTGAAGATAAGCTAATCTATGGATAGCTTGCCCTACATCTTTTCTATCAGGTTTATCATCGAAAAACTCATAAGGTAATACCTGAGTTACGGACGGGATTTGAACCCCGTCCAGAGTGTAAGTATGCGTATCGGGGTTAAACTCGAACATTACATAGGCTCCTGAACTGTGACTTCTTCCGGTGGAACCTCGTAAACATAAAAACCACAATCGGGGGCAGGGTCACGATCACATTCATTCCTCTCTGTGCAGGTCATGCACTTGTCTCTTTTTTCTATGTCCACGTCCTGGGGCTTCGCTTTGCTATCTTCGACAGATTTTTCAAGGTTCTTCCTTATGACTTTTGCATGTTTTTCCGTTATGTCATAGATAGATTCTTTCCCCTTCACCAGTTGACCTGCATTATCTCCCTTTGTTGGAGTAAATGACGACAGTTGGATTAGCTGCTTTTTGATTTTCTTTGGATCTTTGAAAACCTGGACCATTAACGCCCATAACTTTGTCTGTTCTGGTTGCATGGCTTTCTTGCCTGTTGACGGTTTTATCGCTCCTTTGGCATCGCTGTGATTAATCTCTTCAGCAGATACCTCTCCAAACCCTACAAGATTACTTACAGCCCTGTTAAATGCCCTTGTATGTGCCTGAGAGCGTATATTATGCAAGGATGCCTCCATGCAGCCTTTATTTTTCTCAGAGAAGGTGCAAGCCCCATCTCCATCGGCAGAAGCACCATTAGGGGCAGTTGCCCTATATGTGACCTCATAGCCCCAATCATCATCAGTAAGGAAAATGCGCTCCTCTTTCTCGCATTCGACCTTTAGGTTGAATGCGGTTTTTACTGCTCTCCAGTAATTTTTCTTCCTGAACTGTTTCCCCTGTATAGACATAATACAGCCAGGTAAAGCCTTATCAAGAGACTCCTGAACGTCCTTGTAAGCGGTTATAGCCTCTGATAAATCCTTACCATCTCCTACTGGTTTCACTAAACTCTGTTGATGCACAATTAGTTCATTTTCACTCATCTTATACCCCCTGTTCCAGTTCCTCATTTGCTAAAGGAACCATGCTTATTTCTAAATTTAGTTTATTTATTGCCTCTTGCCATGTTGAACCGGAATGATGTTGATATTTATTGATATAAACTGTGCATGTCGTTTTTAATGCGTCTCGTTCTCCGCAAAATTCGACCAGCTCAAAAGTTACAGAATGATAATCACCCTGTGCCATTTTTTTTACGATTCGTTTAGCCTCTAAAAATTGCATTGTTACCCCTCCTTTTTACTTTAATTTCCCTCATGCCATTTCAGCCGGGATCTCAATAGAGCTACCCTTAGAGCTACCCTTGCGCTGATCTCCTCTCGTAAATTTTATGTCTGCTCGCGTTAAGCAGGTGATAAGTAATTTGTAATTAATCCCCATCCATACAGAAACTGTGTTGACGGTAGGAACCTCAAGGCCCTGCCTTACACATCTATCGACAATGCGCTGATATGCTTCAACGTATCCCTCCTTACGTTCTTTTAAGGTCATGTTAGCACCTCTCTGTGAGTTTTATGAAGAATTCCAATATCCATGAGGCAGCAAGCATTCCAGATACAAATAATACAGTCCACACAATCACGTTCAACCAGTTTGTTTTCTCGTCTGTGCGTCTTTCTATCATTTCCAAGCCCTCCTCTTGTCATCAATCCGTTTATTGTTGTAATCGCCATAGATAAAACTCTGAATCTGTTTTACATATACTGAGCCGTCTTTTACGTCTAAAGCACTCCTGACAGCATTTCTGGTGTCCTCAGCCTGTATTCTGATGTACTGCTGATGCCTTCTCTCTGATATTACGGCAATTCCCCCAGCAACGAGTACCAAAATTAGCAGGATTGCCAAAAAATCTACTCGTCTTCTCATTATTCAGTCCTCCATGTACAGCACTCATCTTCACATTGGTTACAGCATTCCCCCTGACACATTGGCGGGTCCGGCGGATTACTGACTCCCTGAGATACGATATCCCCGTAATTTTCCTGATTACTCATGGTTTTGCCCTCCCTTCTCTTAAATTTTCCTAATCTGACTTATGCCGATTATTGTCCGAATTAATATTATGTGTCTCCGTATCACAGAATTTTCCGCACTTATCACAGACGGTTTTTACACTCTGGCCTGAACCCGGAACAACTTCAAAGTTCGCGTGGCAACATTTTGACACTGCTATTATTTGTGGATCTATTCCCTTTGTCATTGTAAATTATACTTCTTTTCCGTCATTCCCATAGATAGTAAAATCAGTACATTCAGACTGCTGTAACCCTTTTAATGCCTCGATCATTGAGATATACATTTGCTCATTGTCTACTGGATAGGACTGACTCCATCCTGAGTTATTGCATCGTATTGTTATTTTCATATTATTTGCCTCCTTTAAAGACTTCTATAGCTTTTCCCCCTTGATAAGCAAGGCGCATAGTTAAGCGTTTAAGGTACTTATAATTCCTCTGCATATAGCAGACTACAGCTTTTAATCTGTCACAGTGTCCACAGATAAGCAGGAATAACTATCAAGTCCTGCGCTGCATCCAGTTAGTTTTACATCAAGGTCGAGGTTCCGGCCACGGATTGCCTCAATTTTTGACTGTGCGTTTCTTTTAAAAGGAGAGCGGTTGAACCTTGGGTATGCAAGGAAAGAAAAAGGACAGCCAAGATTAACTCCGGGCTGCCCTAATTGCAAAATCAAACGGCTGCTTGAAGTAGATAGACTACTAACCGTTTGACTCGTTAAACAATCATAATTTTTATCTACTCCAAGCATACCCGATTCTAACCGCCCTCTCATGTTATGTCAAGCTCCGTTACTTTAATTTGTTCATGTTGAAATCATCAAAAGTGATAACTGCTTTTGTTTGCTGGACCTTTCCGTTTACATAATAATTCGTCCATATGTCGCCGGAATCTTCGCCCTCTCCGCTTAAAATGAATAACTTATTCGGGTGTTTCTTACTGAAATCCTTCAGGTCTCTGTCTGCGTCATACCATTTACACTCTTCCCCCGTCCCACCGTCTTCTTCCAATGCGTATTTTGCGTCATCATTTTCTACCCGAAATAACTGGGCAATCATAGGGAATTGTGTCTCTTGCTGTAAATCTGTTACAGATAATTTATGTGCTGTGCAATATCCCATTTTCACCGTCCTCCTGTCTGTTTTTGTGCCTCCCCTATGTGTAGGGCCTGGCTGTTTGTGGGTTATTTAATTTCTTCAATATCAAAGCTGACCGGATATTCTCCATACTCTTTATTCGCTGTATCCAGAAAAGATATTGCAAGAGCCTTAATGTTGACTCCGAATCTTTCCCACTTAAAGTCGCCGGCAGTCTCAATGGTAAAGTTTATTTTGTATTTCTTCATCTAAAAACCCCTCTCACAATCAAAATAACAGCCTATACAGACCATTTCAGCCCTACACCCTATCAAGTGCTAGGATGTAAGATAAAACGGGCTAATTGTTAACTGATAGGAATAACCCTGTAATTCTCTTCCCATGCCCCGAAGTTAATTAACATATAATATAATCCCTGAGCATTCATGAAAGCTTTGCATATAGTTGCCTCTTGCACCTTATTACTATTAAGACTCCTGATACAAATTTTACTCCCCTCTACAATAGATAACTTATTGGTTAATTTAACTATTTTCATTGTTTCACTCCTTCCCTTATGGGGTTATTAAATAAAATCAAAATCAATTAATTGTTTGTTCGTCATTAATCTACGTCCTCGTCAATTTCTATAACCTCAATTGCATCGTTTACAATATCATCAACCAAACTGCCATACAGGATTCTATGTTTAGCCGTTTCTGATTCTCCATCCTCTCCCTCTACCAGTTCCCATTCTAAATTCCTGCAGAAATCAACCTCATTAGACATCCCAGTTCCAGGATCGGCTATTTCATCAGCCCTCGCTATCACATAGTCGCCCTCAACCGATCCAAACATGTTATCTGCGATACCCTCTGCCAGCTCACGACCTGCTTTTTCTGCGGCCTCCATCGTTTCATAGTACTCAGTGCATGGATCACCAAATATTGCGAATGTTTGCTCCATTTTAAATTTTTTCATAACTTCCCCCTCCTTTAACATTTAGTTTGCTTCTCACGTCCGCACAACTGGCAGCGTGCTGTCTTCTCTCCTGTTGCAATCCATACGTGCATATTGTCGCTGCAATACTCCTGAAGGGGTGTTTCCTGCTGTTTCGGTAGGTAATACATATATTCCTTTCTTTTAAGTATTAATATTGTTTGACTAAAAGCTTTGCGTGTTCGATTGCTTCGTCTAATGACTGGAATATCATTGCTGCATCAAAAGTTATCCCGGCGTCTGTATCTACTAACTTAACTGGAAAACGGTCTGCAGCGGTTTGATGCACGACGCTTGCAATGCCATATTCAGAATTATAGTATTCAGCAATTATCATTTCTCCGTCCCTCCTTATGTTTTGCCCTCTATGGGGTGTTATCTCTTTGTTTCTTATATAGGTGTACAACAATATCTCTTTTTTTCTTACTTAAATTTGATTTTTTCCTACAAATAGCATTATATTCTTGCTTTATATCAATATTATCTATCCAACTGGTTTTTTTTAATCCTTTACTAGGAAACATACCACGTAGAAAATAATACATTAATTCCTGCATCCTGCTATCCTCCTTTTAAGTGTTTAATGCTCTCCTGGGTTATACTTCATAATAAAGGTGTTTGCTGTCGTGACATTGAATCCAGAAATAATACTGTCCTGCTTCTCCGTCAATAATCCAAGTGTGTTCTCCGTCCATGAAAGTGTATCTTGCGCCTATCATGGTCAAGAGTGTTATCCCCTGCTTCACGTTGCATTTAGTGCGGATCTTCTCGGCTACGACATTTAACATATTACCTCCCATTAAATAATCCTATGTCCTCATGATGAGACAAAAACAGGGAAACCGGCAGGAGACCTGTTACCATAGGATTTAAATTATTTATGAACTTTGCCGGTTTCATAGTTATATTATCGGTGATATATGCCTGAGAGTCAACCCTGTCAACCCACTAAATATGGACATCAAAAGCCGAGTGTCACTACATAATGTATACGCAAAAAATAGTTCTGGTATGATAATTAATTATGGCCTTTTTAACTCATTTCCCGGATTATCTTAATTAATACGTTACAGTCCTCGTGGTAAAGCTCCTCCAAATACCTGACATGCCCAAATACATCAATTACTACCCTATAACATTTCATCTACTCACCTCCTATACTAGTATCGGCACAATCAATCAAATACTTTAGCCTGGACGCGCTTAATTACCGATGTTGTGTTTTGTTGTTGCCTTTACTCTTTTGCTGTGTTAATGTACCTCATGACTCAAGAGGCATCAGACAAAGCTCTGACAGTCAAAGATATTGACCCTGAAGAGCTAGACAAACTTAACGCCCTGCCAGTTATTCCATTTAAGATCAAACTGACTATCCCTGTTGTCGGTATGATGCTAGAGCAGGGATTTTCTCAAGCCGCTATCGGTAGACGTTTTTCCGTTACCAGATCAGCGGTTAGCCAATTTATCAGCAAGCATAGAGACGAGTTGTCTGTATTTTTAGACTATGATAAGATTGTTGCAGCTAAGCTCAAACATAAAGCCAATGAACTAATTGAGTCTCTAACCGAGGCCCGGATAAAAAAGATACCCCCACAATCAATATCCTTAAATATCTGTCAGTTAGTAGACAAGTTTAGACTGTTAGAAGACAAATCAACGGCTAATCTGTCATTCTCCGGACTAGTCCGGTCAAGTGTAACTGTCAAGAGTGTTAACACTGATGAGTGATAACTGTAAATGCACAGTGTCAACAGGTGTGCAAGATGCCTGATAATTCCAAATGTAAACAGTTTAGCGGTCTAATTCCTTATATTAATCAATCACTTCCATGTAATTTAGAATCATTCGCGCCGATAATAAGTATTATGTTAAATTACAATGTCTTTATATATTATGCTTTAATATCAATGAGTTATGTGCTATGTATCGGGTATTCTCCTATGTTTATCAGGATTCACCCCATGGGGGGTAGGGGGGTATGGCAACCGGGGTCGGTCAGTAAAAGTCGTACTATTCCGATGTTTCCCATACAAAAATCAAAAAGAGGGTTATAACCCCTTGAAAACAGTACATACCCATTTTAGGCGGGTAAATATCAACACACAGCAATTTAAATTAAATATTGATCCCTTACTATTGACCAGAAATTTATGCAGGGTATGCCGTCGCCAACAATTAAAATGCCGTTCAGGAGGAAGATATGACAATTAACGATGTTGCAAAAATCTGTCACGAAGCCAACAGATCATACTGTGAGACATTAGAAGATTTCTCGCAGGTCAGCTGGTATATGGCTGAAGGCTGGCAGAAGGAATCAGCGGTCAACGGAGTTGTCATGCATCTAAAAAATCCGGGAGCGTCTGCTGCAACTTCTCATGAAAGTTGGATGCAGGAAAAGCTTAACGCCGGATGGCTTTGGGGTGAGGAAAAAGACGCCGCGAGTAAGACACATCCATGTTTAGTAAGCTTCGAAGAGTTACCGAAAGAGCAGCAGGCAAAAGGTCGTTTATTTAAATCAATCGTTAACGGTCTTGCGCAGTTCGTTACATTTGCTTCGTAGGAGGGATTCGATGCCAGCGACCTCTAAAGCCCAAGCAGTAGCCGCAGGACAGGCCCTTGCAGCAAAGAAAGGAGAGATACCGCAGTCTTCTCTTGGAGGCTCGGCCTTGAGGATGTTTAAATCAATGAGTGAACTGAAGTTGACGGAATTTGCCGCAACGGACCAGACCAAACTGCCCGAGAAGGTCAGACAGAAGGAAAAGACCGGACGGAAGAACAGACCAAAAAGAAAAAGGAGAATGAGATAATGAAGTTTAAATATGAATGTGATGAGGCCGGAGCAAGGATTTACAGAACCCAACCAGAAAAAGATGGACCGATAATAAAGAAACTTCTCTTTTATGCTAAATTTGATCTTGCTGGTGAAGAAGACCAGCCGGATAAATCAGTTGTTGGTAAATTTTTCGGATCTCTCAGCCTTGAGAGCTTTGAACCGATGCCCTATGAACCTTTAAAAATATATGATCTCGATATCAATAAGACAGAATCGCTGATATCAAAGCTGAATCACTGATAATGGCTCAATACGCAAAAGCAGACACTGACCAAACCCGCAGGTTGCAGCGGAACCCTCTTGAGTGGGTGCTGTTCTTCTTCCCTGAGTCCGATCAATGGAAATGGAGTGATCAGCAGAAAGAGGCATGGGTTGAGCTTGGGAAGATCATCAGGGCGAAACTGAATAAGGCTGAAGGTTTACCTCTCACTGACGAAGATAAAGAGTATGTTAATAAAATCGGGATGTCGATTCAGTCCGGGAATGGGACTGGTAAGGACACTTTTATAGCCACAACCATACTTTTTTTCACGCATCTCTTTCCGGACCCGAAGAATTCGGCAACAGCCAATACAGCAAAGCAACTCCGTAATGTGCTCTGGTCTGAAATTGCAAAAATGCTTCGTCGTATCTGCCGGAAAGCTACTCCGGAAAGCAAATATACCCTACTTGAAGAGGTCCTTGAGCTGCAGAGTGAGAAGTTATTTCTTAAAGAGTTCAAGGGCGAGATATGGTTCACAGAGGCCGTCACAGTTAATACAAAGCTGTCAGAGGATGAGCAGGCTGAAGCAATTGCTGGCCGTCATGAAAACATTCAGCTGTTTGCCATTGATGAAGGTAGCAATATCGCAAATGCTGTTTATAAAAAGATTGAGCGTACATTGACAAGAATGCTGAACCTGATGATTATTATTTATAACCCTACCCGTGCTAAAGGATATGCAATTGATTCTCAGACAGACGCGCGCTTTGTCTCTCTGAGATGGAGTGCAGAGGATTCTCATCTTGTTACAAAAGAACATATTGCCAACCAGGAACTGAAATACGGTAGAGATTCAAACTCTTTCCGTATCAGTGTACTTGGCCTGCCGCCGAAGACCGATAAAAACGTCCTCATACCCTGGGAATGGATAGAAGACGCCTGTGAACGTGAAATTATCGTCGCTGACAACGATTGCGTGATTAAAGCCCTTGACTGCGGAGGTGGAGGCGATCCGAGTATCATCGGGACCCGGAAAGGACATAGGCTCCATCCTTTTAAGAATAATAACTCCGAAAAGTCGGAGGACGTTGTGGATTGGGCCATTGATGATTTTGTTACTGAGAGAGCGCATGTCGAATTCGTTGATCAAAACGGCATAGGCCATGGCATCTTCGGTGAGATGAGGCGCCGCAAGGGTAGTCATAAGATTAAAGGTATTATGAATCAGGAGAGGGCCGACGACGAACATCAATTCGCGAATAAGCGGACCGAATCTTTCTGGCATCTCAGAGAAGCATTTGAGTCAAAACAAATTTCTTTAATATTACTTGAGCCCCATCAGCAGACAGAAATCAAAAAACAACTGGGGGCAATAAAACTTATTGAGGGCGGCGACAGGCAGGGCAGGAAACAGCTTGCGCCAAAACGAGAGGTAAAAAAAGAACTCGGCGGTGACTCCCCGGATGAGGCTGATACCCTTGCTATGATGTACTGTAAGAAAGAACAGTACCTTCAACAGTACCGGCCCTATGACGATTATGATCAGGATAATGAAGAAGAGGAGGTCGGTACATCGTGGATGGGTGTTTGATGCCAAAGCTAATCCAAGCCGGTAGAGCTTACTATTACGTCCCGGTCGTCTTCATGTACTGGGACATTGGCAGGATTGAAATGATAGTTTTAAATTAAAAGGAGAAAGACATGATAAACGCAGTAGACAATAGACCAAATTACAAACAGACAGTAACATGCCTCAACTGTCCTCACTGTAAGGACATAGCGAGATACAATCAGGCCCTCATCTGTAATAAACACGACTCCTGGACGGTAGAGCCGAACTTCGTATGCGACGACCATCCTCAGCTATTGAGAGCAGTAGGAGCAACCGGGCCCGCCGGGGAGACCGTCGGTAAGCTCAGAGCAGACGGAAGCATTACCTCTTTGACTGTCGAAGAGTTGCACGATGAGAAGATGAGAAAGGTTGATGGACTGCCGCCGGAAGACCTTGCAAAAGATATCAGGATGAATCATTTAACTAAAGAAGCTCAGGGAATAGATGAGAAAGCTTTTCTTAAATCAGCGAAGGAAAGGATTCGTTTCAGCTCCAGCAAAAAATTCATTGCAAAAGCAAAAGTCAATGAGATGGAAGGGAAAATAGACGTTACAATCACTGTGAGACGGAAAACAACAGCAAAACGTAAGAAATAATTAAATAATATCGCGTTAATATTTGCTTAATATCGGCACAATATCAGCGTAATATCAGAATAATATTGACAACATAACCGATGAATGATAAAAATATAACAATTGATGCACGATTTTTAAAAGCATATGAGACATTGAGAAAATTTTTAGCCGACTTTACTCTGAAAAGGGTATTGTCGGTTTTTTTATTGGAGGCGACCATATGGCAAAGAAGCCTGATCTAAGACCCAGAAGAGAAGAAAAGAAAAAAGCTTCAGCACTGAGGAGAAGAGTGCTTGCTGAGAAAAAGCCTGAAGGATTCTTCAATGAAAAGAGGAAAGATAAAATTAAGGCTGCCCTTAGTAATATCGCTGACCCGACTTCTGATTTTCTCGATCCTTCAAAGTTGACTTCAAAAAGTAAAAGCACTGCACAGGATGATCAGTTTACCGGCGTTGGCTTTATAAAAAATGTGAAGAAATCATAATATGCCGCAATTATTAAGAACAACAGATGACGGAGCGAAAAAATCAAAGGTTCATTATCATATTGCCTACGTTGTTGACAGAGATCCCGATGAAGAAGGCAATGAACAGCAGGCAGCCGGCATTACTTCAGTCAATAATGATCATGTGCATCAGATACAGGGAGATCAGGTACAACCTGTTGCAGACGGTCACTCTCATGGGCTTACAGAGTATCCCACACAAGAGATAAAAGAAGAGCAGAAGACAGATGAAGAAGTGGTACAGTCCGTCGTTAACGATTGGTTTGACTGGCGGCAGGTTGAACAGCGTTCAATCAAATACGGATATGAGGCTGAGGATTTCTATTCTCATAAGCAGTGGAACCGCCGGGACGTTAAGAAGCTCGAATCAGAGGACCGGGCCGCAACCACCGTCAACCTTATAGAAAAAGCTATAGACAGCCTGACGGGATTCCAGAGACAGAACCGCACTGATATTAGATATTTACCGGTTGAAAACGGAGATCAGCGTGTTTCTGATGTGTTAAACATCGTTTCAAAGGTCGAACTTAACAAAACCGATTTCGCAATGGAAGAGTCCGACGTGTTTGAGGATTGTGCAATTGTCGGCAGGGGCCTTTTCCATACCTTCATGAATTTCAATGCTGATTTCAAGGGTAAGATGACCTTTGAGAAATTTAAATGGAACGAATGTACCTTTGCCCCTCATGAAAAGAAAAACCTTGAAGACTGCGACGGTATCATAAAGGATAAATGGTTCTCTGAAGATAAAATCAAAGAACACTATCCCGAGCGGGCCGATGAGCTTTCCCCGGAGATAAGGACCAGGCCTTCAAGTTCTGATGACCATCGTTCCGAGGATTGGGATAAGCGCCTCAGCAGCAATGAATACATTGATTTGAAACTCAGGCGTTTCAGGGTTCTTGAACGTGAAAAGAAAATATACCGCCGGATCTTCACTTTAATCAACGAAAGGGATGAATTCATATTCGATGCCGACAGATGGCTTCAGCAAGATGTTAATATGGTAAAGACCATTCCAGGCTTCAGAAAGATTCCGAGAGTTGTATACACAATCAGGGTATCAAAGGTTGCTTCAAGGATATTGCTTGAAGATGAATTCCTTGACGCTGATGAGACAGATTTTTCGATCATACCTCTTTACGCGAAATTCCGTAATCATGAATTCTGGGGGAAAATCGAAGGTGCTAAGGACCTTGCAAAGCTTATTAATAAGTCTTATTCTCAGTTCGTCGATATTATAAGTAAAGTTTCAAATTACGGCTGGTTTTACGATAGTGAGACTTTCCAGAGTGAAAAAGATAAAAAGAAATGGCAGAAAAATGCTGCTAAACCCGGATTTAATCAAATCGTTAACGATTCTACACGACCTCCTGTTAAAGCAGACGCCCCAGACTTCCCTTCTGAAATTGTAGCAGCCATAGAGTTATTCACCGGCACACTCAGACAGGTGATGAATGTTGACCTTGAATTACTTGGTCAAAACACCGGTAAGAATCAGTCAGGCATCGCTATTCGTCAAAAGATAGCACAACAGCTCATTGGTAATGACTTTTTATTCGATAATCTCTCATTCGTTAAAAAGATAATCGGGAAGAGAGTTGTTAAATTCTTTCAGAAGTTCTATACAGCTGACCGGTTAATGAGGATTCTTGTTAATCAGGATAAAACTCTACAACGCGCACAGCTTCAACAGGAACAAGCTGAAGCGGATGCACAAGCTCAGGGTCAAGAACAGGGTCAAGAACAGGGTCAAGAACAGGGTCAAGAACAGGCTCAGCAGCCCCCACCTCAAAGCGGTATTGAAGTAGGCGGTAAGTCATTAAGCGAATTCACTGTTGAAGACTTCGGGGTTTTGAGGCAGATTCTTGAGACAACAGACCTTACTGAGCATGATGTAGCGATATCCGAGTCCCAGGCCGCACCTTCTGCGATGATGGCAAACTTCCTCCTCTTAATGGAACTTGCTGGCAAGGGCGTTGCAATACCTCCGGAGGCAATTATAGAGTTCGCTCCTATGCCGAATAAGGACAGGATAATTAATCTGATTAAAGAAGCTCAAAGGGCTCAGGCTGAAGCAGAACAGAAAAAACTTGATGTTGAGATAGCAAAGACTCAGATTGCAAATCAGCAGAACCTGGCAGGCGCAAATGCCCCAGGAGGTAACGGTGGGCAATAGAAGACCAAATGACGAAATAGACAAGATGGGTATATGGTCGAAACACAACAACCAGAAATTTGAAACTGGATATGACCAGATTAACGGTTTCGGAAGTATGACAAAGATGGAGAAAAAATTAAAACAATCGGAGGAAAAAGAAAATGACAGTAGTAAATGAAATAGTTGACAAGACCCCTGAAAAAACAGACAAAGAAACACCGGAAGTAAAAGAAGAAGTAAAGGCCCCTGAAGAAAAAGAAATTGATATTAAAAAGATGTCTTCAGAGGAGTTAAGGAAATTTGCAAGAGGCGAAGTCATAGAGGGCGACAGTACCGATGACAAAACAGACGACAAAACAGACGATGAAGATGCTCAGAAGGATGATGACAAAACCGAAGATAAAAAGGATGCAGAGGTTCCTGAAGAAAAAGAAGCCGAAGAAGAAATGGTCAAGATCAAAAAATCTGACTTAGACAAAAAAGATAAACAGATTGCCGACCGTGGAGACTTCATTAAAAAGCTGAAAACAGAGAAGAGAGAGGCTGTAAAAACTCTAACAACAAAGCTGGAAGAACAGCAAAAGATCGTTGATGAAGCAACGACAGCAGGCGAAGCAGCAACAGCAGTTCAGGCAGTCGAGAAAACAAAGAGAGAATTAAACGATGCAACAGCAGATGAAAGTGTAGCCGTCAATAGAGAAGTCATGAAAAGTGATGTACCGGATTTTGAATCGAAAATGGAAACAATGTCAACATTGCTAAGGAACGATGGTTATAACGAACAGACCATAAAAGAATTCAACGAGCAACCGTATATTGATACTCCAATTTTACTGAAACAACTCTATGAGAGGGCTGTAATTTCAGATGCTCTTGCAGGTAAGGATACGACAATAGAAGACCTGCAAAAAGAAAACAAGTTATTAAAAGACAAGCCGAACAAGATATTAGACAATATCGAAAAAGCAGCAAACAGACAGAACTTGCGTTCAGGTTCTCAGGATGTGAAAAACGACAATACCAGCATCCCTGATGGGGCCGATAGAAAGGCTATCGCTTCCATGACCCGCGATGAACTACGAAAAGCAGCGAAAGGAGATTAAACAATGGCGAGACTCGATTTTCAAACTTCCAATGCCCTAAGAAAACAGGCATGGGAAGAGGAACTATACAGGGATACGCTGATAAATTCATTTTTCATGGGCAGATTTTCAGGTGAAGCCCTTCCGAATCTTGAAAAAGGCATGGAAGAGGGCTTGATTAAAAGCACGCCTAATGATGTAATGAATGTTGAGACGGATCTCGGTGCAGTAGGACGTACAAAAACACGTAAGGGTGATAAACTCACCTTCGGATTGGTTCCCAGGATTGATCCAAAAGTAGAACAGGGTGTTATTTCAGGACAGACCCTTAAGGGTAAAGAGGTAGCTACTCAGGACTTTGACTTTAGCATTGAACTTGAAAGGTACAGGCAGGCCGTATCCGGTGGTACTGTAATGGACTGGAACAGGGCATCATATAATGTTCCGGATGTAACCAGAGCAGCGCTTCTTTCATGGGGCCGTGACAAGCTTGAACTTCTTGCATTTGATGCATTGAGGGCTTCACCGACATCAATATTTTATTTTGATAACTCCAGTTCAGCAGTTGCAAAGACCGCAACTCTGGCAACAGCAAAGGAAGCAGTCGAAGCCGCTGACGGAAAACTAACTCCATCTCTCCTATCTTTTGTTAAAGCATGGTCAAAGACAGGCGGGGCAAGGGCGTCTTCGCAGATTCCTTTAAGGCCTATCATGGTCAACGGTAAACCGATGTATGTTTACCTTACTCATCCGGATGCCACGTATGACTGGAAAAACGATTCAGCCGTACAGCAGGCACAGAGAGAGGCCGAGGCAAGAGGAAGCGATAACCCGATTTTCCAGGGGGCCTCTTACATCTGGGACGGTGTCGTTATTCACGAACACGAATACGTCACAATCACTGAAGATGGTGGAGCCGGTGGAGCAGTACCTTTAAGCGAGGGTATCCTCTTAGGAGCCCAGGCGCTTGTTATGGGATGGGGTGAAAGACCTTCTATCGTAGAGGACACAGAGGACTACGAAGAAGACCTGTTCTATGCATGGAGAATGACGACAAAAATCCAGAAACCTGTATTTAACTCTAAAGACTATGGTTCTGTAATGGTGTTGACAGCAAGAACCAATGTTAGCGGAGTATAAGGGAAGGAGGTATATAAAATGGCTGTAGACACAGTATTAAGTGTATTAAAAAACAGAAACGTAACACGTCAGATACTTGACCAGGAAATGACTTTAAAAGCCTATATCGATACGACAGAAACACCATTGGCAGCGGCTGATGAATATCCGATATTTCAATATGATGCAAATACCTATATTTCGGAAGCAATGCTGATAACAGAGACAGTAGAGGGCGCTGCAGATACTATGAATGTTCTTGATGCTGCTAGCGGATCAAATCTTATCGCTGCTCAGGATCTAAGTTCACTCGGTACAGGTACGAAATATACTACAGGTAAACTCATGACAACAGCCGGTGATATATCGTTAACCGTAAGCGCTGCAATTACGGCCTGGAAGGGTTGGGTTCATGTGAAATTCACTAAAATGAAAACAACTGACTAAAAAAAGAACAATCCTGCGGAGGGGTGTAAAAGCCCCTCTGTGAGAAAGGAGTATTAGACTATGGCAACAACAGTTCCAGTAAAACCAAATGGTATTGACCAAGGAGATCTTGTTACTCTGCTTAAAGATATTGAAACTGCTTTAGGTGGTACAAATTCCCCTCAGTCAATTACCATGACATCTTTTAGCGCATCAACTTCAGCGGCTACTTCAGCTGGTGTCAGTGCCGGAAGCTCTGCTGCTGACAGTGCGGGTACAACCGTTGCAGCTAGTACGGGGGCCAGTGCAGGTGGAAGTGCTTCAGATAGTTCTGCAACGTCAAATTCTACAAATATTGCGACAAACAGTTCAACGGCTTCAAATAACACTGCTTCCGTTGCAGTAGCGAGTTCGTCAGCCTCTCAGAATACTGCCAGTGTAGCAGTTGCTTCATCTTCAGCGAGCGTAGCAGTTGCTAGTGTAGCGGTGGCGAGTTCAGCAGCTTCAAATAACACAGCTTCTGTAGCGGTGGCGAGTTCAGCAGCTTCAGTTAATACAGTAGGCATCTCTACTAATCTGAGCATGGCAACCAGTAACGGAACAAGAACCTCAAATGCTGAAGTCAGTGTTGCAACGAATTCTGCCACAGGGTCCACGAATAAATCTACCGCAACTCTAATTAGCGAAGCAGCTTCCGAGAATACAGCTTCTAACGCGGTAGTGAGTTCAACGGCAAGCAATAACACAGCCTCTAATGCGGTAGCCAGTTCTTCAGCCAGCGTGAATACTGCCGGTGTCGCAACAAACAGTTCAACCGCAAGTAACAACCTTGCAAGCGTAGCAACGGCTTCATCTGCTGCTTCAGCGGTCAGTAATGCAGCATCGAACAACACAGCATCCGGGGCGGTGGCTTCATCGTCTATTTCACAGAACACAGCAAGCGTAGCAGTAGCTTCGTCAGCTGCTTCATCTAATACGACATTGTTAGCAGCTGTAAGTTCGCTGGTATTATCAGCGCATCCATAGACAGAAGTAAAAAGGAGAATAAATTGAAAATAGCTCATTGGACATTGAAGAACGGTTCGGGAATGCACCGAGTAGCGGAAGACATAAGTACAGCGGAAAGGGCATTAGGATACGATTCTATATGTCAAAAGAGTGATGTTTCAGAAGATTGGGAAGGCGGCATGGGCGCTGATGTCCATGTTTGCCATTCCCATGTACCTGAATCAGTACAGGCCAAAGGAGGGAAGATCGTATGGGTAGGTCATGGCACTCCGGAGCATTGCTTTGAGAATTCAGTAGTAGATGGAACAAAGCTCGGGTACGGTGCAAGCGATTGTATGGCACTTATATATCATTGGATGAAAAATGCTGATGCGCTTGTAACCTTCTGGGGCAGACATCAAAAGATATGGAAATCTTTATGTGATAAGAGTACGAAAGTTCATTGCCTCCCACTCGGAGTAAATAAAGAGTTCTGGAAACCGGTCGGGAGCAACGGTAAATATGCAGGAGATCCATCAATATTTACAGCTGAGAATTGTCATACGATTAAATGGCCTCTTGACCTTATACTGTCCTGGCCTACTGTTATGTCAGAATACCCAGATGCTCGACTTCACATTAATTATCTACCCTACAATCAACACAGGTTCTGGTTTCCTCTTCTCTCTCATACAGGTGCTCTGATAACTACTTTCGCATCTCCTGATATTTTAGCTCATGAAAACTTGAGAAACGCTTTCTGCTCAGTAGATTATTATATCGGCCTTGTCAGATACGGAGATTATAACCGGATCTGTCTTGAAGCAAAGGCGTCAGGAGCAAAGGTTATATCATATTACGGTAATCCATACGCTGATTACTGGATACCTGAAGGCTCTCATGAATTGCTTGCCCTGAAGCTCAGAGAGATTATAAGGGGCGATGTTATTCCACGTGACACAATGCAAGTGCCGGACATATCAGAAACAGCAAAGGGGATGATTAAAATATATGAGGGGTTAATGGAAAATGAATTTATGCCAGAAAACAAGAATGTTGAAGAGAAAAATAATGAAACAATTTCAGATGAAGTTAAAGATACCGAACTTGATTGCCAAACGGGGGAGGGTTAAAAAAGTTGATGACCTTAGATGAGCAGGAAAAGCGGAGGGAAATGTTTCGTAAAAATGTGACAATCTGGGAGCCTTGCAATATATATGAATCTGCAAGAATAGGCAACGACGTATCTATCGGGGCTTTCACAGAAATAGGGCCTGATGTTGTTATCGGAAACGGCGTAAGAATTGGTAAAGGTTGCTTTATCCCTAAAGGAGTTATTATTGAAGACGATTGTTTTATCGGGCCTCATACCTGCTTTACAAATGATCGTTTCCCCCAGTCTCCTGAGAGCGATTGGGAGTCTACTTTTATTCGCAAAGGTGCGCGAATAGGCGCGTCTGTTACAATTGTTTGTGGTGTAATTATAGGCACTGGTGCTTTAATCGGTGCTGGTTCAGTGGTAACGAAGAATGTAGATCCATTCACTACGGTATACGGAGTACCAGCAACTAACGGTAAAAACGGAGATAAATAAATGGCACTCTCAGGCACAACAGACTTCAATTTAACAGTAGACGAAATAATTCAAGAGGCACTTGAAAACGTCGGGGCAGTCCCTGAAGGCGATAACCCTTCTACTGAAGCAAATATAACGGCCCGCAGGAGCCTTAATCTTCTAATGCGTTGGCTTGAAACTAAAGGCGTCAGACTCTGGAAAATAGAAGAGCTTGTGAAAAAATTCACGGCAGCTTCCATCGTTTCAAATAATTCAGCTAATTATAAATGCCAGTTGCCTCATACATCGGCAGCGGCAGATGAGCCCGGAGTCGGAGCGAATTCTTCAAAATTTTGGGTAATAACTGAGGATGCAGCAAACGCCGGTGCGTGGGCTTCATCTACAGCTTATACAACTCCGGCAGCATTTGACCTTGATTCCAGTATTATAGGAATTGACAGGGCCTTTTACCGTGATGTTGCCGGGAGCGATCATCCTGTTAATGTAACAGCATATTCAAATTTCACACCTATTTGGGACAAAGACAAGACCGGTACTATTACCCATATTGCCCTGGAACGGAAGCAAAGCGCCTCCAGGCTGCACGTTTATCAACCTGTCAATCTACTTACTGATGTCCTTCATTATTTCGCTATTAAAAAACTTGATGACATGGATGATGGAGGACAGGACGCCGATATTTATCAGCGCGGATTGTTAATGATCGTTTTCGGGCTTTCATATAACCTGACTTTTAAATTCCCGGTGGACCCGATAACAAGCGATAAACTCGAACTGCGGTTCAAGGAAGCCTTGAGAGATTTTAAAGGGCAGGATCTTGATGAAGACGATAATGATTTTATTGAATCATCTTACAGTACATATGACCATAGGAGGCAAGGTAGATGACAAGATTTATTAAACAGTTTTTATTGACGGCGTTGCTAATATTTACATTTTTCTCAGGAGCTTTCGCGACAACTGGGGAGCAGATAGATTTTCTATTATCCGGCGTTGAAGGTCTCAAAAACGGGACAATTACATCTTTTGCGTCAGGTTCTACTACACCGAAAAACGTATTCACGAATAAAGACCTTGCGACAGGGGCTACAACTACTATATCTCTTGACAGCAGAGGAATCCCGGCCTCATCCACTGTCTATTATGGAACAGGCCTATATCGCTTTGTATATAAAGATTCTGACGGGGTCACGCTATACACGAAAGATGATATTGGTATAGGGCTTTCAGATGGTTTCTGGACTAATGCTTCAGAGTTCGATGATCTAAAAGACGCCATTGACACTATAGGCGCAACCGTCACAGATTTACTTATTGATGAAGCGATAGAGCTTGAAGACGGTAACGGTGATGATGAGGCTGCGGTTGTCCCGGCTACGATGAAATTAATTATTACGAAGACCGGTTCAATCGTCATGGCAGGCACTGAGTCGTTAACTATTAACGGATCATTAGATGCCGGAATGCATGAAATATTTACAGGAGCAAGAAAAAATCAAGTTTTATTCGGGGTGAATTCAATTGCTGTAGTTCACCCTGAATGGTGGGGGGCCCTTGAGTCGGCAACAGCATCAGCAAATGCAACGGCTTTTCAGGCAGCGCTTGATTCAAGAGATTCGACTTCCCCGCAGAAGTTATTATTTTCAGCCGGAATATATTCCTATGACACTACATTAACATTTGATATAGACCATGCCGTCATACAGGGCTCTGGTATGGGCATATTTGATACCGGTGCTGCAAGTCCCGCTGCAGGTACTATCCTTAAATATACAGGCACTTCAAATGCAATTAGCATTACAGACGGCAGAGGACTTTATCTATCTGATTTAGCTGTTGTCGAAGACGATGCAAGCGGAGATGCTGACGGCGGTATATTAATCGGGACTGACACGAATTTTGCCGGTATGTCCTGGGAGAGAATAACACTTGCAGGATTCAATAAATCAGGTGCATACGGGGCAGCAGTCGGAGCCGGTCGGTTTGTAACAACAACAAACTTTTATTCATGTGCCTTTACAAATAACTATAATGGCTTTGAGTGGGATTCTTCTGCTTCCCCTGGGACTACGATAAGATTTTATGGTGTATCTTTTACTGGAAACACTAATAACGGGCTGTTTCTTGACCAGGTTGAAAGTGTTACAATGTTTGACCCTGTATTTGAATCAAATGGCGATTCAGCCCTTCGTATAACAGAGGTCAGTCATAATTATTTTAGAATGTTCGGTGGACACTTTGAGGGCAGCGCGACTTTGACGGCAGGTTTCAGTATTGAAATCAACGGGGCCGCTGCATCGAGCAATACAGTATTTTATGGTACTCATTTCGCCGATACTCCAGGGAGCCTGAGTTTAACAAATCATGTTAGTGCTGATGCTGTGAAAGGCCTTATATTTCATAATCCTTCGTTTGGAAGTAACGACGTTACAAAGAAGAGACTCGGTATAACTAAAGGTTCAAATAAGAGTATAGGTATAAAAGTATTTCCTGCTGACGACACGACAGCAAAGGTCGGGGCTGTCAGTTCTCAGTTAATCGGTATGTTTCCTTCAACAATTATTGCTTTATGGGATTTCAAAATAGACCCTGACTCACCAACTGTAATAGTTGACAGAACACCGAGAAATCACGACGGTACAGCAAGCACAGCAATAACTGAGATAGCTTTCGATAACTGGCTTGAATGGGCTCCATTGAGTAAATTTTTTGTAAACCCGAATAATTGGGAAGTGCAGAGAAGAACAGATTTCACATTCATCGATGGAGACGTTACTCCGGCGGCTGATACAATAGACGAAACCGGACATGGTTTCTCGACAGGGGATACTTGCCAGTTGACTACTGACGGAGTATTACCTGCAGGACTCGCTCTTAATACTGTCTATTATGTTATTAAAGTTGATGCTGATACAATTAGTTTAGCTAACTCGCTTGTCAACGCAGACGCCGGGACTGCTGTTGACATTACAGGTGCAGTAGGCGGCGGAACTCATACACTTACAGAAACCAATTTCAGTTTTGACGGTGAAAACGATCAGGCGTTATCTATTATTGCTCTTATCAGAGAAGTTGACGCAACAGGAAGCACTAAAAATATATTCAGTAAGCATGACTCTACAACTGGCGTGGAGAAACGTGAATATCAATTCAGAGTAAATAATGATAGAACTTTAGTCGGCATAATTTATGATGAAGCAAATAATGATCAGTTATCACGAACTACAACATCGACACTGACCGCTGATACTTGGCATTGCGTCGCTATGACTTATGACGGAAATGCACTTCATACAGGGATAGAACTCTACCTTGACGGTGATCCGATTGCAGACGGTGGGGCAACTGGCGGGACTTACGCTGCTATGGTAGCAACGACTGCTTTGCCTGCTTCGTATGAAACAAATACTGCCGGAAGCAAGACAAACTATTTTGAAGGTTTTCAGTCGGTCGTAGCTGTAATCACGGAAGAAGCTACACCGACCGAAGTAAGCGGGGCCTGCGCATTACTTCAGGGCTATGCCGGGACTTTATAATGCCGAGAGCAAATATTGAAATAGGGCTGGACTCTTACAAAAACGTCGATGAGATATCGACTCGCAACGGTCTGTCGCCCTTAGTCTTTGATGCAATGAAGACAGATATCGGAGACGATGAGAAGAGACATGGTTATCGTCAATTTACTGACCTTGCAACAGGTAAGCCAATAGACGGTATATTCTGGTCAAAGAAACAGAAAAAACTATTTGCGGTGTCAAACGGCATTGCTTACACTGTTATTGAATCCGGCGGAGCGACGAACATCGGTTCAGGACTTGAGAAAAGCGGTAAGGTATTTTTTAAAGACGACGGCACTCGGGTTAATATGGCAAACGGCGGGGCTATTTATCATTCCACAGCAGGTGGGACATTAACTCAAATGGTTGATGGTGACGCACCGACAGAGGTTATAGGACTTGGGATGATTGACGGTTATCTTGTTGCCCAGACTTTAAAGCAAATACATTTTTCTAACCCCGTTGATACTACAGAATGGAGTGCGCTTGATTTCTTTACAGCAGAGTCAAGGCCGGATGACAATGTGGCGCTTCAGGTTGCCTTCGAAGAGGTTACGATATTCGGTACAGAGTCTATAGATGTATATTTTAATGACGGAGTTTCCCCTTTCAGCATTCTTGACGGCGGCTTTAAAGAAAAGGGTTGTATCGCTCCTGATTCAGTTGCCAGAGATGACGAGATATTTTTCTTTTTATCCAGTGATAAAGAAGTCACTATATTAGCCGGAAGGACTCTCGAAAATATAGGCAAGGCTATAGGTAAAGAGATCCAGGGTTATGATGTTGTTGAGGACGCAGTCGGCAATATCGTCAAGATGTTCGGTAAAAAATTCTATGTACTTTCGTTCCCAACAGAACAGAAGACCTGGGCTTTTAGGATTGATCAGGGTTCGTGGACGCCGTGGAGTTTCTGGAACAGCTATGCAAATGTAAGAGAGGCTTTCAGAATGCGCTGTTACTGCTATGTCCCTGACTGGAACAAACATCTTATAGGAGACTCAAGGACAGGCCGGATATATGAATGGCATCCTGATTTCTTCGATGATGACGGAAGGGAGATTCGTTTAGAGAGGTTAACCGGGCATATCGATCATGGCGATCAGTCAATAGAGAAAATATGCCATGGATTATATTTTAAATTAAAAAGAGGGGTCAATACAACAATAACTCCCAATACAAGAGAAGGTAAATTATTAATTAAGTTCAGAACAAATAACGAAGGATGGAGCAACGAACGAACTGTCAGCCTTGGTTTCGACGGTGACACTAAAGTGAATAAATTCATAAAGAGACTTGGAAGATACCATGTCCGCCAGTGGTCATTCGTGCATACTGACCCTACTCCATTTACATTAATAAATCCTTTAATTGAACATTTTGATTCAGTGGGAAGAAATTAAATGGCAAAGATAATAAGACCATTACCGAGAGTAAATCCCAGGACGGGGCAATTTGACCCTATAGAGCTTCAGAAATGGCGTGAGTCTCTACGGCAAATGCTTGATAGTGATTTAGCTATATTACTTTCAAGGATTGACGCTTCTGATTTGACGGCAGGTTCGGTCTTGTTTGTCCTGTCAACAGGAGCCATAACAGGAGATATTGAAGAGTTATTCTGGGATACCGCAAATAATATATTGAAAATAGCTAATACTTTAAGTCTTCAGAGTGGGAAAATCAGTGACTCATCAGGACAGATTAATGTTGATTCTAATGCCATAACTGGTTTGAGAGATTTAATATTCATCGATGAAGACCGAAATATAGGATATGTCGGGGATTTAACGCATTTACAGATAAAAAACTTATTAGACAAAACTGCTACTGAAAGCATTTCAAATGATTGGACATGGTTGCTTGCAAATAAAATATTATTCAGAGATTCTGGAATATTTATAAACTCAATCACCGATGGTCATCTTGATTTAACAGCTGATATCAGTATTGATCTAAATGCCCCGTTTACATTATTTGGTAACGGTGAATTTCCAGTAATAGATAAGGCTTCCGGTAACGGAATAAAAGTTGATACAACCACCCCGACGTTTGGATTTCGTGATTTATTGGGTTTTATAACAACACGTCCAACCGCCGGAGCAGGTGCAGCAGCAGTACCAGCCTATCAAGCATATAGAGGGTCAAATATATTTGCTTACATGTTTGGGACTAATGCCCCTCAAAACCATTTACACGAAACTTTTGTTGAATTTCATATACCTCATGATTATGTACCCGGAACTGATTTATTTATTCATGTTCATTGGAGCCAAGAGACCGCTGATACGGGAGCAGCCGGGAGTCCCGGTGATGCTGTGTGGACTTTTGAATTTACATATGCAAGCGGCTATGATACCGATGCTTTCCCGGCATCAAAGATTATAAGTGCAACTCAGACTGCAAGTACAACTCAATATAGTCATATGATTGCAGAGGTTCAATTCACTAATGACGGAGGCGATGCAACTCATATAGATAGAGCCGATATAGATGTTGATGGATTACTTCTTATAAGAATATCTCGTGTAACAGGCGGCTCAGATACTTTAAACGAAGACACTTTTATGCATTTTGTGGATGTACATTATCAGACAACAGGGATAGTAGGAACGAAAGACAAGAATTCACCATTTTATGTGTAAAAGGAGAGATATGAAAGTAAAGATTATGACCAAAGCAGTTGACGAGGAACACCTTGTAACAGGTGCGACACTCGTATTTAAGACAATCAGGACAGGATACCCGACAGCAGAGATTGAGTGTTATGACAATACGAGAGGTTCAAATTTATGCGATCAGGTTGAAAAAGCTTGCGATAATGCAAGAGTTGATTATATCCATGCATTGCCAGAAATCAGGCCCTGGACATGGATGCAGCAGCAGGTTAATTATGAAACAGGCACTATTGTTTTTGTTGATGCCGACGTTATGTTCTGGGAGAACTGCGAAAACTGGACTTTCGGAAAAGCTTTATTTGCCGGTCGATTTATCCCCGCATATTACGAACCGTTATTTAAAGCAATATGCAATGCCAGAATTCATCCCTCTCATTTTGTAATACCGGACGTTGAGAAATTCAAATCAAGAATAGAAGAGGCCCGGAAGAATCACTGGCAGTTTGACCCGTTTGCTTTCTATTCATTTAAATCCGGCAAAGACTGGTATTACTACGATACGCTTTCAAATATGAGCCATACATTCTCCGATGAAGCGTTTATATTTAAACCTGAACACCTTGACTGTTACGATCATTTATTCGGCGGTCATATGGCAAAAGCCGTCGGAGAATGCAGAGAAGGCCTTATCAGAGAAAGTTATCAGGCTCAGGTAGAGCTTTGCAGGAGAGGAAACCATGAGGATCTTAAAGGACTCTGGGTCGAGCAGCAACAGTATTATGACTCAGTGAAATTATGATAAGAGATATGACGCCAGAAGACTATACAGTATCGGTGATATTATTAAAACGGTGTTGGGAAGAGATGGATTTTCCTATGCCATTTAATCCGGTAAAGGTCCTTGCACTGTTAAAGCGAGGGGTTGAAAAGGATGATTACACCTATTGTATAGTCTATGTCGAGAAAGATATCATACTCGGCGTCGGAGTTATCTCTGTAAAGGATTCATGGTACGGTGATTTTAAAACAGCATACGAAATAGCATGGCACGCAGACCCACTATTGCCTGTGCATAAAAAAGCTTATATTATGTTTGATTTATATGTTGAGATGGAGAAATGGGCAATTGCCTATCCGGTAGATTATATTAATATGGCAGTATCCACCCGACCCGAGCTCGGATCTGTCAAAAGATTTTTCGAGCGCAGAGGCTACAAGCCTGTAAGCTTCGATATGTTCAAGGAGGTGGATAATGTCGTTTAAAGATGATCCTGTATTCGGACCAATGGAGTCAAAGAAGGAACGAAGGGCACTTGCAGAAATTGCAGAGAACGAGGCTCAGGCTATAGTGCAGGCAGCACAGATTGCCGCTGAATCGTTTGACAAGGCCACTGTATTAGCGAATCAGCAATTTGAAAAAGTATTCGCAATTGCCTTACCGGAAATAGCAGCACGAGGTCGTGTATTAAAACTTGCGGAAGAAGACATATCAAAGCCGTTTGCAGAGTCGGAAATAGGCAGGCAGGAGACAAGGATTGTTGAGAGAGGTCTTGCTAAGAGAGGCCTTCAGGGTTCAGGCGTTGCGGTTGAGGCTTTAAAGGGATTGGCAGCGGCAGAGGCAGAGCGCAATATCAATAGAAGGTTTACATTTGCCGGGATTACCGGGGCAGGGCAACAGCAGGGCATTAACGCCATAAATACTCTCGGAGGTCAGCTGACTTCCTTTGCAATAGGATCAGGACAGGCCCAGGCTCAGGGGCTTCAGAACGCTGCATTTGCAAGAGGACAGGGAGCAAGAGCAGGGTTACAGTTAACAAGGCAGGATGACGCGGCACGTAAGCAAAACGCAACAAATATAGGCAGTGCATTTATATAGGAGGACATCATGCCAATTGATAGAACAGGATTTATAAGCCAAGTACAACCGGCTTCAGAGTCGTTAACAGAAGACGTTAAGAGCGTAAAGCCCGTTGACCTTTCTCCTATCGCTACAGGTATTAAAGGATTGATTGGCAGGCAGAAGGATAAGAGTTTTGCAAAAGAGGTTGACCGGATTCGGGATAAAGAGAAAACTGACAGCCCGAGTGGAGTTCCGAGAAGTTTTAATACAATTGCAGCAGAGCTTGCCGGGAAACGTGGGGACTTTGAAAAGCAGAAAGCTTTCACCACTATGGAACAGGAAAACAGGGTTATTGAGTTTCAGGAATTCAAGACATTGTTGGAAGTCAACGACGAAGCTTTTATGGGAGCGTGGAACTCAAGTGATGCTACACAAAGAGGCGAGAGAGAACCAATATCATCTGTTAAATCGACATCGACAGGAAAGAAAATAATTGAGACGAAAACAGGATTTAAAATAGTAGATTTGACTAATGATACCGTTGTGGATGCTACTCAGGACGGAGAACCGCTTTTACCTCTTGATAAAAAAGGTACAGAATTTAATCTTGAAAAGAAAAAAGAACTTGCACAATTTAAAGCCGATTTAAAGTCTGGTACAGATTCCTTACAAACAGGAACAGCTGCTGAATTATTTAGTATATTATCAACATCTGATAAATCTGAAGACAGAGAACGTGCAAGAAAAATGCAGGAATTCACAAAACTTTCTATTGATGAAGTAGGAAAAAGAGAACGTGAAAAAAGAGAAGCCCAAATAGCTACCGCTGCCGATCTTGAAAAACAGAAGCAGGAAGGCAAAGGCGAGATATCTGATAAGACACAACAGGATCAGTCAAAAAAGTTAGTTACAAATGTACTTGTAGATGTTAAAGACTTATTTAGAGATTTACAAGCTGTCGGCGCAGCAGTCGATGTTAAACAAGGTTCAATTAAAAATGTCATTAATTTCATTGCATCTTCAGCTGTTGGACAATTTACAGCAAGAGCATTTGGAACAGAGGCACAGTCAATAAGAAATCAGCTTAACCAGAAGGAACCTATTTTATTAAACGCTATAAGGCAGGCAACAAAGCAGGGAGCAAGAGGACTTGACAGTGACAGAGAGTTAGATTTCTATTTACAGGCTATAGCAGATGAAGGTAGAGATATTGATTCACAGTTAGCTGCCCTTATCGTGCTCGATGAAGCGTATGGTCTGGGGGTCGGGGTAGATATTAAAGTTGATAATTTAGACGCTCAAAAAAGATTACTGGACAGGCAAGCAAAAGATTTTGATAAATCAGAGGGCAAAACACAGAAAATAAATAATGCTGAAGTTGATGTAAAAAGAAAACGCCTTGAAGAATTAAGAAAAAAGAAGGCAGGTAAATAATGCCGCTCACACCGGAAGAAGAAAAAGAATTACAGAGTCTTGAAAAAGAGTTCAGTTCTAATGTATCAGTTGCTGAACCTACGCCTTCGACCACTCCTGAAGCTATACCGAAAGTTGAACCTAAAATTCCTGATATCGGCACTAGCTCATTGACTCCTGATGAGGAAACAGAACTTGCACAATTGGAAACCGAATTCGCAGAGCCTCAGAGAGAAACCACGTTAGGAGAAAATCTTTCAGAGAGAGTTGAGAAAGCATTGCCATCTTCAGGTGAAGGTTTTGTGGTAGATGTAGCATTCCCTTTTAAAGCCGGGGTAAGGGCAACCGGACAGGTGATAGGTGGTATTGGTGATATTGTAGTCGCAGGTATAAATAAATTGTTTGAAAAAGTTGTTCCTGAAAAAGCTAAACAATTTATTGAATCAGGCGTTCGTTCTGTTTTGGAAACGGATACGGGAAAAGCAGGAATAGAGGCGTTGCAATCCGGTGCAGATGCATATCAGGATTTTAAAACGAAAAACCCTGAAGTTGCTGTAGACATTGAATCTGTTTTAAATATTGCTACAGCAGTTCCAATTGGACGTATTACAAAACCAATTGTAAAAGAGACTTTCGATATTGCCGGTGATGTTATTTCTCCCATAACTCGCAAAAGTATAAGTCAAATAGATAATCAAATAACGCAACGTATAAATAAGGATATTCCAAGAGCTGTTAAACCAAAAGTTTCTGGCAGAAAAACATTTCCACAGATAGAGAAATTTCAGCAAAAATCTCAGTCTGCTGTCGAAAATATAATTG
>PJEL010000554.1_pt1 | contig 43797 bp, 36 predicted proteins | sample 1853271 | NCBI WGS metagenome assembly PJEL01 (sample SAMN08108733, study PRJNA415343) | Invertebrate metagenome, whole genome shotgun sequencing project. | host: Globobulimina | place: Sweden: Gullmar Fjord | collected 2015-08
TTAAAAAATTCATTTGTTGTTCCCATTGTGGGAAAAGCCATATGATACCCTCACGGAAATGTTACACAGAGCATGCCTAGAGTATGAGGTGACGGTTATATTTAGTGCGATTTACAACGATGATCTTCGAGACAAACTCAATATTGAAAAGGAAAAAAATAATCAGCGCATGCCAACTTATCAAGAGAGCATTGATATACTTGCCCAAGTAGGTGTTGACCAGTTTGGGGAAAATGGAGAATTCCACACAATGGTGTCCTTTTCAGGGGAAAAGTAAACCCAGAAATACAGTATAGCGGCTTATTAAGACTGCTCTAGTCATATAGATGGAAATGGTTTTCAATGACCAGATATCTGATTACATTATGAAATAAATGAAAGACTGAAAATTAAATGTGTCACTTCCCTTCTGCTGCTGCAGCCTTCTTGGCACGTTTCTCTGCCAGCGCCTTGGCATCCCTCTCATTCCTCTGAGCAGGGGTCAAACCATCACCTTTTCCTTGTTTACCAGCCTTTTCTGTTCGTTTCTGAGCACGCTTTCTGTCGACTTCTCTCTGGTTACCACGAGACATTTCAGACCTTTACTTACTTTCAGACTGTACGCAATACCTACGACTGTCACTTCTTTATCTACATCCATAAAACGTTTTCTCTTTTATATATTAGAGTATGGCTGTGAGATTTGATGGTTTCTATTTCTGTATTGGGGAAGAATTCCATCGAAATATTTTTTTTCTGAATTCTCAAGCTTGAGTCCGGGCTGAATCCAGATCTGCACCTCGTATTCTTAGGATATTACCAGACAGACATCATAGCCATTATTTAGAACATAATTTTATTGTGATATCACGCTCTTGAAGGCATCAAAGGTATCCAAGAAAAGGTGGTCCTAACGTCCCAAGTAAATCTTACTCTTAGAGACGTGGCGAAACAGGGAGTATCTGATCATTATATGCCAGTTATTCTCGATACGTATCATTGATAATTCAAAGGATCAGTTGATATCTATCCGACACGAACGGAAGAGATACCAGGCCAACTAACCACCCACTGATCACAGTCACAGCAAACACGTGTGGGTATTTATTCTTCTGATTGGTCTCGTACATCATGAGTAGATTACTTCGAATAAGCAGTATCACTGCCCTGGTGGTGCTATATTGTGCCGTTGTTGCACAGGCATACTACTTGCCAGGCACATATCCCCAGGAATTTAAACAGGGAGAGTCGCTTCAAGTTGAAGTGAACTCTCTCGTGAGTTCGGATACAGAAATGCCATATGATTACTACTCAATGCCTTTCTGTAAACCAGGGGAAGGTGTGAAGAAATCTTCTGGAACGATTAATCCTGGCACTATTTTATTGGGAATCAGAATAGAGAATTCTCCATACAAACTGTCCATGATGGAAGGAAAGTATGCTGTTCCTGTTTGTCGTGGGAAACAATATCCCAACGGAGCATATCCTCCTTTGAAGAAACAAGAGGCGAAAATCTTGAGGGAGAAGATTAAGGAAGAGTATAGAGTGCGAATGATATTGGACAATTTGCCAATCACCACATATGATTTGGAAAAGCAGCCAGATAGTGTGCGCCCAGGTTTTGAAGTCGGGTTTTCGCTGAAGGATAAATACTATGTGAATAATCATCTTATGTTCAAGGTTCTTGTGCATGAATCTAATGGGCAATATGCACGTCTTCGTCAGCGTGAAGCTGAGCTTGAAGCAGCAGCAGCAGCAGAAGCAACTGGCAGAAGGATGTTGTATGTTGGGAAGACGCTAAAAGGAGAAGAAATGGGATCAGAGTACCCACAAGAAAAGCTATACATGGTGGTTGGATTCGAAGTGGTGGCATGCTCTATTGAGAGAACTCCAGGTGACACATATAAGAATATCCCATGCAGTTCTGTTCAGAATGATATGAATGGCCCTCCGCCACAAGAAGTGAAGGAAGGTGCAGAAATTGTCTACACATATGATGTGTATTGGGAAACATCTGATATCACATGGGCATCTCGATGGGATGCGTACTTGAAGATGCCTGGAGGCCGAGTCCATTGGTTTTCAATTATGAACTCCCTGATGGTAGTGATTGTCATGAGTTGCATTGTTGCAATGATTATGATGAGAACCATTCGCAGAGATCTTCAAAAATATGAGCAACTGCTGGTTGATGGAAATCCTGGAAATGATATGGAGGAAAGTGGATGGAAGATGGTGAGCGGAGATGTCTTTAGAGCTCCTGAAAAGTCTTTGTCTCTTGCCATGCATCTTGGAAGTGGTGTTCAAATTATGGCATCCTCAACAATCACCCTCATCTTTGCCACCTTTGGATTTTTGTCCCCCGCATCTCGCGGATCTCTATTGACTGCTGCATTGATTCTGTATTTGTTGATGTCCGTTGCAGCTGGTTTCGCATCTGTCTGGATCTGGGGAGCTATGAACAGGAGTCATGAAGGATGGCACAAGGTCTGCTGGAGGACAGCTTGCTTCTTCCCAGGAGTCACTGTGGCTGTCATGTCTTTAATGAACTTGTTCTTATTCGCGACAGGATCATCTGGTGCCATCCCTCTTGGATTCTTCTTCTCAGTACTATTCCTATGGCTTCTGATCTCCATTCCTCTAGCCTTTGTAGGAGGTGCCATTGCTTCCAGAAGGGAAATTTTGCCATTCCCAACGAGAACAAACCAGATTCCACGCCATATACCTCCTCCACATTGGGCATCACACCCATTGGCGCTTTTCTTGGCAGCTGGATCATTACCATTTGGAACCATTTTCGTAGAGTTGTACTTTGCCATGACTTCAATATGGCAGGGCTACTTTTACTACATCTTTGGGTTCCTCTTCTTGGTCTCTTTCTTGACCATCATTATTACAATTGAAGTTTCAATTGTATGTACATATGTCCAGTTGTGTGCGGAAGATTATCTGTGGTGGTGGAGATCCTTCAACAGAGGTGGAGCAATCTCAGTGTACGTCTTCCTCTACTCAATAGGCTTCTTGTTCAATACTCTTCACAACCTCAGCGGAGTCTTACCAATCATATTGTATTTGGGCTACACATGTCTCATGGTTTGGTGCTTGTCTTTGGCCATGGGTGCTGTTGGATTTTTAGCGTCATACATCTTCACTGTCAAGATATTTGAAAGTGTCAAGGCTGATTAATTGATTGTCCGAATCCTATACAGTAGGAATGGAACTGCTAATTTGCAGGATATGTGTAAATAATATATATACATTCAAGAGGTACAAGTAGTGCAACTATCTTTTCTTTAACAAGACGGGGATTTCAGACTCATCGCAAAAGTATTTCCTCATTCCAAATGCATCTTCTCCATCAGCATAATACTTCTCCTCTCTCTCATGTATTGAATATCCTAGTGTCTCTTTATATAAATGAAATGCGCCCTTATTTGACACACGTACATGCAAAGATGCATATTTGGCTCCAAATACCTCTTGCATTGCCCTATGTGCTGCAGTCATAAGAGTCGTTGCCAACCCAAGTTTCCTGTGTGTCCTTGCGACAGACAACGAGGTGATGTGACCATGATTCACTTTCGACTCTTCTTCCATCTTTGCAAGCACATATCCAACTATAGAGCCATCATAGTCTTCTGCCACATACAAGAGCTGAGGCCAGGACAGAATATGATAAAAATAGTACTGCACCAAGAGCACACACGTGAATATCAAGACACACAGCCTCCTCCTTTTGATCAAACGTTTCATACCTTGAGTTGGTAATTCTCCGGGAGACAGAGCAAATTGCACCGCTGCATTTGCAGCAGGTCATCCACAGTCGCTTGCCGGATGCAGACCATGTCAATGATGATAATTACTATCGCTGCGTTATACTACTAGATATTCTTACGTTTATTATGATTACTTAGAACATGCAGCTGATGTCTCTTCTTCTTGAACACAATTGCCTTGCTTGAAGTTTTCAAAAGACAAGCTTGGGAAGGGATCAAGGTACATTATTTATTTTCAAGTCTATTCTTGATACATCTTCATTCAAGAGACAAAGTATGTTGATCTAAATATCCAAATCATCATCTGGATCTTCATCAGAATCGTAATCTTCATCAGAATCACTATCTCTGACATACAAAATATGACCCAAGTGTCCAGATGGACCGTGGCCTCCTGCCTCTGCCGGCAGATAATCCCTGTAGTCATTCGTCTGGTATGCATCATGATGACCTTGATGCTCATAGGGAAGCACAACATTTGTTTTGGCTTTTCTCTCCTCTTCTGAGAGCTCTAATTTCATGTTACTTTGCATCTGTTGCAAGACAGATGTGATTGGCGTAGGTTCAGCTGCATGAGAAGCCTTTTGTTCTCTATGTGATTCAATTCGCAATCCTTCCTCTCCATCCATCCAATATTCAAAAGCCTCTGTCTTTTTACATCCTTGTGACTTCTTCATCGTAACTATCATCTTTCCTATAGAATCACCAGGACGAGATTGATCTACTACAAGACCCCATCCTGGCATAAGCTGTACATTGCACACAGCATCCTGGCTCACCATTGCAAGGTCATGAGGTCTCTCTTCGTGAACATCAGTGTGAAGATATATCACCACGCATCGAACCCTTGGATGTCGTCGAATACGTGACAAAAAGTGAGCCACAGCCCTGGACCCAAAGTGTTCCACAAAGGATGACATCCCGTCAATGCCAACAACTGCAGAGCAAGAGCCACGCAAAGCAAAACTCCTCTCTATCGATTCCTCTAGATTTACCAAAGTATTGTCTCCCAACCAAGCATAGCATTCTTGGTTCCCTTTCCTTTCCATCATTCTCAGACCGCACGGATTTGTAAAGCAATCAATCACTATACATTGTCCTTTTGTATGACTAGATGACCCCATATATACTTTGGGAGGATTTTCCACGCATACAGCAGCTACAAAGTCGTCTTCATGCAAGGTGACCAGGCGATCCAACACTCGCCGAAACACGACATCACCCCCCACCGTATCATATCCATCGTCTTCCAAGACAACCAGAGGTGCACACACCCCTGTCGACGATTTGCCCACATGTCCTAAAGACGAACGGATAATACGAGCAATAGAATCCATAGTATCAGTGAAGTTTCATGCTACCATGTACACGCATCAAGGAGAATGGCCATCAACTGTTGCTTCCACTTGAACTGCATTCACATGCAGCATGACACGAACAACGTCTACCCTACTCTAATAGTCCCAGTAGTGATACTACATACATTGATATGTACGTCAATAAAACGATGGATAGAATTACCAATGTGAATATCCCAACCAAGAGGAGAGGTTTTGTTCACATCATGATTCCTCAATATTGAAATCTCAAAAGTCTACTAGACTCTTGAGTGAGATTTCAAAATCATTGCACTTGTTTGACCGATCACTTCCCCCTTGATGATAGAAAAAAGTAACATTCTACATACGTATGAAGAGACTGTCACCATCCTATAGCTGTCTGGCGGAGTCGAAGTAGAGACCTCTGGGGTCAGGACTTGTCTGGGTTGTTGTCACTCTTGCATGACACCAGTAGGTTGATAGAGATCAGCGGAAATTTCATAGAAATAGAATGATATCTTGGTTATTGAAGCGTGTGGTGTCTGATAGGCAGATGCTGGTTGGGTCCCGCGCTGTGCTAGAGCGTGTGGTGGGTGGTTCTCTTGGTGAAAGTAAAGGTTTCTCTACTGCTGTAGTTGCGGGGAAATGGAAGGACATTGGACTGGGTGTACGTGAATTGTTCTCTGATGTGTCTCGATCTGGGTGTTTTCCAAAAGGGCAGGAGCAACGTGCCCTGTACACTGGCTTGGTGAAGAAGATGCATACAACTGCTTCCTGGAATATGCCACGGACTCTGGTCGAAGGGTTGAGTACGGGGCAACGGAGAGCTGTCACCTGGTGGCTTGGATTATCTTCTGGATGGGTGTTTAGTATGGTGGTTTTGGGTGGTGTGACCCGCCTGACACGGTCTGGGCTGTCAATGACTGACTGGAAATTCACAGGAGAGAAACCTCCTCAGACATTGGAGGAGTGGACTGCGGAATTCGAGAGGTATAAGATGTCTCCAGAATATAAGAGGGTAAATATTTCAATGACTCTGGATGAATTCAAGTTTATATACTGGATGGAATGGGCACATCGGATGTGGGGGAGAGGTCTTGGTCTTGGTTTTCTTGTTCCATGTGCACTGTTTGCATGGCGCGGATGTATTACAAAACCTTTGGCACAGCGGTTGGGGCTTTTATTTACCATGGGTGGGACACAGGCGTTTGTTGGATGGTGGATGGTGCGAAGTGGACTTCAAGAGCCAGAGTCACCATATGATGTTCCTCGTGTGAGTCCGTATCGATTAGCGTCGCACCTGACATCAGCATTTGCTATATACGCTTTGATGGTATGGACGACATTATCGACTGCATTTCCTGTGCCATTGTCTGCGAGTACAGATCAGGCAACTCGTTCTGCCATTTCAAAACTACGATCAAAGTCACTCCCTTTTGCAGCCCTTTTGTCAGTGACTGCCCTTTCTGGTGCTTTTGTTGCTGGTATGGATGCAGGTCATGCATACAATACGTTTCCTTTGATGAATGGCAAATTGATTCCAGATGAATACTGGAGCGAACGGTTCCAAGGTTGGAGGAATATGTTTGAGAACACTGCTGCTGTACAGTTCCACCACAGGGTTTTGGCAATCAGTACACTTGTGGGATCTCTGGGATTATGGAAGTATGGTACAGGGCTATCAGCGCTCCCAAGAATTCCACGACTCTTGCTTCATGGTCTTGTCCTGGGTACTGGACTGCAAGTAACCCTTGGTATCTCTACGCTTCTAATGCATGTCCCAGTATCCCTAGGTTCTGCGCATCAAGCGGGAGCTCTATCTTTGTTCACTGTATCTCTGGCGTTGTTACATTCACTCAGGTCAGGTCATCTGAGTGCTCTGCAGGCAACATTATCCAAAATAGGAAATCCTGCTGCAGCTGCTGCAGTCGTTGGAATTGGAGGAATGGCGGCTTATTCGTCATAGACTATCACGGATTCGTATTTATGTATCAAAATGAAACAATCAATTCAATAATGACCCCGGAATTCTTCCTGCAAATTTCCCCCTTTTGGCATGATTGTTGGATGATTCATCAGGCATTCATATCCTCCCAGTGTAGCAGCTCCATTCACTCGGGCAATTTCTCCCGCGAGGGCTTTACATTCCTCTTCACTTCCTGGTCCTCGATCTGACCACATAGAGAGAACACTTGCCTGCAGTCCTCTTCCAAAAGAAAAGGAGAGTGACCATGGTGCAAGGAACTCCTCTGAGGATTTTGATACGACATTCAACATGTTTAGATTCTGAGTCGCTTGATACTCTGTTTGTCCACCTGATAAGAACATAATTCCTGGGACACTTGGAGGAACAATTCCTCGCAAAACCCTGAGCGTTGTCGTGGCAACGTCTGTTGGATCTGGATACTTTTCTGTCTGGCAGTCAACACCTGGCACCACCATCTGTGGCTTCAGCAGGATTCCCTCCAGATCAATGCCTTTATTCCACAACTCAAATATACATTGCTGAAGTACGGTTGTAGTGATCTTCTCGCAAACTGCCATCGTGTGATCCCCATCAATCAAAATCTCTGGTTCCACAATGGGAACAATACCCTCTTGTTGACAGGCTTTTGCATATAATGCCAACTGCTCTGCATTCGTATCTATACAGAATTTACTTGAATCATATGTTCCATCATCAAGTTTGCATATCCGTATTGCGGCCCTCCATTTTGCAAACGTTGCCCCTTTTTCCTTGTATACTTTGAGCCTTTCAGCAAGTGATTCTAGTCCCTTTGTACACGTCTCACCATCATATACTACAACACCATTATCAATCTGGGAGATAAAACTACTCATGGGGTCAAGCCCTTGGTCTACCTTGACACCAACGAGAACACCTTGGTCATGTAAAGCCTTTACAAAGTTGACACCATCATCTGTCATCATCTCAAGAGCCTCTGGGAAAAGAATTGCACCGGATATTGCACCTCCGATCGGCGCAGAATAGAACAGAGATCTGTACTTCCTCCTGGACTCGGCAGTATTCTCGATCCCATGCTTTTCCAATCGTTTCCCGATGGTATTGGGTGATTCATCTGAAGCTAAGATGCCGCTGCCTGGCCTTGCCAGCTGACGGGCAGTCTTGCGGAGCTGTTTCCGCGTATCTTCGTCACACATTGATACAGTTGATACTTTTTCCAATACGAGTGACACGAATAGAACGGAACACATCCAGTTTTGACGCTCGTGGGGGTCTGTGGTAAACGTCGAATCACTATACGGTCAAAGGATCCTCGTGATGGGAGACGCCAATCACTTCCCCCGCTGTCCCACGAGGGTTTGGAAAAAAAGACAGCGTCTCGCGCGAATCGGTGGAAAAAAAAGAAAATAAATACGATTATTATTTGCACACAGGCACATATTTTCTTTGTGCAAACGAATACGCGCGATACGTACAACGGAGCAATTCATTTCGATCGCACACGTATACGTCAGACCAGCACACCATTGCTACATCTGAGTCTGTTTCCGTGGAACTCGAGGCTGAGCTGTTTTAACTGTCTGTCAACCAATTGACACAATGTGTCCAACACCGCTCGACAAATTCAATTTCTACTACCGTGATGGTGGTCTTGAGCTTTGGAAAGAGCAATGTTATGACCAACGTACTAACAAGACGAAGAAGGACATTAAAATCAAGGACGTCATCAAGGACACTGAGGGGGTGACATACAATATCGGTAAAGATATTGACAGATGGAAGAGAATGGTGAAGAAAGGGGACGACGAGGTTAGGGAGGATGATCACGAGCACATGGAGAAGCTGCAGTGGCTTGTGGATATTCGCAAAAAGGTGATTCGTTTGACAGGTGCCAGGGATGATGAAATCCAGGATGTATTCTGGCAAAAGCCAAGTCTGGAATCAAAATATGAATTTTATGTCAATCAAGGTGGTATTGAGTGTTGGAAAGAACAATGCTATGATAAGAGGACTGGCAAAAATCAACAGAAGAAAGATATTCAAGTCACAGACAGTATCGTTGTTGGGGGCGTTAAGTACAACATTGGTGGCGATATCAACAACTGGAAAACGAATGTGAAAGAGTGGAAGAAAGCAGAAGCTGCTGGTGAAGATATTTCATTGAAATACAGCGAGAAGAAACTGGATTCTTTGTGCAAGAAGGAGGTGTGGCTGGAGAGAATCAGGGAAAAGCTCATGTCTCTTCAGCATTGTAAAGATGAAGACATCACAAATCCTTATTGGATAGCAAAAAATCCAGAAGAAAAATACAGGTATTACATAGAAGAAGGTCTGGATGCATGGAAGCAACAATGCTTTGATAAGAGAACTAACAAAACCAAGAAGGATATCCAACAGACAGATACAATCGTAAGTCGAGATAACGTCAAGTATAATATTGGTACTGATATCAACAACTGGAAGGTTACGGTAAGAAAGGACGAGCAAGGCCAGGCTACAAAGAGACAGTGGTTGGAAGTCATTCGAGAGAGACTCACTCGACTCGGACATACAGAGGCTGATGAAGACATTCCCTACCCATACTGGAAGAAGAGAAACACCGGTAGCTAAACCATCATATGCTAATTATTTTCATTCAAGTATACTCATGCGAATGTTACAGAGTGGTTATTGTAAAAAAGAAAGTATTGCATGAACTCGTTCATGCTTTATCCTCTTCGTCGTCCTTCCTGAATCCTCTTGCTGCACATGCAATAGCCAAAGCTGAATGTAGAATCACATTGGCAACACCAACCGACTGTTTAAGGTCTTTGGTATGGGTTGCATGACCCACCATTGCTGCCACTGAGAGGTGCACAGCGGATACCACCTTGAGTGCATCCTTCTTGTCAGAAGCTGACAAGTTATTCAGCAACCCTGTAGTTACTCCAGCAGTGGAGATCCCATGACCCATGAATCGAACTGACGATGCATCAGCAGCTACAGTATCTTCCCAGGCTATACCTTTCGCAGCATCTGGAGCCACAAGGTTTGGCACTCCAAAACTCAAAGCAGACAGACTGCTGAGGGACAAGAGTGTCGAATCGGTATCTTCAAATGTAAGAAACTTCATTTTTGTGTGTATATTATTGAGGGAGTGTCGTCGCGAGTATTTTTTAATGAGAATTTCTTTTCTTTTCTTTTCTTGGTGAAGAAAGATGCCGAGTCAGCATATTCCTCGTCACGGAACCAGATCAGCAGGTTTCCAATGAATCCCATCAACATTGATGTTTGATGGGATCAGTCAAACCATGCATGGTACCACAGATCAGACGATAACATTTTTTAGAGCCGACACGATATTCGAATTCGAATATCACGATTCTTTAACTATTTGCCATGATTACATTCGTTACAGTGCTTATCTAATATATATTCACTGATTATAAAAATGAATCGAGGTCCCAAACTAGGCGATGCTGCTTCCCTGTGCGTTTTTTGTTCGTTTTGAAATCCGTTGTGGTTGTTAGCGCATTCAGTTTGAACCACGGGATGTCACGATATGCGATCACATGATTACGTTGATTGGTATACTGCAGATGGAATTTCACGCCATCTCCAGGATGGACAAAGGAAGAGGCAAATATTCTCAAACTATGCCTTATGAAGCTGGGCGTTGGGAAGTGGGTCCAAATTCTGGACACCGGACTGTTACCAGGAAAGATGATTCAGCAGTTGAATGGACAGACTCAGAGATTACTGGGCCAACAGAGTCTTGCTGCGTATACTGGACTTCAGGTGGACATTGATAGGATTCGACAAGACAATGAAGCAAAAGGGGATGTCATGAATAGAAAGGCTGGGCTCATTATTTATGATGGCCGTACGTTGTTTTATGCTGTAAACTATGTTTCTCGTTGTGATTTTGATTGATATATGTACACGTGTGTGGTTTTGTAGCAAATCTGACCAAGGAGCAAAAGGCATTGTTGCAAGAGGAGAGCTTGGCCAAGTATGGGTTGACTGAGGAACAGCTTCAGGCAGTTGACCAGGAATTGGAGGTAATCTTTGGATCCAAGATGAAGGAACAAGAAGAAACAAAACATCATAGAGATATTCTTGCGGAATTGAAGATTGTTTCCAATACTCCGGATAGGCAAGAACTTGAGACATTGTCAAGAGAAGAGAAAATTGGCAGGCTTCGTATGTTGCATGAGAAGATTCATCAAGCTCAGACAGTGTACAAATATCATGTATCTCGGCAATGCCAGCAAATTTTCCAGAGAAACCACAAATCATCGGGCAGCCACGCAAACGGTAGAGAAAATATGGGACTGAACACGTCTCTAGAGAAGAAGGTACAGAGGACATCAAGTGGGGGAAAGAACAAGATTGATGGTGTGCGCAGTAAAAAGGCTGTTGCAAAAAAGAGAAGGGTCACCAAGCAGGTTGTTGACCTAACAGAAGATGATGATGTACCTGAACAAATAGATGGCATTGCAAAGGAATGCCAGGATGCTGGGTTTGAAGCTGACATTGCTGCATTAACAGCAATGGGTTTTGGTCGGCGGCAAGTAATTGATGCTTTGGAGGAGGCAAATGGTAGTTTAGAAGCGGCTGTCGAATGGCTTACTGTTCATTGCGTGTAAAACCTATTATTATTTGAAATTACGATGTGTGTATGAAAACAAGAGAGAAATTCTGTCCATCATCTACTTCCACTATTTGCATCTGGTTCATTGGGTGGCAATATACTAGACTTTTCAGGATTTCTCAGAAATTGGTTTTCAGCCTCTTCAGAATGATATACACAAGAAACCTGCGGCTTTCCTTTGAGATCTCCGACAAATGCAAACGTGTTCATATTCCTCTTGCAGTCCTGAACTTGTTGACTATCTACTAGACCCCTGCTTTCCAAAACATTGAAATTTGCCCTTCGAAGTACACAACCAGGCTTGACCTCAGGCTGAGAAACGTATACATTAAACGGATTGAATGACACAAACAGTCTTTGGTCAAAGACCATTGATGAATATCCATTTGCAATGCACACTTCTGAACTAGGGGTCTTTGTATCAACAAGGACTGTTGACGCAACATTCTGCGGGGCAAAGTTTACCTCCGAGGCAAACCATATTCCAGCTCCCATACCCAAAATGAAAGATCCGGCTACGAAAGCCTTTGTTAGGTTTGGAAACGAGTCTCCCCCCACCTCTTTGATATTTGGAGGTGGTCCTCCACGTCCACCGCCATTTGTAGGCGCAGAATTGTAGGATCCAGGTATCGGTGTATCAATTCTTCTTGTAGTAGAGTCTCTTTCGTTGTATGAACCGGCTTTGACACGCCTGGATGAGACTATTCCACGAGGTCTAACTCTTCCCTCACGTCTTGTCGATACTTTTGGAACACAAAGAGTTCCACCAGAGGCGAAATACGCCTGTGTAACCCCCATATATCCCATGATATTTTATAATACGATATTGCCGATGAATGCAACGTTTGACCGTGCCTTTAAGACCTAGTACGAAGCAATCCTTTTCCAAATGTGGTCAGTTGCATGTACTCTCACATACAATCCAAGGCCTCTCCCCGTTTTCTACAATTAAATGCTTCAAAATAATTGAATTGTATGGAATTAATGACCCACATAAGGTATCTATCCAAATAAATGGTAGATGTATCTGATGAGTCACTTGTTCAGAATCAAGTCGCGATGAATGGCGGTTTCTTGATTAGATCAAGCGAGAACAGTGAATGGAATAAAAAGCAATATTCTAAAATAAAATTGTGAATAGATCTGATATGTCTTCCGGGGGCTTCAGCTTTGGTACGTCTGATGCTTGGATTTGGCTTTTGTATTTTGTCTTTCAGTATTCACGTATCGTCCACCTCTTCATGTCCTTTGTATGTGGTATCATGCACATACTTTGATATGGTATATTGTTTTGATCATGTGTTGACGTGCTGTATTTATGCAAAACAGGGGGCTCCTCGACTCCAGCCTTCGGGGTGAGTAGCGGGGCAGGGTTTTCCTTTGGAGCGTCTGCTGCGAATCCATCTACTCCTGCATCGGGAACTCAAAACGCGCTCTCTTTTGGTGGGTCCTCTACGCCGGGATTTTCTTTGGGAGGAGCGGCAGCAAACAGTGGGCCAGGCTTTGGAACCTCTTCTGGGAGTGCACCTTCCTTCTCATTGGGGGGTTCTTCATCGGCAGCGACAGGGGCAGGTTTATCCTTGAGCACATCATCTTCTGCAGGATTTGGATTTGGATCGGCTCCTAGCAGTAGTGCTGCGGCGACTCCTGGATTTTCCTTTGGTGGAGCTGCGACCCCCGCAAGTAGTGGTGGTGCTGGTACTACCACTACTGCTGCTCCTGCTGGTGGTGGATTTTCTTTTGGTGGAGCAGCCTCATCGGTGGCAGGCAATGCTCCCGCAACTTTTGGAGCACTGAAACCTTCAAGTAGTGCTGCTGCCGCTTCTAATGGTGGATTTTCTTTTGGAGGAGGATCATCATCGGCGGCAGGCACTGCAACACAAGTCACTGCTCCATCAACGTTTGGGGCATCAACCCCTGCAAGTAGTGCTGCTGCTGGTACTACCTCTACTGCCGGTGGATTTTCTTTTAGTGGAGGATCTTCGTCAGCTGCAGGCACTGCTTCTGCGACGTTTGGGGCATCAGCTCCTGCAACTACTGCAGCTGCTGGTGGATTTTCCTTTGCTGGAGCATCCTCATCAGCAGCTGTCGCCACAACAACACAAACTGCAGCACTTGTGACAACTCCAAGCACGATCAAAGGACAAGTTGTCGAAAGCATCATAAAAGAGTGGACCGATGAGTTGGAAAAGAGATCCAGAGCATTTGTGAAACATGCTGAGGAACTTTCAAAATGGGACCAGTCAATTTTAGAGAATCGCCAAGCATTGATTCAATTGGAGGAAGAGCTGAAAAGAGTCCTTGCTGGACAGGATGCATTAGAGAGAAGGCTTCAAATGGTGGAAGCCCATCAGAAGGGAATCCACGAGGCCCTGAATGGAATGTCCTCAGAGGCAGAACGATTATATAAAGAAGAATTAGGCCTTGCAGACGACCAGGCGGTGGAAAGAGACGCTCTATACGAAAGAACATCGCGCCTAGGGGTAACATTGAATCAAATTGGTGAACAATTGGGTGGTGCCATCCATGATGTGAATTCTGTGACTGCTGCAAGTCTTGGAGATGCAGGATCTGTTAGCAAGCTCGTCCGTGTCCTGAACAACCAGCTGAACGCATTGATTCAATTAGAGGGGAAAACATCTGAAGTCCAACAAGAATTGAATAAATTATAGGTTTAATATGATAATGTGGCGGTAAATAATGAAAATCCATACGTTTCAACCACTCGTATCTCAAAGAAGTGTGCACGTCGTGCACTCTCTTTACGACACTCAGCCCTCCTTAGTAGGCTTGGAAAATTCTAGTAGGAGGATAAAATCATTCACAAGTCAGTCGTATAGCAATGGTTCGTTTTACTTGCCTGAGAATGTGAAACTGGTCCAGAAACTGGGCAAATGTCTTGTTTGACTGGTATTTTTTGCCACTCATGCGACGCATTCTGACTATATTTTTTCATATACAGATGATAGTGATCCAGGTATTCCAGTGAAATTACAAGACCACGGAGAAGCAGAGGGAAGTCGAGGGCAAGAGTCTGGAGCAAAAGAGAGCCAACCAAGACCATTGGTTATCAAACCAAGACCAGCCTCACGCCAAGCAGGAGAACCACCGAAACCGATAGAAATTGAAAGAACATCTTCGTTTTTGATCAGAAAGAAAGACCGGTATGAGAAACGAGGAGAGGATTCTGTCAGTGCAACAAGCACCCAAGACATGGATGATGAGGAGGGTCCCGTTAGTTGGATGCTAAGGAAAACAGACCAATCATTAGATGCTGTAGAAGAAAATGTACCTGATGCTGCAAAAAGTGCCATCACATTTGTGACTGGAAACCTAGGGAACAATACGTCAAAGGTTGCTGTCGATGCAGCCAAGTTGGCAGCCAAGGGGGGTGCCAAACTATTGGAAGCAGCCTTGCCAGCAGGAAAGTGGGCAATATCAAAAGGTTTTGGAGCGGTGGTGTCGGTTGCCATGAAGCAACAGGGGAAAAAGAACGACCGACCCAAGCAGAAAGATGACAACACTGCCAATCTATAGATGGGATCTAGTCCAGGCAACAAGCCTGATAACAACATGGTAATATAGGACTGTTATACATCTAATATATTTATATTTATGTCTCTAAGAAGGAATCTCACACAAATTGCTTTATTCAGACTCCTGGGTTCTGAGACGAGCGTGTCCATTGGTCAAACGGATGTTGAGTTCTGCAGCACGTTCAACAATAGCCTTACGCTTCATGGTGGACACATTGTGTGCAATTTCTCCACAGTATGTCCTGTTGTGCATCATCAACAACTCCAAATCTTTGACATTAGAAACGACAATCTTCTTGAATCCATTTGGCAAAATGTGTCTAGTCTTCTTGTCAGTTCCGTATCCAATGTTGGCCATGATGATTCCGCATCCTTTAAACTTTCTACGGACACGAGAATCAATACCCTTAGGGCGACGCCAGCTCTCAGACACAGCGATCTTTCTATCAGACTGGTGGCGCTTGAAGCTATTATGCTTGCGCTTGTTCACATTCTTGACCTTCTTGAGTGGCTGCACCATGGTGAATATCCTTGGCAAAAAAAGCCCTAAATCTGCATGTAGATAAGCGTGGTTAGTTGATAATTCGACAAAAGTCCTCTTCATGACAGCCAGCCGTCGGCAGGACCACGATATCCCAAGAGAAGCACTCTTCCAAAAGCGGCAAGTCTATTTGTACTTTATATAAAGAGATTTATATCTGACCATAGAAAGGTATGGATGATCTCTACCGGTAGAGTAGGAGAGACCAGTCACGAAGCCATGGCTGCCGGCGGGTTACAAATGACCACTCTCCGCAGCACTGCCCTTCTATTTTCTCCTTGATATTCGTGAAATAATATGCGTACCTATAGAATTATAAATAAATGAATGATATGCTACTTCGTCAGCACTAGCGCCCTGTCTTTGCTGTGTTCTCGTCCCGACTTGGTTTCCACTAACAAGTTGAAACCAATTGGTTTGCAACATACGAAAACACCATTTTCCTGGAAAACTGAGATGTTCCAATTTTCACCGCCACGTCTATGGTTCAAACTAAACGTTTCATAATAAATTTATGTAGGATCATTGCATAAGCCTGCGTCATCATGTCCTCGCAGGACCAGGTCGTGTACCTGGAAAAGTTTGTAGAGTGTACGTTTTTTCTTTCATCGGCTCACGTCCCTTGCTCCATCTGTTCTGGACAGAAATGAGTATTACATATGTCTTGTTTTGCAGCCACGGTGGCGATGCCATCGGAGTTGACCCGTGTTTTGAATATGATGCGAGACTTAGACCACAAGACCAGGGACTTGTCTTTATCTGTGGAAGCTCAGGTAGAAGCCATTAGCCAGATGTCTTCTACGACCAAGTCTGCAAAAGAAGAAGTGCAAGACTTGAGGGATAAGCTCAAGGGGGATCAGAGTCTTTTGATACAGTGGGCTGAGGAAAAAGTACAGCTTGCTGTGCTAGGCCATGAGTTGCTAGCAAGTTATGCTAAGAATCTAGACGATGACATACACAATCTGACACAATTTTTGACAAATACTGGACAATTAGATGAATATTTGCCTGTTGACGAATATGGAATGGGGCATGATGCAAACATGTACGAGTCTAGTGAACAACAACAGCCACGCCAAGGGGCCCTGAGGCGTGCGACCTCGTCCAGACTGGGAGGATACACAACATCAATGGATGGGTATGAAGAAGAGCAGTCGGACAAACCTGCACCTGCTCAGAAGCTGCGGACAAACATCCCTCTTACAATCAATAGACAGCAGTCCAATCCATATGCAGAGGTAGGCCAATCAGTGGATGCCATGGGTGATGCGACAACGTCAAAGAGAAGGCGAGGTGGAAATGATGCAAGGAGGAGAAATGCAGCTTTACAAGCAACGTCAGCAGTAGCTGCTGCTATGTATGAAGATGAAGACTATGTAGACACCAAGAATGTTGAACCAATTGTACAGGAAGACCAGAATGGAACACAGCTCGCACCGATACCACTTGAACCATTTATACCTGGGTTGAAAGAATGTGCAAAACAGCCACAAGCAGCAAGACGTCGGCTGAATGAAAGTGACATCAGCATGGCACTTGCGGGTAAGATTGCAGAAGTGTATTGGGTCTCTGACAAACCCGAAGAGAGCATGTGGTACCTTGTGAAAGTGGAAAGTGTGAATCTTGCAGCGAGAACTGCTTGTGTGCGATATCAGAATGGCGAAGTGGAAGCGGATTTAAACCTATCTGAAGTTGCCCAAGAAGGTCATATGCTTCTAGTCTAACTACATGTGTATTTCAATTTTAACCTTGTTACCAAGGAATGAAAACTGTAATATATTTATAAATTATTTTGAACTACCGGATGATACAGAAGATATACAGGCTTGATATGACCAAAGAGTCGGTGGTTGACAATGTCAGACAGGACGAGGTTTGGTAGAATCTCAGGCATGTCCAGTGCTGTGGAGAGGACACCAAAATATTCTGAAATTATTCATAATGGATGAGAAGCCAAAGGAGAAGGGTGCGCGGCTCTCTCACATCGACTCTTTTCCAACAAAGGAGTTGAGGCGTTATGCCCGAGTGAAGACCTTGGAGAATGAAAGGTTGCAGTTCAAGTTAAAGGACATGAAGAAGAAGTATTTGACTAGTTTGAGGAAAATAGAACGTTTACAGGGAGAAAAGGAAGAATTAGAAGCAAAGTTGGCAGAAAATTTAAAACTAGAGACTGAACCAACTCTGCAGCCTCTGGACGCGAGACAGCCAGGGCTTGATATGCCATCTCCTGCTGTGAAAGCAATAGAAAATAGTACGTTACAACAAACTCCAGTGAGCCAAACTCAATTGTCTATTGCGATGCCGTCAAGCTTGAAGCTTGTAGACTGGACAAATAATGGAAGTCAAGAATCAATAGAAGCTATTCCAGTCAATGGATCCGTCACAGGAGAGAAATGGAAATCTCCTAAATGGAAATCAATAAAGAAAAAGCCCCGACCTGTAGATCCACATCTTGAACCTTTAGACGTTCCACCCCCAGAACATGTAGGAGCCCGACTCGAGGAGGTTTCTTTCAAATACTTGGAAGTTATTCGGAAAAATGATGAAAGAGCAAAACTGCCGGCTGGCTACTGTACAGACTGCGCTAGATTCTACAAGGCATACGCAGAACATGGCGATTTAGCAAAAGCCAATGAACTCGTCAAGAGATTGTGTGGTCATTCAATTCATGAGCAGACATCAAGGCATCGGAGGAGATATGAAACGCCATCCACCCCGCCTGAATACTGGGATATAATACCTATAGAGCCGCATTCATAACTTTGTCATACCCTGTGCCAGATCAAACACATCACCTACAACTTCAACGTTTCCTGGATGTTTTAATCGATCAATGATATTCTTTGTCAATTTCCTGGCTACTTCTTGTACATCTATTGTGTCCACGCCTAGCTCTTTTACCAATGATGTCGCATTGGGGATCGATTCTCCACACGCCACTATATGTTCAAATGCAGAAAGATCTGTTGCTGCATTAAATGCAATACCATGGCGAGTCACTCCTCCAGAGATTGCCACACCAATTGCACCAATCTTTCTGTCATCGACCCAAACGCCAGTTTTTCCTGGAATTCTTCCTTTACATGACAAACCATATGACTTGGCGGTGTCAATCATCGAATCTTCCAGCGACTCTACATAAGCTCTTGCTCCAAGACCCAACTGACGCAGATTCAAAATAGGATATGCAATTATTTGTCCCGGCCCGTGATACGTTGTTTCTCCTCCCCTCGGCACTCTGACAATATCTACATCTTCTGAAATCATTTCACAAAGTTCTTCACGCGTTCGTTTGAAATCATCAGGGCTTCCCCTCTTGCCCATGGTATACACTGGGGCATGTTGCAGAATCAACAACGTATCGTCGATAGTATTCGCCTTACGTCCAGCAAACAGGTATTCTTGAAGCTCCATAACACTCCTATAGAGTGCTGGAGATGAGTTGAGCGTCGTAACTCGCAAGACGTGGCTACCAGACATTCTCCAGTTGTAGTCAACGGGTGTTCCCCCGCTCACAGTTGTTTGCAAGAATTGCAGAGGTCCATAACGATATATCTAGCTATATATTATGCAAATGGTTTCTAAATGGGGCAATTAAATGGTGCATTGTGATAATTAATGGTGGTTCATGCCACCATTGTTAGGATGCATGTTGGAGTGTTGGGTGCCCATTGAATTTCATGTTCATCGGTACTCGATCTGCGCAAAGATTCAAAATATATTATATGAGTAGAAACAAAAAGCATCTCATTTTAAGTCCAGGAAGGCTTATCGATGAGTCGAATGCTCTCGAGTTGAAGGATGCATTGTTTTGTCCCAAAGTGGGTGGAAAGGCTTTATTTCCAGACAAGTGTGGGATTCAGGATGGCAGAATTATCTGTACAAATTGTTCAAATGCCATGAATTTGGTGGCATCGGTATGTTTGTTCTAGTTTCTCTCATGTCACCCACTTGTCACTGATGTGCCACAACACCATGTGTAGACCCCCGTCTTGAGGCAAGGTCAAGCCAATCAGAGTGTAGTGTATATTTTTGGATGTCTTGAAGAGGGCTGTGGTGGTGGGAAAGGCTCATGGAAGGCGTACAGATGGACACAAGATACAGTATGTAATGATGGTGATGATGAGCCCGTGGAGAAGACAAAAGGGGAAAAGCCCAAGGACGCATGGGGCTTGGATGATGAGGATGCAGAGGGCGAAACATTTGATTTTGCTGATTTAGAGGAACAGCTGAGATCATTGAGTCAGCCTTCCACAGTTAGAAAGGAAAAGAGAGATACCAAGGCTGTCTCAGAGGTGCAGTGTTTGTTTGATGGAAGGTTGCCTAGCTTTTATCTAGTCCAATCAGAACACATATCTCATACAATGTGTAAAAATAGTAGCGACGGCGATGATGACAACGACGAAGAGGGGGATGAAGATGGTGCCTCACCAGGTTCTGGTGTGGAGGATGATGCAGAAGACACTGGGGATGCTGGCGTTGTCTCTTGGGATGGGGAGATGTATGAAAAAGATTCCATCCTACGAGGAACTGGGCAACCGACAGAAGGTGACGCATCGTTCCTTCGGTTCATGCGCCAACTCTCAGTGGTCCCAGATCAATGCATGAGAGTATATGATGCAGACAGTAATGATAAAAATATCCCATATCTTTGGCCATCGGATCGTCTCCAGGAAACTTCATGCCCTAGGTGTGGATCATCGAGGGTTTGTGTCCTACAATGCATGTCACCAATCATATCTGCCCTGGATGAAGCCCGTGATATGACGGGCTCCCCTCTGTCCTACAAGAGCCCACCATTCTCATGGAATTGGGCCACATTGGCTGTCAGTGTTTGTAACTCTCTGTGTGCACACAGGACATTGATCGAAGAACACATAGATGTCCTGGGTGAAGCCTAAATGAATACATGTATGTAAAATATCCCGAATCATCTGTCCATTTAGATTTTTAATGACGCATTTTCAGCTGAAACCAGACACAAGAATCCACAATGCTTATCTAAAACAAAATCTCGCTGCCATCCCTCTGGCCTCCCTTAAATTTTACTCGAGTTTTGAGCGGTATTTCTCTTCCCTAAAATCGATAGAAAATGCAGTCTGTTTTGTCTTTCAACGCCTTGGCCCAGCAGAGAGTCTCTGTCCGTCAGCAAAAGCCAGTTGCTGGTCGGGCGATGAGAGTCACCGTCCGTGCCGAGGAGGGTGCCAAGGAAGCTGCTAAGCCATGGACTGCCCCAACTTTGGATCCAAACACTCCATCTCCAATTTTCGGAGGAAGCACCGGTACGTCTGAAGTCTGAATTGCAAGACGAGAAGAGTGATGGCACTCTAGAACCCGACCTAATCTCAGGACCGAAATCTGCTGGAAATGGACTGGAAGGGGTTTACCTAGGCACATCTAAATATAATAAATGGATATATTATGATCTGGACTCTTCTAGGACAGGGGTTGGCCCGATTGGGGAGTTCCAAACCTCTCGGCCTCCTCTGAAATGGATAGGCGTGGATTTTGCCAGATTTTGGTGTCCTGGTCCGCCAGGATCTGTCTTTGCTCAGAGGCTCCACGCATGTCTGGTCGTGCAATATCATTCATTATTCTTCTTTTCGTGTATCTATGTATTTTTTGATCAGTCAGCATTTCATATTGTGATTGTGCTCTGTGTAGGTGGCCTTCTTCGTCAGGCACAGGTTGAGGAGTTCCACGTGATCACATGGGAGTCTAAGAAGGAGCAGATTTTCGAGATGCCAACTGGTGGAGCTGCCATTATGCGTCAGGGACCAAACTTGTTGAAATTGGCCCGCAAGGAACAGTGCCTTGCCCTCCTCACTCAGCTTCGCAACAAGTTCAAGATTGACGGATTCATCTACAGAGTCTTCCCAAATGGTGAGGTTCAGTACTTGCATCCAAAGGACGGAGTCTACCCAGAAAAGGTAAACGCTGGACGTGTGGGAGCTGACCAGAACATGAGAAGAATTGGACAGAACGTAAATCCAGTAACTGTCAAGTTCACCGGAAAGGACCCACAAGACTTGTAAATTTACCTGCGGTATATTCATAGGACATAGTTTTTTTACAATTACAATGTAATTGTTTCAAAGATAATACACACAGCACAAGCTACTGGATAGCGAGGATTGATTGATTCATCATCCCTCCTCACCAAATTCTTCAGTGAAGTTTCTATAATCTTCCAAGTCTTTTGAACTCACTGTTGGTCTAGATCGAAGCAATACTTTCCTAAAGTCATTCATACATATATCTGGAGGATGAACCATCGCTGCTTTTCCAGAATCGGCAAGGCTTGCAAGGGATGCCTCAAATGCCCGTGCATCTCCAGGAGAGCAAGGAATCAGCTTGACACTACCGTCAGGCATTTTCACCTTTTTAAAGTGGGTCGCATCTTGGGTCTTCCGGATTGGCTGCATTAACACATCCTTCACAACGACTGCAATATCAGATCCACTAAATCCTTCAGTCTTTGCACCCAGCTCTTCAAAATCCTCCTTGGTCAACATATTCGGGGTGTCACCCACATGAATTCTAAACATTTGTGCTCTATCCCTAGCTTCTGGCAGTGGGATATGAATACGCTTATCAAAACGCCTACGTACAGCATGGTCAAGCGAATATGGCAAGTTGGTTGCTCCTAATAACAACACCCTTTCACCCTCATCTCGTCCAACTCCTTGCATCTGAACCAAAAACTCGGTTTTGATTCGCCTTGCCGCCTCACTTTCCCCCTCTCCTCGAGCACTACAAAGAGCATCTATTTCGTCGATGAAAATAATCGACGGCGCCTTCTCCCTTGCCAGAGCGAATAAACTGCTCACCAGTTTTTCACTTTCTCCCATCCATTTGCTCACAAGATCAGATGATGACACTGAAAAAAACGTCGAGTCCGCCTCTGTTGCGATGGCTTTGGCTAAATAAGACTTTCCTGTGCCGGGAGGACCGTACAGCAAGATGCCATTCCAAGGCTTTCTCTTCCCCGTAAAGAATTGTGGATACTTGACAGGCAAAATAACTGCTTCCTTCAATGCCTCCTTTGCTACATCAAGTCCAGCCACATCGTCCCACTTCACATTCGGTTTTTCTTCTAATATAGCATCTCCAATGGCCGCTTTCAAAGACGCAAGCTCTTCTTCTTTCCCTTTTGTCTTTGCCCCAGTCATCGTTGCTGCAGCAGATCCATTCTGACCACCCCCATCAGAGTTTTGCTGGCCAGATATTGCATCCTTCAGCTCTTTAATTCTATCCAAGTACTCTTTACATTTTCTTTCTATGAGCTCCCTCTGAGACTGGATTTTATCATATTTATTGTGGTGGAGGAAGAACTCTACTGCTAGCATATACTCTTTACAAGCTTCTTCATAGTTTTGTTCCCTATCCGCCTCCACCGCCTTTTTGGCGTGTTCTACACAATCACACGGAAGGAAACATCAGTGGATCATCATCTGATCCAACCCATTCGAAGAGAATAAAAAGCACTTGGACAGTGTATCCAATCATTGAAGAGTCAGTCAGTTGATCGTATCGTAGCAAACGTACCCATTGCCTTTTGTTTGAACTCATTCATCTCTATTTCAATATTCCAATCATTACAGATATATTACTTAATGCCTGTTCTCAGTTGATGGTTGGTTAGAAACCACCGCGTGGAGTTCTTCGATAGTTTTTTTTGACTGGCCTTCCATGGGGCCCTTGCCTTCAAAGTTTCATGAAGAAAGAAAGAGCTCTTGAGATGCTCCGATCTATCGTCCATCACGATGATTCTCATCTTGGGTGATTCTAAGGTGGCTTGATCGGGTCAGTGACATTGATCAAATGCTACCAGTGGTTTTTTCAAAACCTCAAGGTAGATTCTCTTTCTACTTGATCATCCAAACCTATACATAGATACGTTTGTACACAAATATTTAATGATTTTGTTATCCAGGATTGATCTCTTAAACGATCATTATCACAGCAGTCACCACCACTGGTTTGACACTTTATCTCCAGATCACATCATAACTCTTTTTTCATATCGACTCTAGGTAGCCGAGAATCTCTGTAGACGTATATCTGGAGGAATAAAACACGGGTTTGAAATCAATTGCAATGGCAAGGGCGTATCACCTGCGGAATGTACTGGTGGGCCATACGGAGGACGTTCGTTCTTCAATAGTGCTTTCTGGACTTGGGGAATCGTCACCGTCTTCTCATGATGACGAGATCATTGTGACTGGCTCAAGAGACAAGAGTATTCGTATGTGGAACTTTTCCAAAGACGGTTCTTGTGAATGCACGTCTGGAGCCCTGCAAGGGCATTCTGACTATGTGACTGCCCTATGCTCTTTGGAAAGTCTGGAAGCTGGTGCATTTGTATCAGGAGCGAGGGATACTACAGTTCGGCTCTGGGTGCATAGAAGTGGTACAGAATACGTATCTAGTTGTGTTTTAGAGGGCCATCAATACCAGGTGACTGGAGTTGTGGGACTGAAGGGGCAGGACGGATGTGTTTTTGTAGTGTCCACATCTCTTGACAAAACCGTCCGTTTGTGGAAGGTGGGAACTGAGGGAGGGTCTTGTATTGATGATAAAACTGAACATGAAGGGCCTATCTTGAGTATCTGTGCCTGTACAGATGACTCGTTTGTGACAGGGAGTGGAGATTGCACATTGAGGTTGTGGAGTGTGGCAAGTGGTTCCTTGTCCTGCACGTCGGTTATTCGGGGGCACACGGACACCGTCAGGAGTGTAGCTTTTGTTCCAAATATAGGAATTGTTTCAGGGTCACATGACACGACTGTGAGACTATGGACTTTGGATGGGCAGTGTCTGCAGACTTTTGAGGGTCATGAGGCACTTGTGTATTCCGTCGCTGTCAGTAAGGACGGGACTTTGATTGCTTCAGCATCTGAAGATTGTACCCTTAGAATATGGAATCTGAATGGAGAATGTTTGGCCGTGATTCAACACCCTGGCTGCGTGTGGACAGTGAGTTTTCTATCTCAAGGTGATGTAGTGACTGGATGTGCAGATGGCGTCGCACGGATATGGTCGACTGATCCATCAAGAAGGGCATCTGATGACGTGATAGCAACATTTGAGGCTCATGTACAAGCGTATCATGACAAGAGCTCGGCAAAACAGGAAGGTGATGTTGGAGGACCAAAACTACAATTGCACAGTCCAGCTGCTCTTCAACAGCCTGGTACACATGACGGACAAACTATAGTTGTTGATGAGGGAGCCAACGGAGTTGCATACACATGGAACCAACAAGCGGGGGACTGGGAGATGGTTGGAGAAGTTCTAGTGGATGGAGATAAAGCTGCGGCTGGTTGGGATTTCTCGTTTGATGTCGACATTGCAGATGGCCAACCTAAAATACAGCTCCAGGCCAATAGAGGGGAAGACGCCTACCTGGTTGCGGATAGATTTATCGCAGAGAATAATCTCCCTGCTTCGTACAAAGAACAGATTGTACAATTCCTGGTAACGAATACGCAGGGTCAGGTCAACATAAACTTGGATACATCTGGCTCTTATGTTGACCCTTATACAGGAGCAAGTGCATATTTGCCAGGTCATTCTTCTCAGGGTATGATTTCTCCAGCTGTTCCGTCAGTGGGAGAAAATGTGGATCCTTTCACTGGATCTCGCGTGCAGTCAAGTGGGAAATTCCCTGTCAAAGACTTTGTCCATTTTAGTTCTCCGTTAGCAGTGGATAATGCTATGAAGAAATTGCAAGAGTTTGGTGAGTCCCTATCCACAGAGGAACTATTAATTGCACCCGAGGGATGGAAAGCTATGGAACGCTTGATGAACCTAGCATCACAGGAAGGGCCAATAGAATATTCTGACGCAGCAGCACATGCTGTGAATACCATTCTTTCTTGGCCTTGCGACAAGGTGTTCCCATTGCTTGATTTGTTTCGAGTATTGATTTTATCTAAAGGGGGTCGTGCAGTACTGAAAAGCTCTGTGGAAGGGATATCTCCATCTCCCTGTCAGGGGACATTAGGATATGTTATTGAAGAACTGGTGAAAAATCCTTCAAGTGGCCCAGGAGCCATTGCTTCTCTCAGAGTCTTAGCAAACGTATTCCACCCAGACTTAATTCCATCAATATCAGAAAACTTAGAGTATATAGTCGACTTGGTGGATCCATGCAAGAATTGTGGGACAAAGGGTGTCCAAAACGCATACACAGCATTGTTACTGAATATTGCAGTGTACTTCCAAAAGATCACAAATCCATCGGCAAGTGCATCAATGAAGCTTGCATCTCAAGCCGCGCACTTTATTTCAGCGTATAATACTGGTACGAATGTGACAGCATTGGTCCAAGCACTTCTAGCAATTGGAACCCTTCGAAGAGAATCTCTCATCAAACCCGCAGACCTGAGCCGCATGCTTCCATCCAGTATCATGAATAATTTGATACAGCATGAAGGCGAAGAATCTATTATTGCTAGAGAAATTCAATCTATGTAAGTTTATATTGTTACACCGCTTATTCAAGAGCAACTGCGTCAATTTCAACAAGAGCTCCCAAAGGAAGCCCCTTCACAGCAAAGGTGGCCCTGGCTGGAGGATTGGATGGAAAGTACTTTCCATATACCTCATTTACCGTCGCAAAATCACTCATATCAGCCAACAAAATCGTGGTCTTCACAATCTTATCATACGATGTTCCAGCAGCTGTCAAAATGGCCCCAAGGTTTTTCATCACCTGCTCAGTCTGCCCAGCCACATCAGGGGCAGCAAACTCCTTTGTCTGCACACATATATACACATGGTAACAACCATACATCTTTAGCAGATCAAGAAGAGAAACATACCCCAGGAACAAGTGCCACCTGTCCAGATACATACACCATCCCGTTAGCCTTGATAGCCTGGCTGTATGGACCCACTGCGCCAGGAGCCTCTTCTGTACTGATCACCTGTTTTGATGCAGCCATTGTAACTATTTGTGTTGATCGAGCACGCACAGAACGATGAATCGCTGATCTACGGCCGGTATTCGTATGAAGTTTCACTGCAGATGCTGCTCTCACTGCCAACATGTCTGAAACAATTGTACTCCGGGTATTCTATAACACAATGTACGATCTCAAAATATTTATATCATATATATAAGGATCTGTATGGTTCGTATTGGTTCGATTGCTGGCCATATTGTGATCTCAACGCATCCTTTCCGCAAAATTCATAGAAAAATATTATCTAAGAAAAAGAAAAACTCTATCGTTGAAAGTCCCACCGGTTGTCTACCCAGGCGGCAGTTGAACAGGGGAAGGCTCGAATTTATTCCACTAAATATTCATTAGACACGGTAGAACTATGGCTTCTGTCGATGTAACTGATATTTTGAAGGCTTGCCAGTCTCCAGATGCCAGCCAGCGACAACATGGCGAAGCCAAGCTAAAAGAGCTGGAGTCTGATCCTTCTACGTTCTTTCAGGCATTAAGCTCGCATCTTGCAACATTGACAAATCCAGTAGATACTCGTAAATTATCTGGTACGATCGTATTCGGATGTATCTGGTTGCTTTCCGTTGAGCAACTAGCCATGGCTTTGTTCACTCTCGCACTCTCTGTCTAGATTCTGACCAATGCTTACAACCAATGCAGGACTGGTATTGAAAAATGCATTAGATTCCAGGGATAGTACAAAGAAGGTATGAATCGGTGGTAGTTTGATCTTGTTCCCCACACTCGTTGATCACTTGCTGGAGGGTTCTGCGATGTACCTACCGGAAGAATCATATCTTATACTGAACATTTATTGCAGGAAAATCAAGCAGCTCGTTGGCTTGGACTTCAAAACGAGATTCGGCTGCACACTAAGGGTGCTCTCTTGGCTGCCTTGGGTGCACAGGAACTTGATATTGGACATACGTCAGCTCTGGTTGTCGCAAAGGTAGCGGCAATTGAAATTCCTCGTAATCAATGGCCAGATTTGATTCCTCAACTGTTGAAAAATGCTGAAGCGGGCTCCTCTGAAGGACTCCGGCAGTCATCTATAGAGGTACTCGGGTACATTTGTGAAGAGCTTGCTGCATTCCAAGATGATTACTTGGATGAGGCAACGGTGAATGCTATCCTCACGGGTGTCGTCTCATCAATGAGACCAGAAGAAGTAAATATGGATTTACGATACGTGGCTACAAAAGCTCTGACGAATGCTTTGGATTATGCAGAGGGTAACTTTGAAAGGGAGCAAGAGAGAAATTACATCATAGAGATGGTCTGCCATGGAACAAGTGCAAGGGACCCCAAGGTTCGAGAAGCTGCTTGGGAATGTTTCGTACGAGTCGCAGAGAATTACTACCAACATCTCCCAACATACATCGCAACTATTTTCCAGCTCACAGAAACCGCGATGAATGATGAGGTAGAAGGGGTAGCCATGCAAGCTTTAGAATTCTGGTCCACAGTAGCAGACGAAGAGTTTGAGTGCTTATTAGACGTGAAAGAAGGAAAAGAAAATAAGAGTTTCTTCTTCATAGGAAATGCGCTGAACCAGCTGGTGCCTCTTTTACTAAATCAATTGACCAAACAGGATGAGCTTGCAGATGAGGGATCCTGGAACATTGCTCTTGCTGCGGGTGCAGCACTCTCTTTAGCTGCATCTGTTGCAGGAGACCCGATAGTTCCTATAGTTATGCCTTACGTCCAACAAAATATACAGAGAAATAATTCGCCTGATGATTGGAGGTACAGAGAGGCCGCAACATTTGCCTTTGGTTGCATATTGGATGGACCAGACTCCCAGGCCCTGGGTGACCTTGCAAGGTCGGGTTTAAATTACCTTTTGAGTGCGTTATCTGATACAAATCCTCTAGTGAAGAACACTACTGCATGGTGCCTAGGCAGAATGTTTGAATTCGTACATGGATCTCTTGACCCACCACTGATGACTCCAGAAAATCTTCCATTAGTGGTAGAAACTCTCTTAAAGTCTCTTCAAGATGAGACTTTCATAGCAGAAAAAGTTTGCTATGCTATAAGTAAGTTGGCGGATGGATTCAGTGACATGAATCCCTCTCCAATGTCACAATATTTTGAGACTGTGATTGGCAATCTTTTGGAGACTTCGACGCGTGTTAGTGAAGTGGGCCAGTCGAATATTCAGATACAAGCGTTCGCAGCCATTAATGATGTTGTATCGGCATCATCACCTGATGCAGTAGTCAGTGTAGCGAGACTTGTGCCTGTAATGAACCAACGCATTCATGACATTATTGCAGTTCAGCCAACATCTCAGGAATCATCTGAGCAGCAGATCGAGACCTTGAACTTGCTCTGTGGTGTCATAAGTGCAATAATTACCAAACTGTATAGTGCTGGAGAACAAGGAACCCAATATGCAGCGGATCAGGCTGACAACATTATGACTGCCCTCCTTGCAGTCTTTGCATGCAGGCAAAACTACATCCCAGAAGAGGCAATGCTTGCAGTAGGTGCATTAACGTACGTGTCTGGTAAGGGATTTGCGCGATATATGGACGCATTCTATCCATACTTGGAAAAAGGTCTGCAGCAGGTGAAAGAATGGCAAACTTGCCTTATCAGTTTAGGAATTCTTGGCGATGTTTGCAGGGCTTTGGAGGAGGACTTTGCTCTTTACTGTGATTCTGTCATGCAAATCCTGGCCAGAAGTTTGGAGGATCCCGAAGTTCCGAAATCCGTCAAGCCATCAATCCTGGCATCATTCGGAGATATTTCGATTGCTATTGGGGATAAGTTTTTGAAGTATCTTGGCATATTTGCTCCACCGCTGCAAGCTGCTGCAACAATGAGCGTAGAAATGGCTAAAACTGTAGGTGACAATGAGGATGAGATAGAATATATCAACTCACTGCGACAAAATATTCTCGATGCATGGAGTGGAATGTTCAATGGACTTTCAAAGGAGTTTGTGGAACTTTACTTGAAACAGTTTGCACCAATGATTATTGACTATGTCGAGTCCATTGCAGCAAATCCTTTGACTGAGGATTTGTCAGTCTTGAATAGAGCTGCAGGCGCATTAGGCGATGTTGCTGCAGTAATGCCAGGAACTGGGGCACTTTTGAGGCAAAAGCCATTCGTAAAACCGTTCCTTCAACATTGCATGACGAAACCAGGTCTGGACGAAAAGGCCAGGTGGGCCTTGAGTATGGTGGAAGCTGCAGAAGGTTAAGAACGTATTGTATTACAATGTAAAGCATCATTGGTTCATTTTTCATCATCGTCATACCAAAGTCCAGCATTGGCCTGAATTCGAGGAGCCCTTGCAGGAGCATCTCTATACTTTGCCAGTATGTCTGATGATTGTCCCGACAAATCCCACATCCCAACTTTGTCAAGCAGCCCCTTGAGATCTTCTATACTAACCTCCAAGCCTGCAACTTCATGTGCATCCAAGCAATCGTCAACATAGCACTCTCCTGGGAGCCACTCAGCATATTTCCCATCCTCATCGGATTGAAATACAACCGACTCTGTCTGATTATTTGACAATGTCAGGTGATGCACATCACCTAATGATCGTGTCAATTGCCTATATATACTAAAAGTACTCAATCCATCATATCTATACGGCATAAGTTCTATGACAAATGTATCTTTTTGCATAAATAATGAGCAACCCAGGAGAGATCCATGCCTGGCAACAAAAAGTTTGGTTTGCACCATCCGTTTTACCAAAGACCGTAAGGATGTTCTCAAAGTTGGACTGTACGGTCGAACGGAGAGCGATCCTCCTAAAATCGTGTTTTTGTATTCATGTAGAACCCTAAGCACTTCCCTTGCATTGCTCACACCTGCATCATCCAAAGTCACCAAGACAGTGATATCCCTTGGAGACTGTATCACAACGTCATTTGCCTTCCAAATGTCTTCTCTAAAAGACTGTGCATTCATTTCATTAAAAAACGTGTTGTGTGTATCATTAAGACGTTGAATGATTTTTATTTGTTTGAACTTTATGGCCCTCTCTATGCCTACCCAGAGTTCATAGTCTTTTGCAAGGTCATGGAAGAACCAAAGCTTCAAAGCAGTCCCATTAGAATACCTTTCTATTGGTTCAATCGCTATTTTAAGCAGTTCTAGGATCCATGGATATTTCTGAGCTTCGTTTTTAATCACGTTCGGAATCATTATGTGTCTGAATGTCATGACTCTTTCTCCTTTTACTACAGCATTCTCAATAGCATTTTTCAAGAGACCACGAATCTGCCCTGCAATTTCAAACCAGAAACCCATGCTATCTATTCGCTTGATATCTGGGAAATCAATCCATAAAGATATACCATCAATCCATTGAACTAAGACGTTCTGAAGGAAAGTATTCGCCGATCGGACGGAAATACAACTGACTGGAGTTTGAATTCCAAGGCCTCTATCAGGGTTAGAGCGGCATATGGGGCTCGTCACATTGACATCCTCAAGAATCATATACCGATTGATATGAAAGTACAAATCATCAATCACCATCCAGTCCCCCGGATCCCGCACTATTGTCGGACCACCTGAGAAAAGCAAACTCAATGGTAAACAGTATTTGGAAGACACAAGAAAGCAAAGGCACAGACATACCATCTCCTGGCTCATGGATTTTTAGCCAATCCCAAGATGATTTCATACATCTTAAAGGCACTACAATCGCCAGGAAAATGAGAGCGATGAGGGTGCTTCTTGCCATGGTTCTCACCAAGGTACCACTTACTGATACGCTTGGCAGGAGTCCAGCGACTTAATATTCACGATCTCTGAAGATAAATCCCATTAATTACATAAAATTGAACAATATTTTTTGATTATTGGCTATCGACCCAGGTGCGAAGAGTTTTCATTCTCTCATCCAAAGTTGCGACCTTGTGGGGTTCCTGAACATCTCCAGATTCAAGAGCAATGAAACGCATCACTTCTCCAACATCAGGGCCTTGCATGCGCCCCGTAAGAGCAATACGAATTGGCATAAAGAGTCTCTTTCCCTTTCTTTCCTGCTCCTTACCAATGGAGTTAATCCAATCCTTGAACCCTTTAGGCTCTCCAGCAATGGCCTGCTGGAGGTCCCCAGAATCATACGAGGCCACAACAGCACGAGCAACTTGTGCAAAATCATCATCCAAAATCTTCTTCGCTGGATCAGATGCTAATGTATCCAAAAGTGGATATCCTAGGAGTGGAAGCACCTCCTTTTCTGCATCATTCACTAGCTCTAATGAGTTGGCAACAATTTCAACAGCAGCCTTTGCGAATGGGGAGTCCACTTCCTTGACTAGTGAGGCATCCTTCAATGCCTGACCGATCATGCTTTGCATTGTATTTTCGTCGAGTGCTCTAAGATGCTGTCCATTCATCCAGCTGAGCTTGGTTTTGTCAAACACAGCACCACTCTTGGTAATTCTGTCAAGGCTGAACTTCTCACAAAGCTCCTCTTCAGTGAATATTTCCTGCTCAGTTCCATCATTCCACCCAAGAAGTGACAAGAAATTGACCATTGCAGGGGCCAAAAAGCCCTCTTCTTTGAATTCTCCAACGGAAGTAGCACCATGTCTCTTTGAAAGTTTGCTCTTATCTGGCGCCAAAATCAAAGACATATGACCAAATGTTGGGATTGGGAATCCGAGAGCTTTGTAAATTAATACTTGCCTCAATGTGTTTGGCAAATGTTCTTCGGCCCTCAATACGTGTGTAATTTTCATAGAGGCATCATCAATGGCAACACAAAAGTTGTACACAGGAAGTCCATTTGATCTCAGCAAGACAAAATCTCCGAGAGTATCAGTGTTCCACTTCACTTCTCCTCTCACAATATCTTTAATTTTGATGATTTCATTCTTTGGGACACGGAAGCGATAGCAGTATGGGGTACCTTTGGCCATCTCAGCTTCAACCTCTTCCTTGGATGCATGTGCCCATTTCCCCCTGTAAATGGGGGGTAATTTCTTCTCCTCCGCTTCAGCCTTCATTTTTTCTAATTCTTCATCAGTACAAAAGCAAGGATATGCAACACCGGCCTCCACAAGCTGGTCTACGTATTTCTTGTACATATCTTTTCTCTCAGACTGTCTGTATGGACCATATGGGCCTCCAACATCTGGACCTTCATCCCATTTAATTCCCAGCCATGCAAGATCACGAAGCACCGCCTGCTCTGATTCAAGCGTAGACCTAGCTTTATCTGTATCTTCTATACGAAGAATCATCTTTCCTCCCTGATTCTTGGCATACAGCCAGTTGAACAGGGCAGTCCTGGCTCCTCCCACATGCAGACTTCCAGTTGGGGAAGGAGCGAAGCGAACTCGTACCCCAGATCCTGATACATTTTCAACTGGAGATTCTACAGATGTCACTTCAGCAGCAGCGCATCGAATAGTCCCAAAGGGACGCGACGTTCTCCTCGAAACAACACAAGCCTACAGTCACGACATAAAAACTGGTAGAATATCACGAAGCCCATGCCATACAATCGTAGATGGTCTTTTTATCAAAATGTATGGTCCAATAGACACAATGTGAGTACAATGACGTACCTGCTTTTGTGGTGTTCCTGCGACGAAAAGAGAGACTCCCCGACGCACCGGTGCTTGCCTCAGCAAGAGGGATGTAAGACCCTTTGTGCTTGATTGCATGTTAAGATTGAATAATTGGTACAAATAATCAATTAAAGAGGATCTACGCAGATGCAGTACCTGTACAAAATTCCAAGGCTTATCCTGATAAAATCTAAGACAGGCCAAGTACTCTGCCTGTCTCTGGATCAATGTCAATCTCGTAAAATGCAGGTCTGGTAGGAAGTCCAGGAATCATCATCATATCTCCGCAGATTGCAACGATAAAGCCAGCACCCGCAGACGCTCTGACTTCTCGAACTGTGAGTGTATGTCCAGCTGGAGCACCCTTGAGGGCGGGATCTGTGCTGAAGCTATATTGTGTCTTTGCGATGCAGACAGGCAGCGACTTGAATCCCATACTTTCATATCTTTGGATGGCTGCTTCAGCTTCATTTCTGTACTCTACCTTACCAGCATGATAAATCTCTTTAGCAACTGATTCAATCTTTGCCTTAATTGGCAACGAGGACTCGTACAAGAATTTGAAGGACTCCCTTGAGGATTTGGAATTTTTGCAAGTTTCAATGACGGCATGGGCCAAATCAACAGCACCAGCTCCTCCTTTACCGTGGTGCTCACAAATTACGGCATGTTCTGCACCATGTCTCATGGCTTCCTCTTGGACAGCAAGAAGCTCATTCTCAGTGTCTGTTGCAAATTTGTTCACTGCCACCACAACAGGGACATTGAACTTTTTTATGTTCTCGATGTGCCTCTGTAAATTAACACACCCTAAACGCACAAGGTCTACACTTTCTGCCGTATATGCGTGGTCCAAAGGTTTTCCTGCCGTGACAGGTGGGCCTCCACCATGCATCTTTAGAGCCCTCACAGTGGCAACTAGAACCACACAATTTGGCTCCAAACCACTATACCTCGTTTTTATGTTTGCAAACTTTTCAAAACCAATATCTGCTCCAAATCCAGCTTCTGTGACAACGAATCCATCCGGTCCTACAACTTTCAGAGCTACCTTGTCTGCAACAATGCTGCTGTTTCCATGTGCAATATTTGCAAATGGTCCTGCATGTACCAACACTGGTGTACCCTCCAGAGTTTGCATGAGCGTTGGATTTATCGCATCTTTCATTAACACTGCCAATGCTCCTCCGACACCCAAGTCATCAGCAGTGATTGGCTCCCCACCTTTTGAGTTGGCAACGACAATATTTCCTAGTCGCTCTCTCATGTCTTTCAAGGATGTTGCAAGAGCCAAAATCGCCATGATTTCACTTGCCACCGCGATATCAAACCCTGTCTCCCGAGTTTTTCCTCTTTCTTGTGGGCCCTGGCCGATTGTAATCTTACGCAAGAAACGGTCGTTTGTATCCAGCACCCTCCTCCAGGTAATTGTCTCTGGGTCAATGTCAAGCCTCACAAAAGCACTTTTCTCTTCTTCGGTCAACAAATCAGGATTTCCGAACTTCTCTTGTGAAATATTGAGCTTTGAAAGCCTTTTTAGCATGATGGTCGAGAAGCGTCTGGCCCCATGCTTATCAACAGGGCAAAGCCTGTTGAAAAGTGCCCCATCAGACTGGGTGGACTCGTGAAACATCCTGGCATCAATGGCTGCGGCGAGAAGATTATTGGCAGCAGTGATCGCATGAATATCTCCTGTCATGTGTAAATTAAACTCTTCCATAGGAATTACTTGACTATATCCACCTCCAGCAGCCCCACCTTTGATGCCAAACGTGGGACCTTGACTTGGCTGGCGGACACAGGTCATGACCTTTTCATCACAGTGCGCCCCAAGGGCCTGGCAGAGACCTATTGTCGTCGTCGATTTACCTTCTCCAAGGGGTGTTGGAGTTATACCTGCAACACAGACGTAATATCCGTCTTCTACATTCTCCATCGCTTTCAGGACGTTCCCACATTGTACTTTTGCCTTGTAGGGACCATAATATTCCAGGTGGGCAGGATCAATTACGTCTGATCCATCCTTTCCTTTGATAATCTCCTCGATCGGCAATGGATCTACAGATTGTGCAATTGTAATATCAGATGGTGTTGGATGCACCACATTTTTGAGAATCCGCTTGCTATCAACCATCGTTCTGGTTCTTTGTTGGTGGAGTTTGGTTGGGTACCCAGGTAAATCTCCTGATCACGATTCCCACACGGGTTATTGTCGATCGATTATTATAGATATTACAAAGCATATACTTTGAGAGCGTGTATATGATTATTCTGGATGGATGATAACATGAGAGCCCATCCGATGATATTTTATTTTCCCACCGTAAAAATAAAATCTTATTTTTAAAAAGAAAAAAGCGTATCTAATCGTTCGGACGTTTCCCTACGCCATCTTGATGGGCTAGACCATCGATTTGCAATTATTTTTTATCTTTATGGTCCAATAGACGGAGATTTATTCGTGACCAGGTGTCTCTGAGAGTATCAGCGAGTCTGATAGAGTCGGTTGAACATTACCAGAATAAGGATCCAAAGAACCGTGTTCTCTCGCGCATGACACATTGATCATATTCCTCTGTTTTTAGTAGAATACTTTATAATTGATATAGAGCAATCTTGAATAGAGTTATTTAATTTGGTTCCAGGAGGTTGCGTCACGATCGAAATGGGCGATGAGCATGGGGAGCTTCCTAAGAGGGAAGTCTTTCCGCCTGAAGCAGAGACTGATAATAAAGAAGTATCTTGTCATAATCCTGCTGAATTGGTGCGTCCCTGTCTACAGAAAATTGCCGCTGCATTGTCTGGGCATAGGAAATATAGCAATGTGCAACAAGACATTGGGTCACTAATGGAGCGGTTGGATGGGTTGATGGTCGTGGATAGTGTCAATATGTCGCGTTCTGACCCAAATACTGGGGAATCGACTCCAAAAGTCACTATAGTTGCGAAGAAATCTGCGGTTGATGTACAGGAAGACTTTGATGATAAGAAAGTATCAGACACTGAGAGTAGCATTTTTGACAAGGATGAGGACTATAGTGATGATTTGGGTGAAGGATATCCTGGTAAACCTGGGTTTATTGCAGATGGTGCGGCAAGAGAAATTATGCTGGTACTTCACGATGCGATAGCGACTCGTAAGACTGTGGTGATTGATGCTTCATTAGATTGTCTGCAAAAAATGATTTCCTTTTCGTTAATACGAGGTTCTGTGTTTTCTATCAATCACAAGCGAGGTGGAACAGGGGCTGTTTTTCAAGATGGAGAGGGGACTGAATCGTCTCCCTTGCAATTTGCAGCGCAGCCTCCTCAAGCTCAAGCGGTAGAATTGATTTGTTCATGTGCTGATACTTGTGATGATGCGGCAGACCTTCGGCTCTTGAAAGCACTGTTGACTGTTGTGACATCGTCGACCTTGCAGGTGCACTCTCAGGCTTTGTTATTATGCGTCAGATCAGCGTATAACATATTCCTGACATCGAAATCTGAAGTAACGCAGGCTACATCTAAGGCCACACTTATACAGATAGTGAATGCAGTGTTCCAGAGGCTAGAGGCTGGGACATTTGTAGTGAACTTGCCTCCGGTAACAGTTGCAGACGTCATGCAAGCGGGGTACGGCGACAAGACTCAGTCTGTATCGACAAGCGTCTCAGTTCAGCAATTTCTATCAGATGTGGCAGCTGTTGTGGATCCTTTTGGTACAGCTGCGGCAACTCTACAAGCTGATTTGGATGAAGCTTTTGTTCCCAGGCATCCATCTGGCATCAGCCAAAATAATAGCGACACAGATCTTCCAACAAGCCCTTTACAAAGTATCATGGTAAATAGTAAAAACCAGAACGGAGAGGTTGGGTTGAAAAGGAATGAAAATCTGATCAACGTTCTTGAGAAGGATGGCTTTTTGCTTCTCAGGGCACTGTGCAAATTATCCATAAGTAGCCCGGATTCTATACCTCTGAGCGATTCTACAAATAGTAGGGGTAGAATTCTCGCATTAGAACTGATTAAAATTCTTCTAGAAAATTGTGGAGAACGAGTTCAGTCAAGGGAGAAAATTCTCAAAGGAATCAGGCAATATCTATGTTTGTCTCTTTTGAAATGCTGCAATTCTTCATCAACAGCCCTTCAGAACTTGTGTTCAAGCATCTTTACGACTCTGTTACTCAAGTTCAGGTCAAAATTGAAAGCTGAAGTTGGTGTATTCTATCCCATGATTCTCTTGAAAGCTATTGAAACACCAGTAGGAGGAGCTTCACACGACTTTTCAACTCCCACATTGGCAATGGCATCTGCGGATGCTTCCAACAAGACGGTTGTACTAAAGTGTCTGGAAAAAATAAGCGAGGATGGTCAATTGCTGGTGGACCTTTTCGTGAATTATGATTGTGATATAGAAGGTGGGAACAACTTTGAAAGGACTATCTCAGCGACAGTCCGTCTAGCACAAGGTGGACACTTGTCAACGGGGATTGACGATTTGGAAGAAGTGCAAGAAATGAGGTTCCACGCACTTAAAGTACTTAGGCAGTCGGTGAGTTCTCTGCGAATTTGGCATGCAAATGCAATGTCAGTGTCACGTGATGGTACATTTGCATCAGATGGTGACACTGTGGACAAAGATTTGTCCCCAGACTCGCAGGATGACACTTTACAACAAGTTGCAGGAGAATTGGAGGATTCTGTGAAATCAAAATGGATGGATCAACTTGCTGCTGGCCAAAGAAGTCTCCCACAGCAAACCGATGGGAAGCAAGCTGATGTCGTGAAACTGTGGAAGGAATTTAAAAATGCTTTTGAAAAAGGAGTTGCACTGTTTAATGAGAAACCAAAGAAAGGAGTTGAGTTTTTGCAGGCACAAAAATTAATTGGGGAAGAGCCAGCAGATGTGGCAAAGTTTTTGAACATGGCGACAGCTTTAAATAAAACAGTTATAGGAGATTATTTGGGAGAAAGAAATGATTACAATTTGAGTGTGATGCATGCATATGTGGATGGCATGGATTTCACATCAATGGGATTTGATGGAGCCATCCGATTATTTCTCTCTGGCTTTCGTTTACCTGGGGAGGCGCAGAAAATAGATCGACTGATGGAAAAATTTGCTGAAAGGTATGTCAGATGCAACCCAGACTCATTCAAGAGTGCTGATGTTGCTTATGTGTTGGCATATTCTGTCATTATGCTCAATACTGATGCACATAATCCCATGGTCAAGAAGAAGATGTCAAAAGAAGATTTCCTCCGAAACAATCGAGGCATCAACGATGGTGGAGATTTAGAGAAAGAATTCATGGAATCTTTGTATGATAGAATAGTGAGCGATGAGATTAAAATGAATGATGATGAGCAGGAGGAATCTGTTTCCTCTGCATCTGCTCCAAATTGGTTTGATTCGGTGATTTCCCTGCTCCCAGGGAGGCAAGAAAAAGCGTCTGTTGAGGCCCCCGACGAAATGGTACGACGAACAGCAGCAAAACTTAGGAAGCTTGCAGAAGGAGCAAGTTTCGTCGAGGCAAAAGATAGCGACACACTTCGACCCATGGTTGATGTTCTGTGGGCACCATATCTTGGTGCGTTCAGTGTCTTGTTCGAGGTAGAGCAAGACCAACGATTCATAGACGCTAGTATCGATGGATTTAGAGATTCGATCATACTAATGGCTCGACTAGACATGGGCATGTTGCAAAATGCATTCCTTTCATCATTGATTCGATTTACATCGCTGAATGCCCCAAGCAAAGTTGGCTTTAAGAATGTCAAGGCATTCAGAACACTTTTGCAACTATCTGAAGAGATAGGGGACTCACTGGGAGATAGATGGCTAGAAATCTTGAGATGTGTGTCTCGATTTGAGTTGATTGCCTCATTTGGTGCTGGCATTCCAATGGATGCATTAATGTTTCAGATTAACGAAAAATCACTGACTGAAAGTAGTAAGAAGCATATTCCATCAGCACCTACTGAAGATCTTGGTATTGAGTCATCTTCTAGCATCGACGGCATGAAGCTACAGATGACAAGCAAGTCGGCTTTTGCGAGTCAATTGCTTAGAGAATCTCAGTTGCCACCTAGCGAGACACTGAAATTTATGGAAATGGAGGATCTGACTAGATTCTATCTCTGTAGTGTGAAGTTGAGCACAGAAAGTGTAATTGCTTTCGTACAAGCTCTTTGCTCAGTAGCACTCGAAGAACTAGACTCCACAAATGCTCCTCGAGTTTTCAGTTTGACCCAAATCGTTGAGATTGCACATTTCAACATGGGAAGGATCCGCATTGTATGGGGACGAATTTGGGCGCAACTTTCAGATTTCTTTGTCAAGGTCGGCTGTCACGAAAATCTTGCTGTGGGCATGTACAGTGTTGACTCGTTGAGGCAACTCGCAGTCAAGTTTTTGGATAGAGACGAGCTGGCCAATTACAACTTCCAAAACGAATTTTTGAGACCTTTTATTATTTTGATCCGACGTTCACAGAATACTGAAATTCGAGAGCTTGTGATTCGCTGCGTGAGCCAGATGGTTTTGGCAAGAGCATCTAATATTAAGTCTGGCTGGAAGAGTGTCTTTATGGTGTTGACGTCTGCTGCATCTGACAAGAGTGCACATATTGTTCGATTGGCCTTCAATACAGTGGAAAGGATTGTCCGTGAGGAGTTCAGCTATATCACAGAGACAGAGACCACCACATTTACAGACTGTGTTAATTGTTTGGTTGCATTTACCAACAACCCTCACTCTTTAGATGTTTCGTTGAATGCTATTGCTTTCCTTCGATTCTGTGCAGGGGAACTTGCTGAAGGGGACATCAAAGTCCAGTCAGCAGAATTACCTCTAGATGCATCTGCTACCCTCAATCTAGATGCCCACAGGATTAGACCTGTAGGAAGCAGAAGATCTGGAACTCCCAGCCCAGCTGCTGCCGCAGCAGCAGCTACTGCAGCTGCCGTCATAGCCGCAGCTATCCCAGATCCCAGTCCGCAAAGAGGGACAATACGCTTCACCGATAAAGACGAGCATATGTATTTCTGGTTTCCTTTGTTGGTAGGACTTTCTGAGCTTACATTCGATCCAAGATCAGAAATTCGTTATGGAGCAATTGGTGTACTGTTTGACATACTAAAGCTGCATGGTAACTCATTTACCAGAGAGTTCTGGATTAGAGTCTATGATTCAATTCTCCTGCCGATGTTTGACCATGTGAGGGCTGAGGTGACGGACACAACGACCTTTTCTGATGAAGCCAGAAGAGCAGAAGCAGATGCTTGGTTGTATGAGACATGCACCACTTCTCTACAATACTTGGTTGATGTTGTCTCGCTTTATCACGGGGCTGTGCCTGAACTCCTATCTCGACTTTTAGATCTTCTTGGCGGTTTTATGAGAAGAAATCATCCATCATTAGCAGCAGTGGGTGTGGCAGCTCTGACACAGTTGGCAATTTCATGTGGAACTGACTCTACTCCTGAAACATGGAATACTATTTTAGACTCGTTCGTATCCACAGTCAATGATACCGTCCCGGACATAGAAGGACTTTTGAGATATCGATCAGAGTCTAAAGCTACCTCTCCAACTCAAGAAGGCACTCAATCAGCCTGGACACTGGGATCTGGAGTCGGAGCAAGGCGCCTAGCTGAGCTCAAGTGCAGGGCAAGTGTACAACTTCTATTGGCTCAAGCGTGCGGAGAACTCTATGCAGCTCATTCCCAGCACATAGATAGTCCATTACTAGTCAGAGTTTTAGATATACTGGAAGAAATTTCAGAGAGATGTGTCCAAGTTGATGGGAACATGGGACTCAGGGAATCCCTGGCCTTGGCGCAGACTGCAGACGGGGTTCCAGAGTCCAAACTTCTTAGTGACCCACCATTCCTGCAAGTGGAAGTAGAGTCTGCCCAAGCATATTTGTCAGTACTACTGAACATCAGTGCATGCAGTGATACACGTGTTATTGAAAATACCGATGCACACGGAAGAATATGCAAAATTTGCATTCTGAACCTTGAGAGATTTGATAGGCAATCTGCCTCATGCCAAGCAGCTCACACTGACCAATCAGCATCCGAGAGTTTGCTCATGGAAAATGTTGCCCTCGCTCCACTCGCTGTCGCTACATTAAAAGCATTAATGGGTATCCCCAAGGATATATTTGCCGCGAAAGCACAAGACTTTTACTCAACACTAACAAGTCTTATTGCCTCGGATGTGGCACCACAAGAGGTACAAAACCTTTTGAGTGAAATCTTTTCCAAAAGAATCTCAGACATGATTAATTAATTACATGGCACATCGTGTAACATATAATGATTTATATTGAATCTTCATTCACTTGAGACTCCAAAAAGGTGACCCAATTGTTTGCAAGTGAAGAGTCATCCCCCAGGACAAAAGTACACTCCTCGTCTGTCAAGGATAACATGCTGATTGCCTTTTTGATGGCTTGTGAATGCCTCATGGACGCCATATCCTTCAACATGTTCAGAATTAAACTCCTATCATATGTCTTATGGTTGTCGGCACCCTTCATCCTCAGTGCAAGATCATTATATGACACTTGCAATGAAATCATCTCTTGCCTTGCAGCACCCTCTGCTTCTCTCGCAGCAGCAGCCTTTTTCTTCTCTCGACCCAACTGTTCCAGAGCCTCCTTTGCTTGTGTCTCGCATTCTATACATCTATTATCTGCAATCTCAACCTTTGCATCTTTAGATCGCACAGTAGCTTCCAGAGACCGCACCTGCATCCTCAACTTTTCTGTAGCCTCTGACTCATAACTCAACTCCTCCAGTGCAATCTGCATATTCTTGAGTTCCTCCTCCTTTGCCTCAAACGACACTTTCAAATGTTCCAACTCTCTCTCAGATTGTTGAACTTTATCAAGTGCTATCTCCAGATCATGCACCAACTGTTCATCATGCATCTGAGGCACCTCCAACCTCGACCGAAGCTCCTCTTCAACCCTCCATCGAATCTGATCTTCCTGCTCATCCTGTGACGCAATCATCTGCGATTTCAATCGATGAAGCTGATCTTTTGCAAATTTTAACTCCATATTGCTCTTCATCAAAGCCTGTTCCACGTCTTCCGAACCACTATTCTGGACTTGTTGAATCTCCATCATATGTTTCCTCAGCCCATCAACCTCTTTCTGACGTTCATCGCGCTCTCTCTGCAACTCCCGAACTATACCATCATATTCTATTTTCATCATATCTATCTTTTCCATATATTCCTTTTGCAGTGTATCTCGCTCCGTGCGCACGTGTTCTAGCTCGACCCTCAGTTGATCAAACATCTCTTGGTCCTTTGGTGAGGCAGTGATACCATGGCGTGTTACCGTCTCCTCTTCCAAGATATATACATCATCCTCACATGTTCTATCTAGTCCTCTACTACTACTACTACTAGTACTGCCTTTTTCCTCAGCACCAGACCTGTCCGCAGCAGACTCTCTGGTACCACGAGACTGATTCAACTTGATCTTCAATGCAGCCAATCTATCAGACACCGATGCATCCCCACCATGCATTTCATGATCAGATACCTTATCCACCCCCTCGTAGTGATCAGGTTCTTCTCGTACCTGTGCTAGAATCATCTCAGCATGTCCATCACCCACCTACAGCATTCATTCCAAGCTGAATCTATGTACAGACACAAGGACAAGGAAAGAGAGAGAGAGAGAGAGCAGCCTTTCCTTCTATACCCCCTTTTCCAGGTAGATAGTACATCATACTACTGTCATGTAATCAAACATACCTCATCGTCCACAGAAGACTGTCGTTGGTGAACAGAACGCAACTCTCTTGCAGTCTCCATGGCTTCTTGAGCAACATTCTTCACCGTATCCCTCAGTCGGCTTTTAGCCTCACGAAGGTTAATATTTTTCCACATGAAACGTATCTATCTACAATTTCTAGGTACCATTGGATGTTGCCATGTTGTCATTTTCAAATTCAGAATCTCAACCATCCGTGAAGGACATGTTCTTTACAAGACGGATACATAACACATCAACCAATAGAGAACGACTTTTGTCCCTCTATGAATTTTACATTTTTATATGTCCATGACTGGTTGGTGGAAATCCCAGGTAACTGGGTAGATTTTTGAACACAAACTGTAGCGGCAATGCTGCCAGGATGAATCATGGACTCCATCTCCTGTATACAAAGGAGATTATAATCATGTATTATGGTCCGAGGTGCTGGACCTAGAGACCTCTCTGGTGGCCAATGTCAACACCTGGTTTCCGCTATTTACAAATCTATACTCTAAAACTGGTTGGGTGCCCTTGAATGGTACCTGACTAGCTTTCCAATCTAGGTGCCCTTAAGGGTTCCAAACTTGGAAACGTTCGCTTTGAAAGATACAGAGAGTAAGCGAGAGAGATAAATCATCCCTCATCCCTCTTCCAGTTGCTTTACAGAGATGATGCGCGTTAACGCGCGTTGGTGATACCCCTACGAGGCCTCGTACCAGTAATCGTCAGTATGTCAACATGTATGTCGATCACAAGTAA
>PJEL010000555.1_pt1 | contig 43664 bp, 20 predicted proteins | sample 1853271 | NCBI WGS metagenome assembly PJEL01 (sample SAMN08108733, study PRJNA415343) | Invertebrate metagenome, whole genome shotgun sequencing project. | host: Globobulimina | place: Sweden: Gullmar Fjord | collected 2015-08
GTATTCTTGAAGGTTATGGTATTTCTTCTATTAACAGCGACCAGCTTCGGCAAACTGGACATATTGACGGGGCTGAGTTATCTATTGAGACCGTTATTGAATTAGCTAAACCGCTTGAGTTTGCTCAAGCTATGCTGTCCGTTGATCATTATTTAGCAACTGCCATTCAAGAATTTCCTGTCATTGTGCTTACGAAGCCAATCTTAGAACAAGTGCACTATCTGGTGGTCTGGAATCGACTCGGCCCTATTTATCAAGTGATGGACCCAAAATTGGGCCGACGCTGGTTAACCGAGCCAGAACTTTTAACCGAGTTACAGGGCGAAGTCCATTTTATAGCTGCCGCTGTTTGGGAAAGGTGGGCCAGGTCAGAAGAATTTTTGGCTATTTTAGATACTCGGCTACTGAGGTTAGAACTTGATCCGGCTCAGGCCAAAATGATGCTTGATCTCGCTTTAGCAGTATCCGGCTGGTATGGTCTGGCCGCTTTAGATGCCACAATTCGGATGGTTGAGAGCATGGTTACGGGAGGAGGATTTAGAGCTGGTTCAGAGGCACAGGGGTTGATCGAACACTTTTTTGAGCAAACTCTGATTGAAACACCTGGGCAGAATGAAAGTAGCAGTGGTCCCGAATTAGCTCGGTCAGAATTGCTTGCTTCAGGCCAATTCGGGGATTTAACAATCCCCTCAGAGCGAAAATTGGATTTACCGAGTATCCCTTTAGAGCATTGGTCAGTTCAGCCCCCCCCTTTTAATTCAACTAATCCGGCTGAAGATAGTCAGGAGCAGCTTTTATTTCAAGGTATTACTTTGCTTCGGGTTGTTGGAATTGATCAACGTGAGGAGCTTGTCTCAGATTCTAAATCAATAGCTACGGCGGATCATAAGGAACACAGTTTGCTAGATTTTCTGGGGGCAGATGGCCTTTTAACACCGACAATTTTAGCTCTAGCCACGGCGATTGCAGCCGGGGTTGTGGTTTTTCAAGCCGTACTATTTCGGGCATTTATAGAGTTGGTTGGGGTGCTGGATTCTACGGCCCAACAGTTAGAGACGGCCAGCTTTATTTTGCTTCTGGCTGGTATCCTTTTTTTACTTAGATTTCCGGTTACCTCGGCCCGGTTGCGTTTGGGACAACGGCTTGATATCCGTTTACGTTTGGCTATTTTAGAAAAAGTCCGCTATTTAAGTAGCAAGTATTTCCAGAGCCAGGCTATAGCCGATTTAAGTGAACGCATTTACAGCGCTCGAGGGATACGTTTTTTTTATAAAAGTGGTGAGCAATCTATGGGTTTGCTTTGCCAAATTGGGCTGACCATTGTGGGCATTGCCTGGCTAGATTTAGTCAGTGCCGCTTTTGCTGCGCTGGCCCTAATTGTTTCTTTGCTTACAATTATGTTTAGAAATTCTATGTTGCAGGCTAAAAATCTGCGCTTGCGTATTTATTTGGGCCATCTCAACCGCATCTATCTTGATGTCATTTTGGGGTTGATTGCTGTGCGTAGCCATAGTGCTGAGCAGTCTATTCAAGGTGAGTATGAAAGCTTGCTGGCAATTTGGGCCAGGGCCAAACAAAGCTTGCAGAACTATGAAGTTTTGCTGCTGGGGGTGGGCGAAATATTATACCGCAGCCTGATAGCTTTACCCGTTATGGTGTATGTTATGCGAGCTGGCTCGGGTGCGGGTTTGCCCCTATTAATATATTGGAGCTTTAACTTGCAACATCTGGGTGAGCAGTTGGTTTTGAATACTTTAGAGTATGTTAACATGCGCAGTAAGGCCATTAGATTTTTTGAACCGCTTAATGCTCTTGATGAACGTGATCATTTTGCCCCGCCTCTTTCACATGCTACTAATGGACAACAAGCAGCTGTACCTACACCCTCCTTAATACAGCCGTCAGGGGTAGGGATTACCCTAGCTGAGGTAAGGGTTGAAACTGCCGAAAATACCCTTTTGGCTGATATTAACTTAAATATAGAACCGGGTAGCCACGTGGCTATTGTTGGCCCATCCGGAGCCGGCAAAAGTACTCTACTGGGCTTATTATTGGGCCGGCATTGGCCGAGCAGCGGACAAATCCTTATCAACGGGGCCCTCTTAACCTATAACCAGCTACAGACTCTCCGTCGCCAAACGGCCTGGATTGACCCCACCGTGTACCTCTGGAATCGTTCTTTATTACAAAATTTACGTTATGGCGCAAGTGAGGTAACTAATGGCTCTTTAAACAAAATTATTAAGCAAGCCGATTTGCTGGGCGCGTTAACCCAGTTACCCGAGGGGATACAAACCCGGCTGGGTGAAGGGGGAGCTGTAGTGGCCGGAGGCGAGGGCCAACGGGTACGCTATGGACGGGCGATGCAGCGCTCGAGAGCTAACCTGATTATTCTTGATGAACCATTTAGGGGTTTGGCTGGAGAGCAACGACACCATCTATTGGTTCAAACCCGAGAATTATGGAGCCAATCTACCTTGCTTTGTGTTACTCAGGATATAGCAGAAACACAAAGCTTTGAACGGGTCTTGGTTATGGAGAAGGGACAAATTGTTGAGGACGGTCAACCGAATGTTTTAGCTAAACAGGTCAATTCGCGTTACCAAGCTCTATTGGAGGCAGAAGAGAGAGTACAGCACGATTTATGGTCAAAAAAGGAGATTCCCTGGCGTTACTTACAATTAGAAGAGGGACAACTTAGTGAAGCACAAGCCGACTCGACAACATAAAAAGCAATGAATCCCTATGACGATCTGCAAACTTACCTTTGGCCGGCCTCTCGATTAGGTGAGGCTGTTGAAGCTTTAGCCCAAAAAAGTGGTTTTCTAGCTGAAGAGATAGATTTATCTTATGAGCCACCTGAGCTGATAGAGCATAACGGTCAAGCTATGACCCGCTGGCTTGAACAAGTTACAGGTTGGTTAGGGTTAGAGGCCATAGCGGTCACAATACCATACGTCGAAATAGAGACCTTTGTTCAAAGTGCTGGCCCAAGCCTATTATATTTGCCTGACATTTCAGATGGTTCAACCGTAAAACAGGCTAAAGAGGAGTTATGTTTTCTGGCTTTGCTGAAGGGTGAGCGCGGTCTGGTAACTGTTATCAAGCCCAATTTAGCGGTGGGCTGGCTTAAACCCCTTGTTATTCAAACGGCCCTGAATTATCCTCTTGAGGTCTCGTTTTTGGACGAAGTAGAGAAACTACTCCTTAAATTGGATATACCCCTTGACCGCCAGCCCCAAGCTCGGACGACTCTTTTACAAGAACGGTTGAAACAGACCCAGGTTCACGCTGGCTGGCGACTACGTTTATCACCTGGCGCAAAATTGTGGCCTCAGCTTCGTCAGGCCAACTTAATCCCTCATCTACTGTTGGCTTTGGGGAGTTATGGCTTTGATCGGGTACTCCTATTTTTAGCCTGGTGGTTCATTGGTTCGGCTGTGCTGGAAGGACGTTTTGATGTAGGTTGGTCTTTGATATGGGCTTTGATTATGCTAGCCAGAATGCCCTTCTGGCTACTAAGAATTTGGCTAGAGAAACGGTTTGCCGTTGGCGCAGGCAGCATCCTAAAACGCCGTCTCCTTTATGGTGCGCTACAGCTTAAAGCGGCAGAAGTTCAAGCTAAAGGCAGAGGACATTTTCTGGGCCAGGTTATAGAATCAGAAGTGGTGGCAGAGAGCGGTTTAAGTAAGATTAGCCTGGCTTTAAGCGCTATGCTCGATTTAGTTATACTGGCTGTTGTTTTGGCCCTGGGCACTGGGGGGCTAGTTCATACCCTGTTGCTTTTAAGCTGGCTGTTCTTAAGCGGGCTAATAAGCTGGTCTTATTTTCGCCGTTATCATCTTCAGTATAACCAATACCTAAAAATGACCAATGATTTGTTTGAGCAAATGGTCGGGCATCAAACTCGCTTGGTTCAGGAAGATCATAAACAGTGGCACAATGAGGAAGATTTGACTCTGGATGGTTATTTAAGCCTAAGCAAGCAAAAGGATAAAGTTGAAAGCTGGCTACTGGTTTTTATTCCTGTTGGTTGGTTAATTATATCGTTGCTTGGGTTGGCCTATCCCTTTATATTTGCCACGGTTTCAAGCACAGCCCTGGTGATTACGCTTTTGGCAATTCTATTAACTTATGAAACCTTTACTGTTCTTGTTTGGGGTTTAAGAGAATTGGTAGAGGCAATTGCTTCTTGGCAACAAGTGGCCCCTCTGTCTCAAATAGCATCAGAGCGTTTATTTAAGCATTCTGAATCCGCCCCCAAAAATGAGACTGTATTCTCCACCAAGATAAGTTCTCAGGCTACTACAGCAGTGCCAGAAAGAAAACAACTTATTTTAAGCGGACGCAATTTGTTTTTTCGCTATCAGGCCCAAAGTCAGCCAATTTTGCAAGGCTGCAATTTTAGAATTTATGCTGGTGACCGTCTATTGTTAACCGGACCGCCGGGTGGAGGCAAATCTACGCTGGCTTCACTTTTAAGTGGCCTCTATACCCCCGAAGCTGGCATGTTACTATTTGAGGGGCTTGATTTACAAAGTGTTGGCTCTAAAAAGTGGCGGCAGCAAATTGTATTGGCTCCCCAATTTCATCAAAATTACATTTTAGATGGTACGCTTGCTTTTAATCTACTTATGGGGCAACGTTGGCCACCCTTGCCCCAAGATTTGGCAGAAGCCGAAGTAATTTGTCGTGAGCTTGGTCTGGGTGATTTGCTCGACCAGATGCCGGCTGGTTTACAACAAGAGGTGGGGGAGGGAGGCTGGCAACTTTCGCATGGCGAGCAAAGCCGCCTTCATACGGCCCGGTCGCTGTTGCAGCCAGCCAAGCTGATTATTCTTGATGAGAGTTTTGCTTCTCTTGACCCGGAAAACCTTTATAGGGCCCTACATTGTGTACTCAAGCGGGCCCCAACCCTACTCGTTATTGCCTGATTCAAACTTAGAATATTCTTTCTAGTAAAATTTGATTGCTAAAGCTCTTATGCTAAAATCATAGCGCGACTGAGTAATCGTTCCCCCCCCAAAAATAGATAGAACCCTGATTTCGCAGATTTGACCCATATTTAATAAAATCAGCGAAAATTAGCCCATCAGCGTTATCCGGGTTCTATTTGGAGTGGGGCTGAACGGTTGCGTGGCTGACAGTTCAAATCTTAATGGAGGTATTTTGTGTCAATTTCTTTCTCTCGTTCAATGCGTTCGCTCAACGCCGATAGCTTTCGTCCTTCACTCCTTAGTTTAATTTTGGCTATGATCTTGCTGATAGCTTGGCTAATGTGGTTCTTTCTGGCCGAGGTAGGTTTTTATGAAACCAGCGAAAATGTACGAATTACCCAGGATGGGGCTATTATGGCCTACTTTCCGCTAGAAACTGAAAGCCGTATCTTTCCGGGTCAAGCAGCCTACCTCCGTTTTGATGGGATTGGGGTAGAGACCGATGTAATCCCGGCCACGGTGTTTGACATCTCCACTCAAGCTGATACCCAACGCACTGAGGTTGAGTTAGCTGTGACCGACCCTAAAACCTCTATTCCGCTAGTAGAGGGTTTAACGGGGCAGGTTGAGATTGAAATAGATCGTGTTTCACCGGCCACATTGGTTTTTCAGACTGCAAATGATATTTTTGATAATTCTCAAAATTCCCTTTCCGCCAAATAATTACCAATTGAGCTAATGCTAATGACCTTCAATGCTCTAACAGCCACATTCAGTTTCCCCCGCCTGGGGGGGCAACGACGTTTCTTTGTTCCAGAGGTTGTTCAAACCTCTGCCCTTGATTGTGGGCCGGCAACACTCAAAGCCTTATTGGAAGGTTTTGATATTGCGGTAAGTTATGGCCGCTTACGTGAGGCTTGTCAAACAGATATTGACGGCACCTCTATTGATGTCTTAGAAGAAGTAGCTGTGCAACTGGGCCTTAAGGCCGAACAGATTATAGTGCCAGCCGACCATTTATTTCTGTCCGAAGCCAACACTCTGCCGGCCATTGTAGTAGTTCGTCAACCCAATGGCCTAACCCACTTTGTGGTGGCCTGGAGTTTACACGGGCCCCTGATTCAGGTGATGGACCCGGCCACCGGCCGGCGCTGGTTAACCGAGCAGCGTTTTGTAGAAGAACTTTACAGCCATAGATTTCCCGTATCGGCCCGGGCCTGGCGTGAGTGGGCTGGCTCAACTGAATTTTGTGCCCCTCTCCGGCGACGCCTGCTTAACTTGGGTTTTGATGATGGGGATAGTGAGCGTCTGATTAATACAGCATTGGAGGATCTCGGTTGGCATTCTCTGGCTACCCTGGATGCAACAACCCGGATGGTAGAAGCAATTGCCCGCGCTGACGGCCTGAAACGGGGTCAAGAAACAGTAGGCGTACTTGAACGTTTGTACAAGCAAGCTCAGGCTCAAACTCCGCCAGTGGTTAAACAAGCTTTCCAGGGCCAGGCGCAAGTAGAAGTTTTTAACCACAGCGAGGTCATTCCGTCAGCTTACTGGTCGGTCGAATTAGTGCCATCTGACCCGGCTAAGGCCACCGAGGAACAGTCATCTGACCTGGATAAGGCTACCGGGGAACAAGCATCTGACCCGGATAAGGCTACCGAGCAACAGCCATCTGATCTAGCTAAGGCCACCGAGGAACAAGCATCTGACTCGGATAAGGCTACCAAGGAACAGCTTCTTTTACGGGGAGTGGTTTTAGTGCGGGTCTTGGGTCGTCATTCTGGCCCTGCAAAGCCAATTTCTGAAAGCGCTGAAGCAACTGAAATAGAAACTCCCCCCCCCCTTTCACCAGAATTGGTGGCTGCACTGGCCGAAAAAACCAAACGACCCGAATTTGAAATTTTGCGCTTTTTACAAGCCGATGGTCTGCTGCCCCTCCTGATTTTGGTTTTGGCTCTGCTGTTGGTAAGCGCAGCCGTAATTCCCGAAGCTCTTTTATTACACAGTATTTTGGGCGTTGGTTACAGCTTAGAAGATATTGATCAGCGTATAGCGGCTACTGTGGCTTTATTTGCCTTTGCCATAACCCTTTTTCTCTTAGAATTGCCTATTACAGCCACCATATTGCGCTTTGGGCGACGGCTTGAAACACGTTTGCGGATTGCCTTTTTAAGAAAAATTCCGCGTTTAAGTGACCGCTACTTTTACAGCCGCTTAACCTCGGATATGACTCAACGGGCCCATGATTTACGCCAATTGCGGATTTTGCCTAATCTTGGAGCCAATTTTTTGCGCTTGAGTTTGCAAATTGTGCTGGTAGTGGGGGGCATTATCTGGCTGGCCCCACACAGCGCCCTGTTGGCTATTCTGGCCGCACTATTTATTATTGGGTTATCTTTTGCCGGCCACCCGCTTTTGGCCGAGCGCGACCTGCGGCTACGGACCCACATTGGGGCCTTGAGTCGCTTTTACCTGGATGCTATGTTGGGCTTAATCCCCATTCGGGCCCACACAGCAGAGCAGGCCGTGCGGCGTGAGCATGAAAGTTTGTTGCTTGAGTGGGCTAAAGCTGGCCTGGATTTTGCCCGCGCAGAGATCCTTTTGCAGGCTATTGGGTCCATAATTGGGGTTGGGTTTGCGGTCTGGATTGTGTTTGATTATTTTGGGCGGGGTAATAGTAATATAGGTATTTTACTACTTTTTTACTGGACCTTGAGCTTACCGACCTTAGGACAGGCCTTAGCCGCTGTTGCCCGCCGTTACCCTTTTCAACGTAATCGGGTGCTTAGAGTATTAGACCCTCTGGGCGCCCCCGATGAGACCAACATCACCCTAGCCTTACCAGAGCAGTCAGGCCAAGAAAAAGGCGTGGCTATCACAATGGAAGATATCAGCGTCCAAATTGGCGGGCAAAACATTTTAACAAATATAGCTCTAGCCTTAAAATCCAATGAACATGTCGCTATCGTGGGGCCATCCGGGGCCGGTAAATCAACTCTGCTTGGTTTGCTGTTAGGTTGGCAGCAGCCGGTCGCCGGGCGCATTTTAATTGATGGGCAACTTCTTACGGCCCAGAATTTACAACAGTTACGGCAAGAGACCGCCTGGGTTGACCCAGCAGTTCAACTCTGGAATAGATCCCTACTAGAAAATTTAAGCTACGGTTCCCAACATCCAAGCGGGTTGGCAATGACCGCTATTGAACAAACCGACCTTTTTGATGTCTTAGATAAACTATCCGACGGCTTACAAACGTCTCTTGGTGAAGGAGGGGGGTTGGTTTCAGGGGGCGAGGGCCAACGGGTGCGTTTGGCCCGGGCTATGTTTCGCTCCGGGGTGCGTCTGGTAATTTTAGATGAACCCTTTCGAGGGCTTGACCGGCTGCAACGTCGTGAATTACTGGCCAAAGCTCGCCAATATTGGTCGGAGGCCACTCTAATTTGGGTGACGCACGATATAAGCGAAACCCAAACTTTTGAACGGGTGTTAGTTGTTGAAGCAGGCCAAATTATAGAGGACGATGCGCCAGCCTCTTTGCTGGCCCGGTCAAATTCACGCTACCTTGCTCTACTGGAAGCTGAAAAGGCGGTAAATGAGAGAGTTTGGACGCAGACAGAATGGCGCCGTTTATGGTTAGAGAATGGACAGTTAGCCGCTTATGAAGATCAACATGGCTGAAAACAAACAACTGCTTCAAGACCTTGTTTGGCCTGCTTCCAGATTGGGCGAGGCCATAAAAGTATTAGCCCTCAAAAGTGGTTCCTCTTTGGGGAGGCTGGAAATACCGGCCCTACCTCAAAAATTATGGTCGGCTGATAATGAAGCTCTGGGCCGCTGGCTTAATGTTATGGCCTTCCGGCTGGGTATGGAGGCCGAAACGATTATGTCATCGTATGCTGAAGTTGAGCGGACGGTACGTGGGGCTGGGCCGGCCATCTTCCGTTTGCCAGAATATTCTAAGCAGGGTGAACCTCATTTTCTGGCCCTGCTTAAAAGCAACTGGCGAGGTGTTTTTGTAATCGGGCCTGACCTGGCCCTGCATCGAGTTGACCCGGAGGTAATTCGATCCGCTTTATGTTATCATCTTGAAGCAGCCTGGGTTCCAGCAACAGATCAGTTGTTAAGCGGGGCTGGTGTTCCGGCAGAGCGTCGGGTTAGAGCAAGACAGGCTATTTTGGGTGAGCAGCTTGGGGCTGTACATATTGAGGTCGGCTGGCTTTTACGCTTGTCGCCCCAGACCAACATATTAAAGCAGTCCCAGCAGAATCAGCTATTTAAACCTTTGTTATTGCTCTTTGGAGCCTATATTATGCAGCAGTTGCTTAGAATTGTAGCTTGGGGAGTTATTGGCTGGGCGGCATTACAGAGTCATATTGATCGAGGTTGGTTAATGGTTTGGGCTTTGCTTATTTTTACGGCAATCCCTTTTCAATTACTTATAACTTGGGCCCAGAATTGGTTAGCCATTAACATTGGCGGGCTTTTCAAACAACGCTTGTTGTATGGCACGTTGCATCTTGAGCCAGAAGAAATTCGCCATCAAGGGGCCGGACAATTTTTAGGGCGGGTTATGGAATCTGAAGCCGTTGAGTTGCTGGCCCTGGGCGGCGGTTTTATGGCTGTTCTGGCCTTGATTGAATTGGCTATAGCGGCCTTGATTTTGCTTTTGGGGGTTGGTGGGGCGCTTCATGCCTTGCTACTTGTGGGCTGGCTTGCAGTAAGCCTATTAATTGGCGGGCGTTACTTTCAGCGAAATCAAACTTGGGTAGAAAGCTATCGCCTTATGACCAATGATTTAGTAGAGCGTATGGTCGGCCATCGAACCCGTTTAGCGCAGGAGGATCATCGCCACTGGCACCAGGGTGAAGACCATACCCTGACTGGTTACCTAAATCTTTCCCGGCGACTCGACCAGATTGGAGTCCAATTAAATACATTTATGCCCCGAGGTTGGTTGATATTAGGCTTAACCGGGATAGCCTACACCTTTATCACCTCGCCCGATTCGGTACCAGAATTGGCAATTAGTTTGGGAGGAATTCTGTTGGCTTACCAAGCCTTTACTGGCTTGATGACGGGTATAATCAGCATCATCGAAGCGCTGCAAGCCTGGAAACAAGTCACTCCTGTGTTTCAGGCCGCTGCTCGTTCTACTAACGGACCAGCGCTAGAGTTAGCTCAAACTGTTGCTCCCTTTCAAAGCCAAGCCATAAAGAAAACCGAAGCCCCAGGGGGCGACCCTGGGGTAGCTAATAAGGGGCAACCGATTTTAACAGCGACAGGTCTTGTTTTTCGCTATCAGAACAATAGGCAACCAATTTTAGAAGAGTGTAATTTGCGTATTCAACCCGGAGACCGTTTATTATTAGAAGGCCCCTCGGGGGGGGGGAAATCCACATTAGCTACTTTGTTGGCCGGTTTGCGCCGGCCTGAAGCCGGCTTGCTCTTGCTGTGGGGTTTTGACCGCCAAACTATGGGCGTAGATGAATGGCGGCGACGGGTAGTGGTTGCCCCCCAATTTCATGAGAATCATATCTTAACCGAAACATTTGCCTTTAATCTCCTTATGGGGCGACGTTGGCCCCCCCGCCCCGAGGATTTGGCCGAAGCTGAAGCTATATGTCATGAATTGGGGCTGGCTGATTTGCTCAATCGAATGCCGGCCGGCTTTCAACAACTGATAGGTGAAGGGGGTTGGCAACTTTCTCATGGCGAACGAAGCCGGCTTTATATTGCCCGCGCTCTTTTACAACAAGCCGATTTGATAATTTTGGATGAGAGCTTGGGCGCGCTTGATTCTAAAAATCTAGAGCTAACAATGGTTTGCATTCTCAAGCGGACCCCATCTCTTTTGGTTATTGGTCAACCATGATATTTAAACCCTTTGCTGGACAGCGCCCTCTTATGGCCCCGGATGTGTCCCAAAGCTCTTATAAAGATGCCGGGGTGGCCTCACTAAAAGCTATGCTGCAAGGCTTTGGAATTTCTATTAACCAAACCCGCCTTAGCGAAGCGCTTCATATTAAAGCTGAAACAACATCTATTGATATCTTAGAGGAGGCAGCCAACCAACTGGGGCTTAAAGCCGAACAGGTTATTGTGCCGCCTGAATTTATATTATTAACCCCAACCAAAATGTTACCGGCTATTGTGGTGGTTCGCCAGACCAACGGACGAACCCATTTTGTGGTGGCCTGGAATCGCTTAGGCTCCTTTATCCAGATGATGGACCCCGCTTTTGGCCGCAAATGGTTAAGTAGCCAACAGTTTTTAGATAAACTGTATAATCACATTATGCCCGTGTCAGCCAAGCAATGGCGCGCTTGGGCCGCCTCGGAAGAATTTCAAATCCCGTTACATCAACGCCTGCTTAACCTCAAACTCTCTGAAACAGATATAGCTTATTTTATAGAGACTGCCCTGGCAGATCCCAATTGGTACTCGCTGGCAGCCCTGGATGCTGCTATTCGTATGCTAGAGGCTACTATTCGAGCCGGCGGCCTGGATGCTGGCGAAGCGGCCACAGAAATGTTGACAAATTTATTCCAGCAAGGTCAAAACATCCGTGATACCTCCTTTTGGTTGCCCAGAGCGGCTACTAAAAACATCATCCCCCCCGCCTATTGGTTTGCCCAACCCCTGGCGCCCCATCCCCCCCACTCTGATGATGAAGAACAACTGTTGTTACATGGCGCTGTATTGGTGCGGATATTGGGTCAACAAGAAATCTCTACCACGCCAAGCGAAACCGAAGATGAAGTAGAGACTATCTCACCGGAACTGCAAGCAACCCGTGATGAAGCAGAGACCATCTCGCCGGAATTGCAAGCAGCTCGTAAAGAAGCAAAGACCATCTCGTCGGAACTGCAAGCAACCCGTGATGAAGCAGAGACCATCTCGCCGGAACTGCAAGCAGCCCCTAAAGAAGCAGAGACCATCTCGCCGGAATTGCAAGCAGCTCGTAAAGAAGCAAAGACCATCTCGTCGGAACTACAAGCAGCTCGTAAAGAAAAAACCGTTCAGACAGATCGTAAATTGTGGGAAACCTTACGCGCCGACGGTTTATTTACGCCAAGTATAGTGCTTGCTGCTTTGGTACTGGCCGGAGCCGGAATAACCATTGAGGCGCTTTTATTGCGGGGTTTGACAGATATTGGTCAAAGCCTGACCCAGGTTGAGGAACGAATAGGCGTTCTGGTTATCCTCTTGGCCTTTTTTGTGGCCTTTATTTTGCTTCAAATGAGCATCTCGGCCACTGCTATCCGGATAGGACGGCGTCTTGAAACACGGTTACGAATTGCTTTGTTAGAAAAGATACCCCGCTTGGGTGATCAATATTTTCAAAACCAGCCCATATCAAACTTAACCCAGCGAGCTCACAATTTACGACAAATTCGACGCTTACCCAATATCGGGACCAGGTTTTTGGAGCTGACGTTTCAATTTTTATTTACGGCTGGGGGGATTATTTGGCTAGACCCACCCAGTGCCCTGATTGTTATTTTAATCATTGTTGCAAACTTTGGGTTGCTGTCCAGCTTTGGCCCCACCATCATCCCGCCCAACTTTAGGCTTCGGCTGCACTCCAATGACCTGGGTCGTTTTTACCTTGATGCGCTGCTGGGATTGGTTCCTATCCGCACCCATGGCGCTGAACAGTCGCCCCAACGCCAACATGATAGCAAATTGGTAGAATGGATGCGCGCGGGTTGGAAATATTTTCGGGTGGTTACTTCAGTGCAAAGTTCGGGCGGCTTTGCCTTTGCCGCTCTAACTGTATGGCTACTGTTTAACTATATCACCCGCGGTGGAGAGATTGAAAATCTACTTTTATTAACTTATTGGATACTAAGTTTACCAGAGTTGCTGACCCAAGTATCTGTCGCTGCGGTGCAATACCCAAATATGCACAACATCGCCCGCATGTTATTTGAACCTCTAACAGCGCCTGAAGAGATGGAAGATGAGGAAAGCCAAGCTGATCAAACTCAACTCTCTGCTGCTCAATCGTCGTCGGCTGCGGCCATTTCGGTAAAGAATGTCACCGTTAAAATTGGACAACAGACCCTGTTAAAAGAGCTTACTTTTGATATCGAGCCGGGCAAACATGTCGGCATCGTGGGGCCATCGGGGGCCGGTAAGTCAACCCTGGTGGGTTTATTGTTGGGCTGGCTGCGCCCGACTAGCGGACAATTGCTAATTGATGGGCAGCCACTTAATCGTGCCAGGCTGCAAGCCTTGCGTCGAGAGACTATCTGGGTTGACCCAGCTATCCAAATTTGGAATCACTCTTTTCTCCATAATCTATCTTATGGAACTTCCTCGCCTGACCTGTCCCCACTAGGTTACATTATTGAGCAAGCTGATTTGTTGGCTGTATTAAAGAAATTTCCAGACGGGCTACAAACCCCTCTGGGTGAGGCAGGTGGTTTGGTTTCCGGGGGCGAGGGGCAGCGGGTGCGTTTAGGACGGGCTATGTTTCGTCAGGGAGGACGTTTGGTAATTCTTGATGAGCCGTTCCGGGGTTTAGATCGGGACAAACGGAACGAGTTATTAAGACGGGCGCGTCGATATTGGGCCGATGCCACTTTAATTTGTATTACTCATGATGTGGGACAAGTTCAAACTTTTGAGCGGGTTCTGTTGGTAGAAAATGGACAAATTGTTGAGGATGATACCCCCCACGTATTGGCCGCCAAGCCTGATTCGCGTTACAAAGCTCTATTAGAGGCCGAAGAAGCCGTGCGTGAAGGTTTGTGGTCAACAACTGAGTGGCGGCGTTTGTGGTTGGCCGAGGGAAGGGTGAATGATAGAGCTGAAAATGGAAACACTAAGGATGGGCAATAACCATAAGCGTCGACGAACGTTTAAGCACAGACTCCATCGCCGCTTGTAAATTCTCGGGGTCAAGTGCGCCAAAACTTTCATCAAGAATTAACAAGCTGGGTTTTTGTAACAGGGCCCGGGCAATATAAAGTCGGCTTTGCTCGCCATGTGAAAGCCGCCAGCCGCCATCCCCAATCCGTTGTTCAAATCCAGCCGGCATCTGATCGATCAGATCACCCAGGCCAAGTTCACGGCAAATAGCTTCAGCCTCGGCCAAATCTTCGGGCCAGGGCGGCCAGCGAACCCCCATCAACAAGTTAAAGGCCAGGGTTTCCGTAAAAACGTGATTTTCTTGAAATTGAGGAACCATTAATATTTCCTGCCGCCAGGTTGCTGCCCCCCAAGCATGTTGGTCAAGCCCGCCCAACAAAAGTAAACCGGCCTTAAAGGGATAAAGTCCGGCCATAACAGCAGCCAGCGTAGATTTTCCTCCCCCCGAAGGGCCTTCTAATAAGATACGCTCACCTTTATTAATTTGGACGCTACATTGGTGTAATACAGGCGCTCTATATTCGCCATAACTAAAGACAATATCCCGGGCCAGCAAAATTGATGTTTCATCATCCTCTAACTCTAGCCCGGCTGCTTCTATTAGCTCTTGACTATCTACAGCCCGAGTTGAAGTCTCTAAAAGGGGTTTTACTTGATCCCAGGCTAATATGGCCTCTAGCAATGTCTTTATATTACCATGCAATATATGTAGGGCTTGAAAAACAAATAGGATACCCCCCACACTCAAGGTTAACTTCTCTGGGCTGGCCGACCCCGTAATGAAAGGAACGGCAATTCCTATCAGGGACACAATCATCCACCCCCGGTCAATAAAAGACTCTAGCAGCACCCCAATACGATCCAATTTTACTGATAATTCCAGATAATAGGCTAATATTTTATCTTCCTCAACATGCCACTGTTCAGGCTCCTCTTGCACCAAACGGGTGCGGTGACCCACCATCCGCTCAACCAAATCATTGGTCATGTTACGATAAACTTCAATCCACTCTTGCCCTACCTGAAAATAACGCCAGCTAACAAAGACAGTTACGCTCAACCAGCCTAAAAGAATGGCCGTATGCCATAACCCCCCCGCACCCAAAGCCAAAATAACAGAATTAAAAAGGATCATAACCAGAGCAGTAACAATACTAACCGAAGCATTTAAAACCACTCCCTGTAGCGATTCAGACTCCAGCACTCGCCCCAAAAATTGACCCGCCCCTTGATGGCGAATGTCATCCGGCTGCAACTTCAAGGTACCATAAAGCATTTTGCGCCTTATAAGACCTCCGGCATTCATTGAGAATTTGCTATGGTAATCAAAAACAATCATTTTGAAAAAAACAGCATTGAAGGTAAGCAAAGCCCAGGCTTGCAACCAACCCGAATCTAAATGTCCGTTGAAATCACCCTGACCAATAATAACCCAGGACAAGAGGGTTAAGGTATAGGCAATGGCAAATGCGCCCACAGCTACAAAAAAGGGGTAAAATGCACGTTCAAAGCGGGCCTGTTGCCAGAGACTAACATTGGCTTCCGGATTTAATAGCCAGCCAGTTATTATCTGAGCCGAACCAAGTCCTTCACGCAAAATGGTCTCTTGGGCCATAGAAGTGAGAGCCCGTTTCCGGCGCTGTTCAGAGACACCTAATTGGGTTAGCAATGTTTCAGTATGGCTCATCAGGGGGGCTTCAATTTCGTAGCTTAAGGCCTGTTGAAGAGTTTTAGTTTTGATATGATGCACCTTTAAGTCAGGCCCAATAATGGCTGCCTTCCCCCATCTACTTTTAAGTAAGGCCAAAAAATAGGATTCGTCAGTATCAAAATGTGGGGGCAAACGCAGCAGAATCGGACCACCGCCGCGTACTAAAGTATCCATATCAAGATAGGATACGGCGACTGATTCGGCTGTAATTTTCAACTGTTGAGCGGCTCTAGTAAACCAGTGGTCAAATATTTTATCTTCCGCCCGACCCAAATAGAGAGAAGAAGCCGAGACACTCACCAAATCTGAGGCCAGTTTGCTTTTATGCGCCAAAATATCTATAGCCTCGGCCAGCTTTGAAGCCGGCCAGGCTATGGTATGCCATTCAAAATCTTTTGGGGTCATTTACAGCATTGCCTTCGTAAATTTTACTAAGAATGTGTTTCTTAAATAGAGGATGAGGTATATTCAGAAACACGCTCTAAGTATTGGTGAGAAACCCAAGTATAAATGTCTTGGGCTTCAGCTAACTCAATGGGTTTCTCCAAGGAGAAGCCGGTTTTCGCACCTAAAGTCAAAAGATATGAGCCTCTCATCCCCTTGTTAAAACGAGGGGTTTTCCCAGCTTCTCCAATAATAACAGGAGCTAACAGCTTTGGCAAAATCTAAAACAGAACAAAATGATTGCCTAACAGCCCAACTTTCGATATAATTTAGCCAAGGACAGCTAAGGTATGAAAATAAAAACAAATATCAAGGTCGATACCAATTATGACGATGACCGCTATCGTCAAATATATATGTCATTGTTAGAGTCCGTTTACGGTCTTAAGCTGCAAACAAACAAGACACCTGCAAGCGACACGAAAACTCCAAAACCCCACTCAATCGCTCAAGCTGAGTAGTTACATATAATTTTAATTTGCAGTAATACATTTAAACGGGTATACTTGCCCAAGTCTTTGCGACTAGAATCTTATTCCTGCGCCTCTTTAGTTAGGCTTTTTCAATTTTTAAATGCTCCCAAAACTACCAATTCACCAAGATTTCTCTAGCCCAAAAAAGCTAAAAAAGCCTTAAAGGAGTTCAAAGGAGTTCCTTATGAGGGGTATCTATCTCAAAAGTTTAAGTTACCCTTATAGTTTTGGGAGGTTTATTTTTTTGGAACTCCCTTAAGCTGAATCAACAACCACTAATTTGAACCAAGGATGACTGTACTTTGCAGCCAAAGGTTGTTAATGCCAATCAACAATTTGCAAACCCACTTAAACCTTATCAAAAATCTATAGTAACCAAATTGGGTTCAATAAACTCAGAAGTCGGACAGTCCATAAGGGGACGACACCGAAACTGTAAATAGTTGTGATTCCAACTATTTTCAGAGGAGACATTATGGATGATTTAACAACACGAATTCAATCATTACCAGCAGAAAAACGTGAACAAGTAAGACAAATAGTTAAAGAAAAGTTGGCGGTTGAACAAGCCCAATACGATGTAATTATTCTGGGCGGCGGGATGTCCGGTTCAACCCTGGCTCGTCAACTCAAACAAACTCAGCCCGACATACGCATCCTGATAGTCGAAAAAGGCAAATATCCTGTGCCGGAAGCAGCCTTCAAAGTGGGCGAATCGACAGTTGAAGTTGGGGCCTACTATTTGAGTGAGGTTCTGGGTTTAAAAGGACATCTTGAAACTTGCCAATTAGTTAAAGCTGGCTTGCGTTATTTTTTCCCGGCCAGCGACAATAGTGATATAGCCCGGCGGATAGAAGTGGGCTTAACCGACTTCCCCCCTGTGTCCGGCTATCAGATTGACCGGGGGCGTTTGGAAAATCAGCTTTATAAAGAAAATATAAAACAAGGCATAGAGGTTTGGACTGGCTGCAAAGTGCAGTCGGTTGCTTTAAATCAGCCGCACCAAGCAACCTTAATTCGTGACAATCAAAAGATTGCTATCTCGGCCCGCTGGGTGGTTGATGCCAGTGGCCGGGCGGGTACGCTTAAGCGTCAACTGGGATTAGCTCAAACGGTAGACCACAATATCAATTCGGTCTGGTTTCGTATTGCCGACACAATTAACGTAGCAGACTGGTCAGACGATAGCCGCTGGAAAACACGAGCGCCGGACAATATACGGCTGGTCAGTACCAGCCACTTGATGGGCCAGGGCTATTGGGTCTGGATCATCTGCCTGGCCTCCAATGTCACCAGTATTGGCATTGTGGCCGAAGCCAACATGCACCCCCACTCTGAAATGAATAACTTTAAACGGGCTATGGAGTGGCTGAAACTACACGAACCACAATTTGCGAATGTTATTGAAGAAAAACGGGACCTCTTACAAGATTTCCATGCCCTTAAACACTTTACCCACGGCTGCGAAAGAGTTTTCTCAGCCGAACGTTGGTGCATCACTGGAGATGCCGGGATTTTTGCCGACCCTCTCTACTCTCCGGGGGCCGACTTTATTGCCATCAGCAACAGTTTGGTAACCAATTTGATTGTCCGCGACCTGAAAGGGGAAAATATCAAGACCCTGGTTGAGCATTACCACCTAAGTTATCTCAGTTTGTTCAAGCGATATTTGGTTACTTATCAACAACAGTACTCCCTTCTGGGTAATCCCCAGGTTATGATAGCTAAAATTGTATGGGATTGGGCCATCTACTGGGGCCTTACCGCCCTTTTATTCTTTCACAATAACAAAATATTTAATTGGGAATGGATGTCTTCAGTGCAGCATGAGCTACACCGTTTCAACCAATTAAACGACTACATGCAACAATTTTTCCGTAAATGGAGCAAATTTGAACAACGAGAATATCAAGACAATTTTATCAGCCTGTTAGGACTTGATTTTTTATACGACCTACACACCGGCTTGAAGGCAAACCTGGACGATGAAGCCTTAAAGGTTCAATTGGTTAAAAATATCGACTTGCTTGAAGCAATAGCTAAAGGAATGCATCATCAGGTGGCCCAACAGGTGGCCCAACTCTCTAATAACGGCCACGAAACCCAATTCGATAACCCTTTGGGGTCTGAACCCTGGCTGGCCGACGATTGGGCCTGGCAAACAAAAACAGAGGTGCCGGCTGACCTCAGTAAAATTTGGCTTTTTGAGCCGACCAGTAACTAATTTTAATTCTATGCCCTGGTCCTGACTTGAAGAAAGGAATTTTTTATGGAAGTCTCATCTAGTCACCTTTCTCCCGCTACTTCAACTCCAGCTAAAAATGGAGAACCGATTGCCATTATTGGTATTGGCTGTCACTTTCCCGGCGGCATCAATACCCCAGCTGATTTTTGGCAACTACTCACTAATGGGGTGGATGCTATCACCGAAGTTCCCGAAAATCGCTGGAACTTGAACACCTTTTACCATCCTGACCCCACTCAACCCGGTCAAACCTATACCCGCTGGGGCGGATTTATTGATCATATCGACGAATTTGACCCTCAATTTTTTGGTATCTCTCCCCGAGAAGCCTCTTGTATGGATCCCCAACAGCGGATGTTGTTGGAAGTAAGCTGGGAAGCGTTAGAAGATGCCGGGCTGGCCCCCGAAAAATTGGCTGGCTCAAATACCGGCGTATTTGTGGGTTTGTTTGTCCGCGATTACGAGCAACTTCAATTGAATGTCAATAATCGGCGCTTGATAGATTCACACACCGGGGTTGGGGTCTCAATGAGCATCGCAGCCAATCGTATCTCCTACGTGTTTGATTTTGTGGGGCCGAGCATGGCTGTGGACACGGCTTGTTCTTCGTCGTTGGTGGCTACCCACCTAGCTTGCCAAAGCCTTAGAAATGGCGAGTGTACCCTGGCTTTGGCCGGAGGCGCTAATGCCCTGCTCAGGCCAGAGATGACCATTGCTACCAGTAAAGCCTCTATGCTCTCGCCTGATGGCCGCTGTAAAAGTTTTGATGCCCGCGCCAACGGGTATGTTCGCGCCGAAGGGGCCGGAATTGTGGTGTTGAAAACGCTTTCCAACGCCCTGGCCGATGGAGACCCCATTTATGCCCTTATTCAGAGCAGTGCAGTTAATCAAGATGGACGTACCAGTGGCCTGACGGTTCCCAGCAGCCGCTCTCAAGAAGCAGCCTTACGCACAGCTTTGCAACAGGCCAATGTATCGCCGGCAGAAATTCAATATGTAGAAGCGCACGGAACCGGCACCTTTGTCGGCGATCCCATCGAAGCGCGTGCTCTGGGCAATGTTTTGGGCCGCGAACGACAAGACAACTGCATCGTCGGTTCGGTCAAGAGCAATTTTGGACATATGGAAGCAGCGGCCGGTGTGGCCGGACTGATTAAAACCGTGCTGGCTATGAAAAATGGTCAAATCCCACCCAATCTGCATTTTCAAACCCCTAACCCCCAAATTCCATTTGAGGATTTGCACTTGCAAGTTTCACAAACGTTGACCCCCTGGCCCGATTCCAAAACCAAACCCCGTTTGGCCTGTGTAAATTCCTTTGGTTTTGGCGGCACCAACGCCAACGTAGTGCTGGCCGAAGCGCCACCCCCTGTTGCAGCCCAAGCCCCATTGCCTGAAGATCAAACCCTGGTGCTACCCCTATCGGCCCGCAGTCCGGAGGCGCTCAAGGCAGTGGCTCAAGCCCAGCGAGAGTTTCTAAAAACAAGCCAGGCAACCTTAGCCGATATCTGCTACAGCGCGGCTTTACGTCGCGGGCAGCACGAACACCGGCTGGCCCTGGTAGCTCACTCTACGCTTGATCTGAGCGAACAACTGGATGCCTTTTTAAGTGATGAAGCTCGGCTGACCATCCTCAATAACCAAATCCGCGACACGCCACCCAAAGTGGCCTTTGTATTTTCCGGAATGGGGCCTCAGTGGTGGGCAATGGGCCGTCAACTTATGGCCGCAGAGCCGATTTTCAACGAAATGATCTTAGAATGTGACCGTTTACTGCGGCCTTTGGCCGGCTGGTCTTTGCTAGAAGAAATGACCGCAGACGAAGAAGATTCGCGCATTAATCAAACCCAATTTACCCAACCGGCTATCTTTGCCTTACAGGCGGGTTTGACGGCCCTCTGGCGTTCCTGGGGAATTGTACCCGCAGCCGTTGTGGGGCACAGCGTGGGCGAAATTGCGGCCTCTTACGCCTCTGGGGCATTGAGTTTGGCCGACGCGCTCCAGGTGATTTATCATCGCAGCCGTTTACAGCAGACAACGGCTGGTCAGGGCCAAATGCTGGCGCTTGGTGTTTCAGCGGCCAAAGCCGAGAGCCTGATAGCCGGACATACCGAGCATGTCTCTATTGCGGCCATCAATAGCCCCACCTCGGTTACCCTTTCCGGGGAGACCACAATCTTGGAAGAAATTGCTGAGTCACTCAACCAACAGCAAGTATTTTGCCGCTTTCTAAAGGTAGAGGTACCATATCACAGCCCCAAAATGAACCCGCTTAAAGAGGAATTCATAACCTCGCTGCAATCGATTAAACCCCAACCTACAACTATCCCTCTCTACTCAACCGTTACCGGCCAACGCATAGACGGCTCTCAATTAGATAAGAATTACTGGTGGCAAAATATAAGAAATCCAGTTTGTTTTGCTAAAGCCATTACCACCTTACGGCAAGAAGGGCTAGACCATTTTCTGGAAGTTGGCCCCCACCCCGTATTAGGCCGCTCAATCACCCAATGTCTGGCCGCTATTGAAGACAACGAACAGGGCGTTGTGTTAGCCTCTTTACGGCGAGAACAACCAGAACGAGCGATGTTACTGGCCACGGTTGGTCAGTTGTACACCCTGGGCTACCCCATATCCTGGCCCCAATTTGTAAGGGGTCGTTTTGTACATCTCCCCTCGTATCCCTGGCAACGAGAGCGCTATTGGCATGAAACGGATGAGTCTGAGCAAGATCGGATTGGTCAGCCCCGGCGGCAGACGACCATTGCCCAAAGCGATACTTCCCATCCCTTGCTGGGCGGGCGGCTCAACCTGGCTCCTTCAGCCCAGGTATGGGAAGTTGAAATTGATCAGCAGCGGCTACCCTACTTAAACGACCATCGTATCAGAAACACCGTTGTTTATCCTGGCGCAGCCTATATAGAAATGGCCCTGGCTGTGGCTGCCCAAGAGGGCCTGTCGAGCCAGGTTGAAGAGTTTGAGTTTCAAAAAGCTATCTTTTTGAGCAACGATAGGTTAAAACTTCAATCCATTCTTTCAAAAAACAATACCTTCGACATTTATAGTCAGGCCGACCAGCCGGCCGAAGATACCGAGCCGGTCTGGATACAACACGCTACCTGCCAACTCTTGGCCGCCAGTCAAGAGCTGATAGCAACCCAAACCCACAATAGTTCTCCGGCTGAGATCCAGCTTCAATTGGCCGCTGAAGTTGAAAAGAGTACCTATTATTATGAGTTTGAGCAAATGGGACTATATTACGGCCCCACTTTCCAGGGGATTGCCCAACTGTGGCGAGGTCAAGCGGAAACGTTGGCCTTGCTGCGGGTGCATGAGCAGCTACTTCCGGAACTAGCCGCCTACTATCTGCATCCGGTGCTGCTTGATGCTTGTTTTCAGGTTCTTTTGGGCACAGTATCAGGTAATGAGATCGAAAATGTCTACCTGCCGATCAAGATTGAGCGGCTACAGGTTAACAAGCGGCCAGAAAATAAGCAGAACCTCTATTGCCACGCTCGTTTGCTGGAGTTCGATGAGAACCATATTAGGGGCAATATTCAAATGCTCGCTGAAAATGGGCAGGTGTTGGTTAATATCGAGGGTTTCCATTGTCAGGCTATGACCGTAACCCCGGAACTATCTTATGAGCAGGAGGCTGAACCTGATGAAAAGCTCTATGAAGTTCAGTGGATTAAAGCCCCGCTCAAAATAGAAACCCCGGCCAAAACGGAAATCCCGCCAGAAGCGGCCACCTGGCTTATTTTTGCCGATAGCGCAGGGGTTGGACAGCAATTGGCCGAGCAACTCAAAGCAGTTGGTCAAACCCCGCTACTTGTTTCACCCGGCTCTGCATACCAAAAATTGGACGAAGGCCACTACCAAATCCATCCCCAACGCCCCGACGAGATGCAGCAACTACTTCAAACTGTCCCCCCCTGCCGGGGTGTGGTCCATCTTTGGAGCCTGGAGACCCAACTACCGGCTGAGACCAGCGATGAAGATGGCGGACCGTCTTTGCTTCAAGCCCAACAACTTGGCTGTATCAACATTCTTCATCTGGTTCAGGCTATGGCCGATATCAACTCGCCACCGCAACTGTGGCTGATAACAGGTGAGGCTCAGGCTATCGACAACAGCGTGGTGCAGGTACAGCAAGCCCCGGTGTGGGGGCTGGGGCAAGTTATTACCCAAGAGCATCCGGAACTACAATGTGTCCGCCTGGATATAGCTGCCACAGAAATACAAACCCAGACCGAAGCAATCTTGGCCGAGCTATGGTCTACAGACGGAGAAACTCAGGTAGCCTGGCGAGAAAGCGGGCGATATGTAGCTCGACTGGCCCGAGCCAAACGCGGACCAGTTGACAAAATGGCCCCCAAAACAGAGGCCAGCTACTTAATTACGGGTGGCTTAGGCGCTCTGGGTTTACAGGTAGCTAATTTTTTGATAGAAGAGCAGGGGGCTCAACATGTGGTCCTAACTGGGCGCAAGGGAGCAACAGGTAAAGAGGAAGCCATAAAAGAATTGGAGCAAACCGGGGCCAGGGTAAAGGTCATCCAGGCTGATGTAACCAACCCAGCGGACGTAACCAAAATCTTGGCCGAAATCGCCGCCGACTTCCCCCCACTGCGAGGTATTATCCACGCTGCCGGAGTTTTGGATGACGGTGTATTGCAAGGCCAATCGGCAGCCCGCTTCCAAAAAGTTATGACCCCTAAAGTGTTGGGTTCCTGGTATCTACACACCCACACCAAAGATTTGGCCCTGGATTATTTTGTTTGCTTCTCCTCCGTAGCCTCTTTATTAGGCTCACCGGGGCAAGGAAATTACGCCGCCGGAAATGCCTTTATGGATGCTCTGGCCCATCATCGCCGGGCGTTAGGTCAGCCGGCCTTGTGTATTAATTGGGGGCCGTGGGCCGAAACCGGAATGGCTGCCGAAGAACAAACCTTAAGCCGTTTGGCGGCCCGGGGCTTGCAAGCCATTTCCCCAGCAGAAGGGTTGGAGATTTTGGGCAACCTTCTCAGCAACCCTTATGAGGCCCAAATAGGGGTCGGGCCGATTGATTGGCCCAAGTATCTGGGCCAGTTCCCAACTAATCCCCCCCCTTTATTTGAGAATTTTATGGCTGCCAAGGGTCAGCCAACCCAGGCTGCCTTGTTTGAAGAATTAAAGGCAGTCCCCCAAAATGAGCGCTACGCGCTGCTAAGTCACTATCTACGAACTGAATTAGCTCAGATACTTGGCTTTGCTTCAGCCGAGAAGATAAAACCTAAGCAAAAATTGTTTGATTTGGGTCTCGATTCGCTGATGTCTATTGAGTTAAAAAATCGCTTGGAAGCCAACTTGCACCTGTCACTGCCCACTACGCTCCTGTTCGACTACTCCACCGTAAACGCTTTGAGCGACTATCTGGCCCAACAAGTACGAGCGGCCTTGGATGAAGTCGAGCCGGAGTCGCCCGAAAGTGATGAAATGGAGTCCCTTTTAGCTGAATTGGATACCTTATCCTCCGATGAACTGGCCCAATTACTGGCCCAAGAACTTGGTGATTGACGTAACTACAGTAGGTGGGTATGTAATCTCCCATCCGCGTAGGCGGTTGATCAGCCTTAGCCTTCCAAGGGCGGTTTCAACCGCTCAAACTAAGAACTTAATGATTGACGACGGTAAAAATGACGGCCAAAACTGATCATAACCTCTTAATGAAAAATGCCTTGCTTGAGCTTAGAGGACTTAAGAGCAAGCTCAAAAATCTGGAACAGGCCCAAAACGAACCTATAGCCATTATTGGCCTTGGTTGTCGTTTTCCCGGGGGAGCCAACAGCCTGGAAGCCTATTGGCAACTACTCCGTAATGGCATCGATGCTATCACTGAAATACCGGCCAGCAGGTGGGACTTAGATTCCTATTATGACCCCAACCCGGACACCCCCGGTAAAACTTATATTCGTCATGGTAGTTTCGTTGACCAGATTGACCTGTTTGACACCGATTTTTTTGGTGTTGCCCCCCGCGAAACCGTGCGCTTAGACCCTCAACATCTCCTTGTACTGGAGGTTGCCTGGGAAGCGTTAGAAAACGCTGCTTTGGCTCCGGACCGGCTAAGCGGCACTGAAACTGGGGTTTATATAGGTTTGATGAATAATGACTACACCCACTTGCAAATAGAGCAACTCACCCCAACCACGGTAGACCCCTATATGCTTACCGGCAATAGCATCAGTTTTCCGGCGGGTCGGCTATCTTACACCCTGGGACTGCAAGGACCAAGTATGGTTGTGGCTACGGCTTGCTCATCTTCACTGGTAACGGTTCATCTGGCCTGTCAGGCTTTACGTAGCAAGGAGTGTGATTTAGCCCTGGCTGGCGGCGTTAATTTGATTTTGGACCCAATCCCCAACCTTATGCTCTCCCAGATGCGGGCGCTTGCTCAGGATGGCCGTTGTAAAACCTTTGATGCCACAGCCGATGGCTACAGCCGCGGCGAAGGCTGTGGCCTGATTGTATTAAAACGCCTCTCTGATGCTCTGGCCGATGGGGATACTATTCAGGCTCTCGTCCGGGGTTCTGCCATTAATCATGATGGCCCCAGCGCCGGCCTGACGGTTCCCAATGGTTTGGCTCAAGAGAAGCTGCTACGCAAAGCCCTGGCCGCTGCCAACGTAAAAGCAGCCGAGGTAAGTTACATAGAAGCTCACGGCACGGGCACATCTTTAGGAGACCCCATTGAAATTCAATCGCTCCTGAAAGTGATGGGCCAGCAACGAGAAACCCCGCTATTAGTTGGCTCGGTGAAAACCAATATCGGCCACCTGGAAGCGGCAGCAGGCATCGCCGGGCTGATTAAAACCGTATTAGCCCTTCAACATCAGGAAATCCCACCCCATCTACACTTCAACACCCCCAATCCTTATATTCCCTGGGACCAGATTCCGCTGCAGGTTACAAGCGAGTTAACCCAGTGGCCCACTGGACAGAAACCGCGCATCGCTGGCATTAGCTCCTTTGGTTTAAGCGGCATCAACGCTCACCTGCTCCTGGAAGAAGCGCCTGTCCGCCAGATAAAGCCGCTTAAAGTGGATCGTCCGCTACATATCCTCACCCTTAGCGCCAAATCAGAAGCAGCGTTACAAGCTTTGACCCACCAATATACCGCCCACCTGGAAAGTCAGCCGACCTTAAATTTAGCCGATGTCTGTTTTACGGCCACTACCGGCCGCACTCACCTGCCGCACCGGCTGCATGTAGTGGCCGAGTCTCTGGCTCAAGCACAAACGTTATTAGCACATGCCACCCCCCATCTGGCTACCGAAGCCCCAAAAGTAGCCTTTTTATTTACCGGGCAAGGATCGCAATATGTAAATATGGGCCGTCAACTCTATGACACTCAGCCTACCTTTCGTACTGCCCTAAAGCGGTGTGATGAAATATTGCGACCTTATTTAACCAAACCACTTTTAGAACTTCTCTATCCCGATTTGTCCGCCACACAGAATTCACCAGACTCAGGCCCGCAGCTACTTGACCAAACCGCTTACGCTCAACCAGCCCTATTTTCTCTGGAATATGCCCTGGCCGAACTATGGAAATCTTGGGGGGTTAAACCGGCGGTGGTGATGGGCCACAGCGTGGGAGAATATGTTGCCGCTTGTGTAGCTGGTGTATTTAGCCTGGCCGATGGGCTGAAATTGATTGCCGAACGGGGTCGCCTGATGCAAGCTCTGCCCCAGAATGGCGAGATGATAGCTATATGGGCCTCAGAGGCCCAGGTGGCGGCAGCCATTGAAAGCGCCAAGCTCAACTCAACGGTCTCAATTGCGGCCATCAATGGCCCACGAAGTGTGGTTATTTCTGGTGAACGTCAGGCTGTCAACCGTATGGCTACTACTTTGGCCGAACAGGGTTTCAAAACCCGTGTTTTGACGGTATCTCATGCCTTTCACTCCCATTTGATGGAGCCAATTTTAGCCTCATTTACCCAAGTAGCTCAACAGGTCAGCTATTCGGAACCACAGCTCCGTTTAATTTCTAATGTTACTGGCGCCTCAATTCGACATGAAGTAGCCACTCCTGAATATTGGTGTCAGCATATCCGGCAACCAGTTCAATTTGTGGCTGGTATGGAGAGCCTGCAGCAGCGAGAGGTAGAAGTTTTTGTAGAGCTTGGCCCCAAACCCGTTCTATTAGGCTTGGGGCGGGCTTGTTTGCCCCACGATTATGGTGTTTGGTTGCCCAGCTTACGGCCCCATAAAGATTGGAAGCAAATATTAAAAAGTTTGGGCCAATTATATCTACAAGGTGTTCCCGTCGATTGGCCTGGCTTCGAGCAGGATTATGCCCCTGCTCGCCAGCGAGTGCTTTTGCCCACTTACCCCTTCCAACGACAGCGTTATTGGGCTTTAAGCCAAAATGGACGCGAGCAGACTGCACCAATCACCCCCACCAAATTCGCCAACCTCCTGCATCAAGGTGATACCGCCCAACTGGCCGACTGGTTAGCTCAAGCGGGTGATTTTTCCGCCGAGCAGATGAATTTGCTGCCCCAGATGTTGGATGTCCTGGTCGAGCAATACCGCCAAGAAGCAACAGAGGCAATACCTCAAGATGTAGAACAGCAACCCTCCCGCCCTGCCACACCCCAACTATGGCCCCAATTACAGGCTGCATCGCCAGAAGAACAACACCCTTTGTTGACAAAAGCTCTACAGCAACAGGTAACGCTAGTGTTAGGTCTTACCACCCCTCCTGACAACGAGCGCTCGCTTCTTGATTTGGGCTTAGATTCGCTCATGGCAATGGAACTAAAAACCTGGTGTGTCCGTGAACTGGCTATAGATTTGGATATGGTGTATTTTCTATCAGGTTCCACTATTGCTCAACTTACAACCCAACTCTTAAGCATGGAATCAGCTTTGGCGGCGGCAAACTTCACAGAGGTCACAAATCTCACTGAAGTCAGTGGAGAAGGCTTAGAGCATATCTATCCTCTCTCTTACGGCCAACAGGCCTTGTGGTTTATTCATCAGAACGCCCCGGAGAGCAGCGCCTATAATGTGGGCCTGGCGCTTACTATTCGCTCAGAGCTACAAATTGATACTCTGCATCAACTGTTCCAAATCCTGGTAGATCGACATCCCGCTTTACGGACCACCTTTTCAGACTCTAATGGTGAGCCAATACAAACAGTGCATCCCGCTCAGGAGGTTTGTTTTGAGGTCATCGAGGCCGCAGGTTGGAGTCAGGCTGAATTAAGAACCAAAGTTGACCTGGCTCACAAACGCCCGTATGACCTAACCGACGGGCCGCTTATGCGGGTCGCTTTATTCACCCGTACAGCCACTGAATATGTGCTGCTTTTGACCTTTCATCACCTTATTTGTGATAATTGGTCTATCTGGATTATGTTGGCCGAATTGCGAGATTTGTACTCGGCTCTTAAAGCTGGCGCTCCATCCCCATTGCCGCCACAGCAACTTATGTATAGCCATTATATTCGTTGGCAAGAAGAGATGCTGGCGGGAGAAAGCGGGGAACATCTGTGGGCCTACTGGCAAAAACAGTTGGCCGGGGAGTTGCCTACGCTCGATTTGCTGACCGATTATCCCCGTCCGGCCCTACAAACTTATCAGGGCGCTTCTTATCACCTCGACTTATCCCCGGAATTGAGTGCCAAGATTAAAGAGTTGGCCCGAAGTGAGCAAACAACGCTTTATATGCTTCTCCTGGCTGCTTATCAGGTGTTGCTCCATCGTTACACCGGCCAAACCGATATCATGGTCGGTTCGCCAACCGTTGGTAAAAACCACACTCAATTTGCCGGGGTAATGGGTTATTTTGTAAATACCATTGTCTTACGCGCAGACTTAGCGGCTGATCCCACCTTTCAGACATTTCTCAGTCAGGTGCGGGAAAGTTCGCTGGCAGCCCTAAGCCACCAAGATTATCCCTTTTCGTTATTGGTTGAGCGATTACAGCCCCGACGGGACCCCAGCCGTCCCCCACTGTTGCAAACCCGCTTTTCACTGCAAAAGCCCCCCCCCATGTTCGGGGGTACGCTCGACACCGACCAGCGCGTAAATTGGGGCGAGTTAATTCTGGAACCCTTTGCCCTGGCCGAGGAGGAAGGCCAGCTTGATTTAAATTTGCAGGTGGTCGAAGGTCAGCAAACCCTTAAGCTGATCTTTAAGTATAACACCGATCTATTTAAGGCGGATACTATTGAAAGAATGGGCCAGCAATTTCAAACCTTGCTGGCCGGGATTGTAGCCCACCCGCAACAACGTATCTCTAAGTTACCCCTGCTAACAACAGCCGAACAGCAGCAACTTTTATTTGAGTGGAACGATACCCAAACAGAAGCCCCGCTGGATAAGTGCATCCACCAACTCTTTGAGGCCCAGGTAACCCGCACTCCCCAGGCCACAGCCGTGCTTTTTGGCGACCAAAAATTGACTTACCAGGAGTTGAACAACCGGGCCAACCAATTGGCCCACCATTTGCAAGAAATGGGCGTTGGGGTAGAGACCTTGATTGGAATCTGCGTTGAGCGTTCCTTAGAATTGGCTGTAGGCATCTTGGGGGTACTTAAAGCTGGCGCTGCTTATGTTCCCCTTGACCCCACCACCCCCCCAGAACGGTTGAACTTTATCCTGGCCGATTCTGCGGTGACGCTTTTATTAACCCAACAAAAATTGCTGGCTACGCTTCCCACAAGCAGCCCCTTACTTTGTTTAGATAGCGATTGGCATCTCATTTCCGGTCAGGCGGAACACAACCCCAATAGTGGAGTCCAACCCGATAATTTAGTTTACATTATTTACACTTCTGGTTCTACCGGCAAACCCAAAGGGGTTATGATTATCCATCGCGGGTTGACCAATTATCTTACCTGGATTACCCAAACCTTTGATGTGGCCCGGGGCAGCGGGTCGCCAGTTATCTCTTCGGTTGGATTTGATCTGACTATTACCAGCCTCCTGCCCCCTTTATTGGTCGGACGAAGCGTACTCTTTTTGGCGGAAGGTAACGAAATTGAAACCTTGAGCGATATTTTGCAAGCCGATAAAGATTTTAGCCTGATAAAACTTACCCCCACCCATTTAGAGATGTTGAGTCAGTTATTACCGGCCCAAAAGATGACAGCTCCAGTACAAACTTTAGTTATTGGGGGCGAAGCGCTTTTTGGGCAAAATCTCTCTTTCTGGCAAACTTATGCCCCCAACACCAAACTTGTCAACCATTACGGCCCTACCGAAGCGGTTGTGGGCTGTTGTACATACCAGATATCTGGCCCAATTAAGGGCAAGGTTCCCATTGGCCGCCCTATTGCCAACGTACAGCTTTATATTTTGGACCAACATCACCAGCCCATGCCCATCGGCGTTCCTGGCGAACTGTATATTGGCGGCGCTGGAGTAGCAAGAGGTTACTTAAACCGTCCGGAGTTAAGCCAACAAAAGTTCATCCCCAATCCTTTTGGATCCGGACAGCTATACAAAAGTGGCGATTTGGTCCGCTACCTGGCCGATGGCAATATTGAGTTTTTGGGCCGGATAGACACCCAGGTAAAAATTCGTGGTTATCGCATCGAATTGGGCGAAATAGAAACGCTGCTGACCGACCATCCTCTGGTCCAAGAAAGTGTCGTTATCGCTCGCGAAGACCAGCCCGGCGACAAACGGCTGGTGGCCTACATTATCCCCAGGCCCGAGCCAGTTCAGCCAACAGATGGTGAACTGCGGCACTATTTAATCAACAAATTACCAGAGTATATGCTCCCGACCCACATTGTACGGCTGGCAGATTTTCCACTTATTGCCAATGGCAAGGTAAATCGTAAAGCCTTACCAGCTCCGGAGGCCCCTACTCGGCTTGATACTTTTGTCGCCCCCCGTGATACGCTGGAATTGGAGTTAACACCTATCTGGGAAGCGACGCTGGGTGTTCGGCCCATTGGTATTCACGACGTTTTTTTTGAGCTTGGTGGTCATTCTTTGCTGGCTGTCCGCCTGATGGCCCAAATTCAAAAGCAATTTGGCTACAATCTGCCTCTGGCCACCCTCTTTCAATATGATACGATTGAAAAATTGGCCGATCTGTTACGCCAACAAACAAGCCCTAAGGTTTGGTCACCCGTAGTGGCTATTCAACCATCCGGTAACAAACGTCCCTTGTTCTGCATCCCGGGAGCCGGGGGTAATGTCATCTATTTTCATAATTTGGCTCGCTATTTGGGGCCAGAGCAACCCTTTTACGGCTTGCAAGCGGCCGGCCTTGATGGCGTCTCGCAGCCACACACCAAAGTTGAGCAAATGGCCGCTTACTACATTGAAGCTATGCAAAGTGTTCAACCCCGGGGGCCGTATCTGTTGGGCGGTCACTCCCTGGGGGGCTGGGTTGTTTTTGAGATGGCTCAACAATTACGCCAGCAGGGGCAAGAAGTCGCTTTGGTGGCTATTATTGATACCCCAACGCCCGTCTCCGCCGCAGACCGTCCGGATCGGTCTGCTTGGAACCAGGCCCGTTGGATTGTTGAGTTGGCCGACCGCATTCAACATTTACTCAGCACAAACTTACCGATTTCATACCAGGCTTTGCAAAGCTTGAGTCCGGATGAACAGTTGCACTATTTCAAAGAACGCTTAACCGAGGTTGATTTGTTCCCGGCTGAAGTGGGTATCAACCAATTGCACAGCGTTGTTCAACTATTTAAGGCTCATTCACAAGTTCAGTATAGGCCCCAAGAGGTTTTGCCCACCCCTATCACGCTATTCCGTACCAACACCGAGCCAGAAAACCTTCCTGCTGATGACCCAACCTGGGGCTGGGGGGCCTTTGGTTCTGTTGAGGTACATCAAGTTCCCGGCGGCCACCTGACGGTTCTAGCCGAACCCGATGTAAAAACGCTGGCAGAACGCTTGTCAACCTGTTTAGACAATATCCCTTGAGGATATATTATGAGCAATACTACAATTATAATTATTGCCGTGGCCGCCATAGTCATATTGTTGGTGAGCGGCGCTATAGGCTGGTTTATTTTTATTTATATTCCTAAAATAACAGCTTCTATAGCTCTGGATACGGCAAAAACGGTTAAGAACGTTCTAGGTTTTACGCCGCAAGTTGTGGTTAATCAGCGCGTTGTTTACAAACAAACGAATGAAATTTTAGAGTTGGCCCTGATTGAACAAGAATTTGAAGTCGAGCATGATTTTCAAGATAAGCGGTTAAGGAGTGAAAAGAGAATTTTACTGCGTGGCAGATATCGAGCCAAAATAGGTTTTGACTTGGCCAAAGGCTTCCGGGTTGAAGTTGGTGGCAGGAAAATTTTTAACTCAAATACGATGACAATTCATTTACCTCAGGCCGAAATTCTGTCAATTGAAGAGGTTGAAATTCAGAAGTTTGAAACCACTGGCTGGATAAATTGGGTAACTAAAAAGGATCGAAAAATAGCCGTAGAACAACTTACTTCATTAGCCCATGATCGGGCCTCGAAACTGGATATGTTGAAAGATGCAGAAAACCGCATCGAAAATAGGCTTACTGGGTTTTTATTGCCTAAATTGAATAATTACTCGCTCGATTATCAGGTACAGTTTTTTGAAGCACTTGATGAAAAAAGTATCGTATTTAAGGATCAACACCTATGTCAACCGTAGCTGTTCTTAACCTATCAAGTTCAGGACATATCAATCCTTCATTACCCCTGGTGGCCGAATTGGTGCGCCGAGGGGAATATGTAATTTATTACGCCATTGAGCCCTATCGAACCATTATAGAAAACTCAGGAGCCGAATATCGCAGCTATAACCACCCGGAAAGCATAAAGCCAAAAATACATCAGGGGGGGCTATTTAGCAATATGGCTCACTACATTAAGGCGGCTGAGGCAAATTTACCGGCCCTGTTAGAGCAATTTGAGGCCAACCCACCCGACTATCTCCTGCTCGACTCGATGTGTATCTGGGGCAATCTGATACAACAAATCTTAAAGATACCCGCCATTAGCTTCTCCTCTATCTTTATCATGCATCCAAATCTGCCCTCAGAAATGATTATTGAGATGGTGTATCAAAACTTGCCTAAAGAGGTTATCATTAAAGGTTTGAAAAGTTTATACGCCTATTTTGAAGACGCTCAACGCTTTGATCACCAATATGGAACCCAAAGCCCCAACTTAGTGCAAGCCTTCTCTAACGCTCAAGGATTAAATCTGTTATTTACCTCTAACAAGTTTCATCCCTTCATCGAAATGTACGATCAGCAGATTTACAAATTTATTGGCCCTTCCATAACCGAACGGGCTGAAACAGTTGCCTTTCCTTTTGAACAATTGGGGGCTGACCCCATTATCTACATTTCATTAGGAACCATCAACAATGAAGAGCCAGAGTTTTTTAAAGCTTGTTATGCTGCCTTTGCTGACTCTTCATACCAGGTTGTTATGTCAATTGGAAACAAGGTCGCTCAAACTGAGCTTGGCCCTCCGCCTGATAATTTTATTGTCCGGCCTTACGTACCCCAATTAAAAATATTACAACAAGTTTCGGCCTTTATTACGCATGGCGGCATGAATAGCGCCTGCGAAGCCTTGTTGTATGGAGTGCCTCTGCTTGTCATCCCCCGGCGGGGCGATCAATTTTTGGTTGCTGGCGAGGTGGCTAAAAGTGGGGTCGGACTGATTCTATCAGCCACAGAAATTACACCCCAAACCTTACAAAACGCGGTGGGTAAAGTTTTGGCTGAGCCAAACTTTACCCAACATGCCCAGGCCCTGGGGCAATCTTTTAAGGATGCAGGTGGTTATGTGCGCGGGGCCGATGAAATTTTTGCCTATAAACAAAAACTTGGGCTATCCACTTAAGCCGGGACAATGAACAGTCCGGCTCCGCATCTGAGGATGCTACCTCCCCCTGGATGTCTCGCTTTAAGTGGATAGCCGCCCTAAAGGGGTCAAAACATTGTTTATTAAAAAGCCTGTTAAGGCCGGGGGGCTGCGGGGGGTGTCCCTCCGCCTTTCTCCAATTCCTATAAATAAAAAAAGGAAGCTAATAATGATGCCTCAAAGTAAATTGCAACAATTTATAGCCAATATTTACCAGATTGTGTTAACTATTTTCTACTATGTGCTGATATTTCCGGTAAGCTGGCGGTCTCAAAATATTTCTGACCCTTTAATGATTGACCAGCGTTTAACCCCTCACAAAAAAGGGCAATTATGGCTTAAGCGGACAACAAACGATGTAAACCTTGATGATGCCAGGAGACAATTTTAATGTATATACTCGGATTTTCTTGTTATTACCACGACTCGGCTGTGGCCCTCATTCACGATGGGATGTTGGTAGCTGCGGCTGAAGAAGAACGTTTCTCGCGGGTTAAGCACGACTTTGGCTTTCCCCACCATGCCATAAACTTTTGTCTGAAGCAGGCCGGGATTACTATGCAGGAGGTGGATTATTTTGTTTTTTACGAAAAACCACTCTTAAAATTTGAGCGTTTTTACCAAACCATCCTTCAATCTTATCCCCGCTCTTTGGATATCTATCGTAAGAGTTGGGCTAGTCCTTATAAGGAAAAGCTGTGGGTTAAGGGCGATTTAATCAATCAGTTGCAAATTCCCCCTAATAAATTGCTTTTTGTTGAGCATCATCTCAGCCATGCTGCCAGTGCCTTTTTCTGTTCACCTTATGAGGAAGCGGCTATTTTAACCGTTGACGGAGTAGGCGAGTGGGCGACAGCCACAGTCGGGTATGGAACAGCCTCCTGGCCTGGTCAAAATCAATCCAATAACGCCATTGAACTTTTTAATGAGGTCCGTTATCCTCATTCATTGGGCCTTATGTATACTGCTTTTACTGCTTTTCTGGGCTTTCGGCCCTATAATGGTGAATATAAAGTGATGGGTATGGCCCCTTATGGTCGTCCCACTCGGGTCGATGATATTTATAAGCATGTGTTTGAGGTAGATGATAGCGGGGCATTTCGTTTGAATATGGATTATATACCCATTTATCACTCCTTACCTTGGGAACCTGAACACTTTAGCGACAACTTTGTGAAACTGTTTGGCCCACCGCGAGAACATGACTCGGAATTCTATACCCCCACCACTCATCCTAAACGTGACCACCCCAATTGGAATGAGGCCAAAGCCAAAGAGAATCAACACTATGCTGATATCGCAGCCAGTATTCAAAAGGTAACTGAGGAAACCTTGCTCAAAATGGCTAACTATGCTTATCAACGCACGGGTTCCAAAAAGTTGTGTATGGCTGGAGGTGTGGCCCTTAATTCTGTTGCCAATGGCCGTATTCTGCGCGAAACCCCCTTTGAAGAAGTTTTCATTCAGCCCGCAGCCGCCGATTCGGGAGGCTCTCTGGGCGCAGCCTTATATGTTTATCACGCTTTGCTCAATAAACCCCGTAAATTTGTTATGGAACATGCCTACTGGGGCCAAAGTTACAGCCCGGATGAAATTATACCCGCCATTGAAGCAACAGGACGTTCCTTTGAACGGGTTGAAGACCCGGAGAAATTAGCCCAACTGATTGTGGATGATCTGCTGGCTGGTAAAGTAATTAGCCTGTTCCAGGGACGTTTTGAATGGGGGCCTCGGGCTTTGGGCAATCGTTCTATCCTGGCCGACCCGCGTCATCAAGAGATGAAAGGAATTGTTAATGAAAGCATAAAGTTTCGTGAACCTTTTCGACCTTTTGCTCCGGCCATATTAGAAGAACGGGCCAGTGAATTTTATGATGATTTGGAGAAACCCGAAGCCCATTATCCCTTGCGTTATATGCTGATGGTCTATCGCACTAAAGAGTCCAAAGTTGAGCAACTCCAAGCCGTTAGCCATACCGGCGGCACCGGCCGTCTACAAACTGTGCGCTCAGAATGGAATCCACTTTATTATCGGGCAATTGAGCTATTTGGTGAAGCAACAGGCGTACCCGTAATCCTTAACACCAGTTTTAATCTTCGTGGCGAGCCGATTGTCACCACCCCCCAAAACGCCCTTAATACCTTTAACAAAAGTGGGCTAGAAACTCTATATCTTGATGGATACGTTGTTAGAAAGTAGAGGCAAACATAATGGATACAGCTTTATCTAATACAGCTTTACACCTGTCAATGGTCTGGGAGATGTTGGTCTACTTTACCCGGAAAAAAGAGTGGTTATTAATTCCGGGGCTGCTTATTTGGGCCTTACTTCCCCTGGTTATCATCTTAGCCATACTCGGATTATTACTATTAGCCTCTCGAGGGCTAAAAGCTAAAGGACAACGAGGCTAGTTGAAAGGAGATTTTAGTGGAACCCAATCCCTTCCTAAAAAAACTTGGTTTTTCCTCTAATGACCGGGTGGTAATCTTCCATGCTGATGATGTCGGCATGTGCCACTCCTCAATCCCCGCCTTTCAAGAGTTGTTTGAACAAGGCTCACTCACCTCAGGCGCAACAATGGTTCCCTGTGCTTGGTTTCCTGCCGTAGCCGCATATTGCCGCCAACATCCAAAGACTGACATGGGCGTTCATTTGACCTTCACCAGCGAATGGGAGAGCTACCGCTGGGGGCCACTCTCCACCACAGAGGTAGCCTCGGGCTTGATAGATGAAGAGGGTTACTTCTATCGAACCACCGCCGAGGTCCAAAAGTATGCTAACTCAGCCTATATTCAAAACGAAGTGATGGCTCAGATTGAACGAGCTTTGCAGGCTGGCATTGACGTGACCCATATCGACATGCACATGGGGGCCATGCAACATCCCAAATTCTTACCGCCCTACATAGAAGCGGGGCGCAAATATCAAATCCCTATGTTAGCCCCTCGCTTGACCGAGGAGCGTTTAAAACAGTGGGACAATCCCAAAGTTGTCGCCAAAATCAAGCAAGTACTCCACCAAATTGAAGCCGAAGGTTTCCCCATTATTGACCATTTTCGCCAAATGCCCCTTAGCAAATCAATCGATGATCGGCTTATGGCTGCAACCCACACTCTCGAAACATTAGAACCCGGCCTAACCCATTTCATTGTCCACCCCACCAAAGACACCGCCGAAATACGGGCCATTACCCCCGATTGGCCCGCTCGTGTGGCCGATTATCACACCTTTATCCACGACGAATTAGGTGATTATATAACCAAATCACCGCTTCAAGTAATCGGCTATCGGCAACTTCGAGAAGCAATGAGGAGCAATTAGAGTTTATTGGAGAAGCCGGGAAAACTGCTTTATACTACAGAAACCATTTTGGATTTTAGATTTTGGATTGGGGACTCTTTTCCACTCCCCTGCACCCCTGCACCCCTGCTATCTGGTTTCATAAGGTGCGTGTGAAGCCTCGCTTCATAGGCGGCTCCGTGTTTACTCTATACCAACACCTAATCAAAGCGATTTACTTTGTGAAAAACCCCCCACTAAAGTAAGGAGGCTTCCTGAACGCTCAATGGGGTTTTTCTTAAAGAAAAGCCGGATTGAGCGTTTGTTGGGATAAGATTTTGGCCTTTCATCCCCTGTCTGAAGCACTAGGGGCTTTCCCGGCTTTTCTAGTAAACATAGTTATCCTTTAAACGGTAACTCCGGCAATGAATTTCATTGCCAACAGTGAATAGTGTGCTAATGTCGCTTAACAAAATCAGCCTCAGTTGGTTGTGGCACGATCTCTTGTTCCAAGCCGGCGTTATATTGCCTGATCAGGTCGATGATAGGTCGGCACGCTGGATTAGTGAGATCTAGGTTGGCTGTGGCAAATTGTTTTTCAACCAGATTCCGCTGACCATAACCTTGGAACAAGGCTTCAATTTGGAGCGGGATATACAGTTTGGCAGCAGGAAAAACAGCCTGGAGACGTTGAAATATAGCCAGGCCAGCCCAATCATAATCGCCAAAATGCAATGCTGTAAGGGGAGATGGCTTTATTTGTTTCAAGGCTTGCAAAACTACTTCTGATACATTCCCGCCCAAATAAACAGCAACAATAACTGTCTTGATTTTAGGATAAGTTAAGGAATAGAATGACTCCCAGTTTTCAACTGTTAATAAGTGCCAACAGCGGGGAGCGTTTAAAGTATTTATTTTGTCTGAGGTAAAACCCACCAGGCCTTGTTTTAGGCTTTGTTTTGCCCACAAGCAATTTGGATTGGGATCAAACCATTTTAGCAATAGAGGCTGGATAGTGTGGGTGGCCGGTCCGGATTTACTAGCGCCGCGGAGGGCAATATTACGGGAGCGTCCCACCTGTTGGGTGGGGGGAGTTTGGGGTAGGGGAAACTTTAGGCTGACCCAGCGCTGAAATTGGGTTGCTTCTTGTAGCACAACCCTGCGCCGGGAGCGGTGTGTTTGAATCCGTACTATGTCCAGGCTAATAAGTTCATCTAACAGTCTGGTAGCTGCGGCGGAGGTCACCTGAGAGTGAGCAACACGGCCTTGTTCAAGCAGGTGGGTGATCCATTTTGGCTGTTTCATAAGATTCTACTGTAGGTTCCACTGTCTGCTCGGTAATGACCAGTTCGTTAATTAAAATACTGCGGCTGCCATTGCGTTGAAATATGTAATTGTAGGGAATATCCTGCCGGATATCGGGGCTGGCAAAAATTGGCAAAAAATTGTTTTCATCGCAATAGGCAATCAATTGCCGTAAGTTGTTGCGGTCAATACTGCCCACTTCATCCAGAAAAAATGGGATGCGGGCGTTTAATACTTTTTTGTTGCCCTGCAAAAGGCGAATTAAACCCAGATATAAGACAATTTTTATGCCCGTCTCAGTGCCATGAGACTCAAATTTGTGGATTTCAAAGGTAGATCTGGGCTTTTTTACATGAGAAAAAGTGACTTGAAATTCCAGCTTAAACAAGTCTTCCAGATTAAGTTCGCGACCATAGGTGCGTATTTGGTTAAGATAATTGTCAACCAAATCCTGTGCGTTTGCCAGTGAGAAGTCGGTGGTGTTAAATGAGAACAACTCCATTTGCAGTTGACCAGTTTGGCGGATAGCTTCAACCAGTTCACTTTCTTTAACTTGGAGCTGAATTTGTTGGATATTAGAAATGCTGACATTTCTCATCAAATTGTTCAGCGCGGCTATTTTAGATTGCACGGCTTCATAAGCTTGGGTCAATTTATCCAACTCACCTTTTACCTGGGTGATTAGATTATTGTAACTTTCTTGCAATTGCACTTCAAAGCGGTCAATTTCTTTGGTGATATCTAGCCGAGTTTCAACCCACTTGGTAAAAGACAGGTCAGATGCCGCACGATCATAGGCCGCTTCTAATTTAGATTTAGCTTCCTCGATATCCTGGTGTAGATTGTCCAACTCATTGTGGCGGCGTCTAACCCGGCCTTTGCTTAAACGGTACTCAGCACGCAAATCGTTCTCAGATAGCTGCCGGATTTCAGCGGGACAGGATGATTTAAAAACAGGGATTGTGTTATGAACTTGCTCAAGCTCTTGTTTTTGTTTGTCCAGGTTATAGATACGAGAATAGATCACCTGAGATTGTTGTCTCTGTTGATTAAGCTGTTTTTCAACGGTGCTGATGGTCTCTTTTAGGTGGTTATCTTGGGCTTGCAGTTCAACGTGTTTCTCTTGACAATGTTCAAACGAGCCATATTCAGCCTGTAAGGTTTGAAGCGTCCGGAATTTTTGAATAGTCGTTTCTTTCTGGTTTATCTCGGTCTGTATGTTTTGCAAGTTACGCTCTTTTTGTTCTCGGTTTTCAGCCACGCCCAGCTTATGCTGAAGGTCCTTAATGGTCTGCTGAAGCTGATAAAGTTGCTCTTCCAGAGAAAGGTTGGCTGCCAAGGGAGTAAACCATTCAGATTTGGGAATGGAGAGGCCAAAACCTTTAAAGGTACCATCCGGGGTTAGATATTGAATAACTTCCTGGCTGCTTTGCAAAAACGTATGGGGGTCAATAAGTGTATCTTTTATTGGCAACCCAACAAGCCCTTTAGAAAGAAGAAAATGCAATAAGGCCCGATGTTCTTCGCTCAGGTTGGCTTCAACCCAGATCTGATCCAGGGTTCGATTTGTAATTTGGCGCTTAAGGCGATGTTCTTCATTTTGCTGTTGGGTAAGTTGTCGCTGTAATTGAGCAGCATTTTCCGGCTGGATGGTGGCTAAGGCATTTTGTAATTCGATTTTTTTGTGGGTTAAATTGTCTCGTTCCTTTTGCACATCGGGTAAGGCATAGTGGGCACAATAACTTTCCATAAGGGAAAAGGTATTTATGGTCTGGAGAAGATCGTCTATCTGATTCTTGCTGACTGCTTTTTTTTGAATCAGCTTTTTCAATTGTGCGTCCAAGGTATCAACTTTTTGGGCTAAAAGTTGGTAGTCAGTTTGGGTTTGTTGTTGGTCTGCTGCTAATAGATCAAGTAAACGGCTAGAGGTGTGATACCACTGTTCCGACTGTTGGTTTAATCTTTCTTGAAGGGTTGTCATGTCTTCGTTGAGCGATTGCCATTTTACAATAATCGGTTCCAGGCGCTTAAGCTCAAGAAGTTGCCGGCGAATCTTATTGATGTCGGCATGTTTTCTTTCGTAGTCGTGGGCAATATTAATGCGGGTTTTAACTGCGCCCGTTTCAATAATTTTAATGACAAATTGTTTGATATCACGCGATGTTAATTTATCAAGCCGCAATAAACCTCTTAAAAGAGTGCGCAACAGACGGTAATTTTTGGTAGACAGATCAAATAGTTGAACGTTATAGCTGCCTTCAGAATGTTGACCCAACAATGCTTTTTCATAATCTTCAAATCGACGGAAGATGCGCAGGTCCTGCTGCAAGAGATTTGGCTGGGCTTGTTTAAGCGGCAATACGCAGTTTGTTTCATCTAAAAAATCGGTTAGCGCAAAGGAGCCGTTAAAAACAAATATCTTGCGCGATTCAGATTTACCTTCACCGTAAATGCCCACAGTCCGGGTTAATCCGCTAACCGTCCGCACTTCAAATAAAATATATCCGCCTTCTCTGGGAAAATAAAATATCAATGATTCAGGGTTCGACTTGGGGAAGGTCATTTCCGGCACAGCGTGAAAATACAAAAATTGAATTAGTGAAATAAGGCTGGTTTTTCCGACATTGTTTTGACCAACCAGATGGATGGCTTTAACATCCATATTTAATTCAAGTAGATCAAACATCCCGCTATTGATTATGCCAATTCGCAGGATACGGCTGGTGTAATCATTCATCACCGCTGCTATCCTTTGCTTTCATCTGGTTATAAATTTTTCGGGCCAAATTGATAATACGCTCCGCTGGCCGTCTAAGGAGAATTGTTTGGGTATCAACCCGGTAGCTGACAATCCCCTTGCGCTCCAACTTTTTAAAAATATCTTCAATGATGGCTAAATCGTTCTCTTCCAGACCGACTTGATGAAGATATTCTTTGCCATACCCATCGCGAAACCAATCCAGTTCTGTCCAGGGATTATAAAGCACAAACAAATCGTTGTAAGCTTTGCCTTTTTCCATCCACAAATCAGTTAACAGGAATAAGATGACGATAGTTTGTTTTTCTTCGTTGTTTAAGACCTTATTTTCCTTTTCAAGAAAAATTACATCGTCATCTTTAAGCAAGGTAAAGCCGACCACACTCAAATAATGTTGAAAGGAATCAAAGTATTTATCCAGGGTGGTATAAAGTACTTCATTTTTGGTAGATTCAAGGTCTGAACTACTAAATTGGTAACCCCGCAGAAGCTTTTGACAGATCTCCTGGCTGTGGGTTGGCGGGTTTAAGGTCATTATTTTGGATCCAGGTTAAACTAAAATCTAACAATGTTAGGGTGAAGGTATCAAAATTGTAGGTAAATGGATGTTGCAGACGCTTGATTTTTACCTGGGCATGGGGAATGGTTAATGGCAGAGCTATGGCCTTTAATAATTCACTGTTTGAATAAACAGGGAAGCGTTTTATAACAAAGGTAGGCCAACTTTCAATTACACCTGCTGATTGAATGTTCTGCCATACGCGATCTTCTTTAATCAGGATGTGATCAACTACAGGTTTCTCTACAAGCGGATGTGATAATGGCACAGGCTGTGGCAACAATTTATGGTACAGTACAGCGGCAAAAAATGCCTCAATTTTTTCTGCAGTAGAAGATTGGCTGGCCTGGCGACCAAGCGGAATAATAGTGGTGTGTTTAAGCTTTTGCCAGGTAAAGGGTAAATTTCCCAAAGTAGCAGCAACAGCATCTTTAATGTTCTTCTCTTCAATGAGCGATTGCAAGATAGTCCGGGCTGTATCAGCAATTTTTCCAAAATTGTGCAGTAGAACAAAGTCAATATATTGCAAATCGATATTCAAACGTTGCCTGCGACTGTCGAGTTCTTGTGATTGAGCCAGGAGTTCAACTTGGCTATTCAGGTCGGCCATACGTCGTCTTAAAACCACTATTCTGTGAGCATAATCGCTGTCGGGGTCCACCAATTCTCGCAAGGGGTTAATGTGACGGCGTTGAACTGTTTCTAGCTCTTCCATACGTTGTTCAACGGTTTTGGTGTCGCCGGTGCGCTTCATATCCCCAAAGAGGCGCATGCAGGCCAGATAGTGATCAGTGCCAACCTCTCTAACATTTCGTACCAACCGGTATAATTCATCTACTTTATCTAAAATAGTGGTTTTATTTTTTTCAGCGGCAAACAGTTCTTGCTGTAGATCATCAGTTAAGCGAGTAATTTCTAAAATTTGATCGCGTAAAAATTTGGCGTTCGCCAGTTTGCCCCGGCGCTCGTAATAATTTACCACATCCACAATAACATGATTAACGGTATAATTCTGCTCAGTTTCCTCTAACAGGATAGCTGCTTGCCGCAAGTTTTCAATAAGTCCATTTTTCTCAAGTGGCGGAATATTATGCCGTTCCAAGTAATTCAACAGTTTAGAACGGCTAATAACATCCGACTCTGCACATAGATCTATAATTAAATTCTGATGTTTTTGGGCAATCCTGACAAATTGCGAAAAAGTAGCTATAGGCATAGTTGATTTTTTTGTTCCGCATGGTTATTTTTCTGTGACTACTCAGCCTGAGTGGTTGAAACCGCACTTGCAAGGCTAAAGCCGATCATCCGCCTACGCGGATGAGAGATTACCTGTCCGCGTAGGCGGCATTACGGCTGACAATGAAGCCCAGTGGAGGGTGGCTGAGTAGTTACATTTTTCTTTTAATTCGTGCCGATTCGGGGCGGTTTTTTACCATTCTATCACAGTTCTGACTTTATTGGGATTCTGTTCCCGGCTCACTTCCTGGCGTTGGTCATCGTTTGGGCCAATACCGTCAACGAATGGGCAACGAATAGACGAATACCGTCGGCCTTGATCTTCGTTTGGAGCAGAGGATAAAGGCATTGTATCAATGAAACAAGCTGTTTAGAACATCCAAATTTCTAACAACCATAACCTCGGTCAATGGGAGTGCAATGGGAGTGCAATGGGAGTGCAATGGGAGTGTCTCCCCAATTACCCTAGAGAGCAAAAGCCAAATCCCCCTCAATTGAAGTAAGAATTACCCCAAAAACTTATAGGCAGCAGCACTAAGTACAAACGCAAAAGTTTCTCGGGTGTAACGCACTAAGTTCCCCCCTTTGGAGAGTGCTTAAAAACTTAATTCAAAGGTGATTTAACTATTAAAAAACCCCTCCTAGCCCCCTTACAGGAGGGCAGCCCACTGTGTGGGGCAGCCCACTGTGTGGGGCAGCCCACTGTGTGGGGCAGCCCACTGTGTGGGGCAGCCCACCAAAGACGGGTAAAACGCACAAAGTGTCCCCCTTTGGGGGTTAGGGGGGCCGCATGAAACCTAACTGAGCTTCCGTCTGTGGCTTTTTAAGCACCCATTTTGGGGGCAGCACCCATTTTGGGGGCAGCACACCTTTTGGGGGCAGCACACCTTTTGGGGGCAGCACACCTTTTGGGGGCAGCACACCTTTTGGGGGCAGCACACCTTTTGGGG
>PJEL010000556.1_pt1 | contig 43653 bp, 43 predicted proteins | sample 1853271 | NCBI WGS metagenome assembly PJEL01 (sample SAMN08108733, study PRJNA415343) | Invertebrate metagenome, whole genome shotgun sequencing project. | host: Globobulimina | place: Sweden: Gullmar Fjord | collected 2015-08
AGGACCATACTTAACTTCTCTGAAGTAAACTTTAAATCCGCCATCTTCAAGCGCATCTACTAATCCCATCATATCTTTGTGAGAGTTATCTCTATCAGAATATAATAATTCATAGTTTTCTTTTTTTAATTGTTCTTTAATTTTATCTAAATCTACTTTTTTAGGTTTCTTTGTTAATTCTTCTCTTGCAAGTAATAATTCCATATATCAAGCCTTTTCTTTTTTAATTAGCCAAATATTTTAGCTTAATTTTACTTTTATTTATATAAAAGGAGAATTCGATATAATAATAGACTACACTACATTGGAACTCAAAAAAATATTACATTTCAATGTCAACAAATAAAAGGTTATTAATGGATAAGATAATAGACATTTTAGATTCAATTGCATATGAAAAAGGTCTTAAAATAGAAGACGTTGAAAATGCACTAAAAGAAGCTTTAATCAAGACTGCAGAGAAAATGGTTGATGAAACATTAAGATTTGATGCAAACGTAAATAGAGAAAAGAAAAAACTTGAACTTTTCCAAAAGATAGAAGTAGTTGCTTGTGGTGATGAAAAACTAACTGGTGAAGTTGAAGATGAGTATGGAAATGAAATCAATGCTGAAAACTTCATTGAACTTGAAGAGGCACAAGAAATTGATGCTGATTTAGAAATTGGTGATTACCTTGATTATGATTTAGAATTTGAAAATATGGGTAGAAATGCTGCTACTATTTTACATAGTAATTTTGAATATAAAATCCAAAGATTTATTGAAGAGAACTTACTTGGAAAATACAATGACAAAATCGGAAAAGTTGTTTCTGGTGTTGTTACTAGAATTGATAGACAAGAAAATACTTTTATTGAAATTGGTGAAGTAAAAGGTATGCTTCAAAGAAAAAGTAGAATTAAAGGTGAAACTTTTAAAGTTGGAGATACTGTAAAAGCTGTTGTAAGAGGTGTTAATATTGATAAGGTAAATGGTTTATTAATTGATATTTCTAGAACTTCTCCTAAATTCTTAGAGTGTTTATTAACTCTAGAAGTACCTGAACTTAAAGATGAAAAAATTATTATTGAATCAAGTGCAAGAATTCCAGGATCAAGAGCAAAAATTGCTTTAACAAGTTTAGACCCACAAATTGATGCTATTGGTTCAGTTGTTGGTGTAAAAGGTGTTAGAATTTCTGCTGTTTCATTCCAATTAAGCGGAGAAAATATTGATTGTGTTGAATATTCAACTATTCCTGAAATGTTTATTTCTCGTGCTTTATCTCCTGCAATTGTTTCAAGTGTTAAAATTGATAAAGCTCCTGAATTTAACGAAAGAGGAAAAGCAGTTGTTACAATTTTAAGTGATCAAAAATCTAAAGCAATTGGTAAATCTGGTTTAAATATTAGATTAGCTTCAATGTTAACTAAATATGATATTGAATTAATTGAAATTGAGGGAAGTTCAGCAACTCCTAGTTCATCAAATGATTCTACAAATGTAGAAAAAACAACAGATACAGCATCATTAGAAGCTTTATTTAAATAAGATGAATAAAATATATATTTATGATTCAGTAAAAAAAGAAAAAGTAGAATTTCAATCTATTGAAAAAAATAGAGCGAAAATCTACGTTTGTGGACCTACTGTTTATGATGATTCACATTTAGGACATGCACGTTCTGCAATTGCTTTTGATTTATTACATAGAGTTTTAAAAGCTAATAACTATGAAGTTATTATGACAAAAAACTTTACTGATATTGATGATAAAATAATTAAAAAAATGTATGAAACTTCAAGAACTCTTGAAGATATTACAAGTGAATATATCACTGCATATAAAAATGATATGCAAACATTAAATGTATTAGAAAATACAATTGAACCAAAAGCTACAGAAAATTTAGAAATTATGAAAGAAATGATTAATAACCTTATTTCAAAAGACTGTGCTTATAAAACTTCTGATGGTGTATATTTTGATACATCAAAAGATGAACACTATGGTTCAATTTCACATAGAGCAAGTGATGAAAATTCAATTGCTCGAGTTGAAAGTAATAAAGAAAAAAGAAACCAATCTGATTTTGCCCTTTGGAAATTTACTAAAGAAAATGACGTTGAGTTTGAAGCAAATTTCGGTAATGGAAGACCTGGTTGGCATATTGAATGTTCTGCAATGATTAAAGAACATTTAGCTTACAAAGATTCTGCTTATCAAATAGATATTCACGGTGGTGGTGCTGATTTAATTTTTCCTCATCATGAAAATGAAGCTGCACAAACAAGATGTTCATCAAGTCAAGATTTAGCAAAATATTGGATGCATAATGGTTTTGTAAATATCAATGGTGAAAAAATGAGTAAGTCTTTAGGGAACTCATTTTTCTTAAAAGATATTTTAAAATCATACTCAGGAGAAGTTATTAGATTTTATTTAATGACAGCTCAATATAGAGCAAACTTTAACTTTAATGAAGAAGATTTAATTTCTTCTAAAAAAAGATTAGACAAACTTTATAGAGTTAAAAAAAGAGTTTATGGTGGAGCTACATCTGCTGTAAATAAAGAATTTAAAACAAATATGTTAAATGCTTTAAATGATGATATAAATACATCAAAAGCTTTATCAATTATTGATGAAATGATATCAATTGCAAATGATAAACTTGATTCAAATGCTAAAGATAAAGCCTTTAAAAAAGAATTAGTAGCAAATATTGAATTTATTGAAAACATCTTAGGTATTGCCTTTTTAGATGCTTTTGAATATTTCCAGTTTGGTATTAATGAAGATACAAAATCAAATATTGAAAAATTAATACTTAAAAGAAATGAAGCTAAAAAAGAAAAAAACTTTGAATTAGCAGATGAAATTAGAAATAAATTGACACTTCTGGAAATATCTATTATGGATACTCCAAATGGAGTAGTTTGGGAAAAAGTATAAAAACTTTTTCTTAACTGCTTTACTTCTTAACTTGATTTAAGTCTATATAAAAAAAATTAAAACTAGATATACTTCGTAAAAAACCAAGGTATTTTTATGGGTAGACGTGAAATAACTGCAATTGAAATGAATAATAAAGAAGACTTTGCATCTTTTAATATTCGAGAAAAACTAAAAAAATCTATGAGACCATATGATTACTACGAAACAATAAAAGATTTAGATTTTGATAACTTAACACTAAGTGATACATTACTTCTTCAAGATTTTGGTATTTATAATAATGAACTAAATGATGATGAATTTATGTTAAGACTTAGATTTCCAGCAGGAAGAATAACAAATAATGAATTAGAATTAGTATCTAGTATTTGCAAAAAGTATCAACTTGATATAATCTTAACAGCTCGTGCAGGTATGCAAATACATGGATTAGAAGCTTCAAATATTCTAGAAGTATTCGATTTACTAAATAATCTTAAAATAAATACATGGCAAAGTTTTGGTGATAATATTAGAAATATTGTGACAGATGTATTTGATGGTATTGGAAAATACAATATTATTGAAGCATATCCATATATCAAACAAATGCAAGACTATATACTAAAAAATCCAAAATATGTTGGTGTTTTACCAAGAAGATTATCAATAGCAGTATCTGGTTCTTATGCTAATGGTGGTTCTTTTTTTGCCTCAGATGTTTATTTTGCCTTAGCTAAAAAAGATGAAATATATGGCTTTAATGTTTATCTTGGAGGTAAAAATACTGAGTTAGCACAAGATGCCAATATATTCTTACAAAAAGAAGAACTATTAGGCTTTTTTAAAGTTTTAATAAATACTTTTAACACTTATGGATTAAGACTTGATAGAGAAAGAACAAGATTATTTCACTTATTAGAAGATATTGGGATGGATAAGTTTAAAGAGTTAATGCAAAATGAATATGAAAAACAATTTAATCAAAAAGGTCAGATTTTATTATCAAAAGCAGTATTTCAGGATTATGAAGAATTAAAAAATGGCAAATATAGTTTTTGTTATCACTCTCAATTTGCAAGAATTAAATATCAAGAATTAGAAAATATTTCATTATTTGCAAAAGAAAATCTTTTAGAAATTAGACTTGGAACAGATCAACAACTTTATCTTTTTAACTTAAAAAATAAAGAAGAGACTTTCAAAAACTTCAATGAAAATAGAACTATAGTAGCTTGTGCAGGAAGTGAATATTGTCCTTATGCATATTGGAATATCAAAGATGAAATTAATTTCTTACCGCTAGATAAGATTAAGGAACATAAAATTTTAGTAGGTTTTTCAGGTTGTTTAAAAGGTTGTGCTAAACATGAACACAGTGATATTGGTATTGTTGGATTAAAGTCTAATTATTATGGATCAAGAGAAAAAACAGCAAGGGTTTATCTTGGAGCTTTGTATACACATGGTAAACAAACAGCTAAAAAGATTTTTAATGCAGTTCCAATAAATGATTTAGAAGAAATTTTAAATATTATTATTGATGAATTTGAACATAGTATTTATGATGATTTTGAAGCTTTTTCAGAATATGTACTAAGAAAATATACTAATAGTTTTTTAAATATTTGGTTTTTAGCAAAATTTGATACAAAAAAATTATGTTATTTAGATTTAGAAAATGAAAGAGACTTATTACATAAATATTTTGAAAACGAAAATTTTATTAATTATATGGATAATAACTTAGATCCAGCTATTGCATTTTTGTCAAAAAAACTTTGGATGAAAAAAGAATCAATAGAAGATAAAATTCTTAATAAAACTTATATTATGCAAGCATAAAAAAAGGGGAAAGAATAAATTCTTTCCCCTTTTTTAAATCACAAGTGATGACTATCTTAAGAAAGCCGCATCTGTAAGTTGTTTTGTATTTACAATGTAAGGAACAAGTGCCATATGTCTTGCTCTTTTGATTGCATTTTCTACCATTTCTTGAGAATTCTTAGAGTTTCCTGTAAGTCTTCTAGGCATGATTTTTCCTCTTTCACTCATTGAAAGCTTTAATAAATCAATGCTTTTATAGTCAATATAAGTAACTTTCATTTCTGTATATTTACAATATTTTTTTCCGTACTTTCTTCTTTCAGCCATTGTATATTCCTTTAATTACTAAAACGGTATTTCGTCTTCGTCAATATCTATTTCAGGTATTTTATGTTCAGGCATTTTAGGTGCTTGATTCATACCACCATAGTTGTTATTTTGAGTGTTTTGTGCATTAGAATTGTTATTGTATTGATTATTTTGCGCTGGTTGATTATATGATCCTTGAGGGTTATAACCTTGGTTGTCCCCAGCGTTATTATTCGATGAATCACTCTTAGAATCTAACATTTTCATAGTTTCAACTCGTAATGAGTGTCTATTTTTGTTAGTTCCATCTTGAGCAGTCCATTGTTCAAATACAAGTCTACCTTCTAATAAAACTTTAGAACCTTTTCGTAAGTACTGATTTGCAACTTCAGCAGATCTTCCAAACATATTAAAATCTAAAAAACAAACTTCATCTTTTTGTTCTCCAGTTGCAGATTTAAACTTATAAGATGTCGCAATTGCAGATTTTGCTATTGCAGCACCTGATGGTAAATATCTTAATTCAATATCTCTAGTAAGATTTCCTACCATGATTGTTTTACTGTACATACAAGACTCCTATAATTTTTATTAGTTAGCTTTCTTTGCTGCTTCGTCACTCATTTTAGTCCAAACTGCGATCTCTTTTTTCTTTTCATATTTAATAAATATGAATCTGATAAGTTCTTCGTTGATTCTGTAATTTCTTTCGATTTCAGCGATTCCTGCAGGATTTCCTTTGAAATATACAACGAAGTAGTAACCTCTTTTGTTTTTTTCAATTTCATAAGCAAGTTCTCTAGAACCCATATCAAGACAAGATGCGATTTCTCCACCATTCTTTTCAATAAGTGCTTTTACATTTTCGATTTGAGCTACAGTTTCTTCATCAGTTAAAGTAGGCTTCAAGATAAACATTGTTTCGTAATGTTTTAATTTAGACATTAATTTCTCCTTGTAGTTTATGCCGGTATTTTTAGTTTTCACTAAATATCAGCAAGGGTACTTTTTTTATAAAGTCATGGATTTTATCTAAATAAAACTGTAAACTTTCTTAGACATGATTGAATATATAAATTAGAATTATCAATTTTCGAACTTTTTAATTCTAATTCAATATCTAATAAAAATTCTAACATTTCTTGAAAAACTTCTGGTTTAATATTTATTGCTAATTTACACTTTCTATCCCAGATATTCTTAGGAGGAATAAAACCTAAAATTTCCTTAGGATTAGGTGTTCCTATAGCTCTTGCGTAAGAACTTATCATAAATAGTTGTTGAACAAAAGAAGTAACTTGATTTAATAAAAATACTTCATTCATTCCTTCTTCTAATAAAGAATTTAGATCTTCACCTATATCTTTTCCAAATAATAAGTTATTTAAAAATTCTTCAAAAGAAACAGCACCAATACCAAAACAATGTGTATTAATAATATTTGATGTAATTTTATAATCAAGTATAGATAATTTGCTTAAATCATTAACACATAAAGCTAAATCATTTTTATGCATAAAGTATAAATGATTTAAAGCTTGCATATCATAGTTTACATTTAGAAGTTTTGCTTCATTTTCAAGTATTTTTATAGCTTCTGTATCAGAAGGTTGAAACATTCTTACAGACGCTGAGTTATTCTTAGCTGTAAAATATCCACCCATAGTTTTAAATTCACTATCTCCTAAACAAGAAAATATAATTGTGCTATCTGGATTTATATTACAAGCTTCTATTAAGGCTTCAACTTCTTTTTTGGGAACTTTTTTTTCTAATTTTACTAAAATTACATTTGAAGAAGAAAATAGTGAAGATTGTAATAATTTATTCTTTATATATCTAAAATCATAATCATCAAAATAAAGTTTTTCTACTTCCTCTTTTGGAGCAAAACTATTTGCAATATTTAAAGCATATTGTTCAACTAAAAAAAATGCCTGTCCAAAGAACATATAAGCATTAAATTTTGTATTTTGTCTTAAGTGATTATCGAATTCATTTTTATACATAAATTAATTTTCCTATATTTATATTAGTATCTAATACTTGCAATTATTTGTTTACTTACTATATCAACTTCTTTTATTATAACTCTTAACTTCGTAAAAAGATTTTGGCCTTTATAGTTATCCATTGTAACTTTCAAACCACTCATTTTTTCATAACAAATAGCTCTTGATCTTTCTGAATCAACTATTTTTACTTTTATTTCTAAGCCAATATTATCAGCTGCCCATCTTGCATATTTTCTATCTTCATAATCCCAAACTAATTGGTTTACTTTTCTTTCATTTAAAGAAATATGATTACAAATATCATCAATATCTTTTGGTGTTTGTTTGTTTTTTAACATTCTATGTAGTACTAAATCAGAATATCTTCTAATAGGACTAGTAAAATGAGAATAAGAAGTAAAACCTAAACCAAAGTGTCCTGAGTTTTTTGAATAATATTTAGCTTGCGTTTGTGACTGTATTATTAACTCATCAATTTCTTTACTAAACATTGTATTTCTAGCTTTTGTTTGAATATGAGTGATTGTATCGTGAACATCACTTTGTAATTTCACTTTAATACCTAAAAGATTAACTTCATCAACAAGTTTTGCAATTGCTTTAAATGAAGGTTCTTCATGAATTCTATAAATTCCGACAGTATTAACTTTTTTACTAGCTTCAATATTTGCAAGTAACATACACTCTTCTACTAATTGGTGTGAGGCTGTTGAACTTTCACTTTCAATACTTTCAATCTTAAAGTTTTTAAGTTTTTGTCTTAGTTCAATTGTTCTAAAATCATAACCTTTTTTTAATCTATTAGCTCTAAAACTTTTAGTAACTTCATATAAAGGATTAATATAATCAAAAATTTCTTTTTCTACTTTTGTATATTGATCTAATTTCCCCTCTAGAACTCTATCTATTCTTCCATAAGAAAACTTTTTATGTGAATTAATAATAGCTTCAAATAGTTGTGCTTTTTTAACAGTTTTCTTTTCTACATCTAAATATATTTTAAATACAAAAGAATATCTATCAACGCCCTCTTTTAATGAGCACATATCTTCACTTAGTTCATTAGGAAGCATTGGTAAAACTTTTCCAGGTAAATATACAGAAGTAGATTTTAAATAAGCTAACTTATCAAGCTGCGTTCCTTCTTTTACAAAATAAGATACATCAGCAATAGCTACATATAATATTTTTTCTTCAACATCATAATAAATTGCATCATCATGATCTTTTGCAGAATTTGGATCTATTGTACAAAATGCTAAATCTCTTAAATCAACTCTTTCTTTTGTATCATTCATAGAAGCATTAACTTCAATAGGTTTTTCTAATCTATAATCTTCTTGATGTAAATATAATGATATAAATTCATCAATTTTTGCATCAGATATATTTCCAACAACTTTTATTAAATCTAAAGATTTACTTTCAACTAATAATACATCACCTTCATTATAAGAACTAGCTCCATGATTTTCTAATTGGATATTTTCTTTTACAGTGAAGAATATTTTATCTTTTATATATACTAAAATGTCATTCTTTTTACCATCTAGTATTTTTATAATTTTTGCTTTGATTCTTGATCTTGGATTGAATATTCTTTTTGCTAATACTAAGTCTCCATTGTAAGCACCATTTAAACTATCAAATTCAATTTTGACATTTTTATGTTCACTTACTAAATCTTCTAGAACAACAAAGTTTTTTTCAACTTTTACAAGACATACTTTATACTTTGAGCTTAACTCTAAATTGTTATCTTCATTTTTAATAACAATACCATCATCTATAAATGGATTTAAATATTTTAATTCTTTATCATTAAAATCATTTACATTTGAAATTAGTTTTTCAAATAGTTTTTTAATCATTTTTTACCTTAATGTTATACATAATTAATAGCATAATAACTAAATTTGATTTCAAGACTTATTATGAGATTAAATACTTTGGTTTTTCATCATTTATAGATAAAAATTCTTTTTAAATTACTTCATATTAATTACTGTAATTTACAATTTATTAGTGTAAAAGCATTATATACCAATAAGTTACTTGATAATTTCACTAAGTTTCACTTTATAAAATTAATAATTAAAAAAACCAAATATTTATTTAAGAATATTTACACAAGTATGACATTTTTATAAAATTTTAGTATTGTTTTGATATAATCCCACAAAATATATTTTAGAGGATTAACAATGGCATTAGACGTATACTATGATAAAGATTGTAATATTGATTTAATTAAATCAAAAAAAGTAGCAATGATTGGGTTCGGATCACAAGGTCACGCACACGCAGAAAACTTAAGAGATTCTGGTGTTGAAGTTGTTGTTGGTTTAAGAAAAAATGGAGCTTCATGGGCTAAAGCTGAAGCTAAAGGTTTCGAAGTATTAACAGTTGCTGATGCATCTGCTGTTGCTGATGTAGTAATGATTTTATTACCAGATGAAAACCAAGCTGATATTTATGCAAATGAAATTGCTGGAAACTTAAAAGATGGTGCTACTGTAGCATTTGGTCATGGTTTTAACATTCATTATGGAAGAATTGCACCAGCTGCAAATATTAATGTAATGATGGTAGCTCCTAAAGCTCCAGGTCATACTGTAAGATCTGAGTTTGTAAGAGGTGGTGGTATTCCTGATTTAATTGCAATTCACCAAGATGCAACTGGAACAACTAAAGAATTAGCATTATCTTATGCTTCAGCAATTGGTGGTGGTAGAACTGCAATTATTGAAACTACTTTCAAAGATGAAACTGAAACTGATTTATTCGGAGAGCAAGCTGTATTATGTGGTGGAGCTGTTTCTTTAGTTCAAGCTGGATTTACAACTTTAACTGACGCTGGATATGCACCTGAATTAGCATACTTTGAATGTTTACACGAACTTAAATTAATCGTTGATTTAATGTTTGAAGGTGGAATCGCTGATATGAGATATTCAATCTCTAACACTGCTGAGTACGGAGATTACGTTTCTGGAAAAAGAGTTATCAATGATGAGTCAAAAGCTGCAATGAGAGAAATCTTAAAAGAAATTCAAGATGGTAGATTTGCAAAAGACTTCATCTTAGAAGGTCAAGCTGGATACCCAAGAATGAATGCTGAAAGAACAAATGCTAAAGCTTCATTAATCGAACAAACTGGTAACAGTTTAAGAGAAATGATGCCTTGGATTGGATCTAACAAAATCGTTCAACAAGACAAAAACTAATTTCAAAATTAAGAGAGTTTTACTCTCTTAATTTAACAGAAGTAACATGGCTAATAAAAAAAGAAAAAACAAAAACTCATCAGTTATATCAAAAGTAAAACTACTAAAAATATTTTTAGTGATATTTTTATTTGCATTTTTAGCAGTAGGTATAAGCTATTTTTTAATGCAAAATAAAACTCCAAATAAAGAAATTACAAATAATATTTTAAAACAAGAAAAAAAATCCTCTGAAAATAAAAAACATAATATTCAAGATATCAAAGATACTTTTGAAGAATATACAGAAGAATTTCATAAAGATTATATAGAATCTCTTCCACCTGCGATTAAAGATACTAAACCACGTATTAAAATTAAAGACCAAGCAAAAGAAATAATCAAAGATGAAAAACCTAAAGTAGAAAAACCAACTTTAAAAATTGAAGATATAAAAAAAGAACTTATTCAAAAAATACCTACTCTTACTTTAGATGAAAAAAAACAATCTCTAAAAAAAGATTCTTATGTATATAATAAAAAGGATAAACCAAAAATTGTAATTATAATAGATGATGTAAGTACAAAAAGACAAAAAGAAACAATTCTAAATATTGGGTACAATGTAACAATGGCCTTTTTACCTCCACAAAGTAATCATCCTAATTCAGCAAAAATTGCACAAGATGTACCAGTACATATGATTCATTTTCCAATGCAAGCTAGCCAAAAGTTTAAATCACAAGAGAAAATTGCTTTAACAATAAATGATACTTATGAAGAAATTGAAAATAGAGTTAAAAGACTAAGAAAATTGTATCCCAAGGCCATATATACTAATAATCATACTGGTTCAGTATTTACTCAAAATGATATAGCTATGGATAGATTATTTAAAGCACTTAAAAAATATGATTTTAAATTTGTTGATAGTAGAACAACAGCTAAATCTGTAGCTAAGAAATATGCTAAAAAGTATGGAATGCCTGTAATTACAAGAAATACTTTTATTGATAATAAAAAAGAATATTCTTACATTCAAAATCAATTAAAAAAAGCAATTAAAATAGCAAGAAAAAAAGGTTATGCAATTGCTATTGGTCATCCTCATTCTATTACACTTAAAGTTTTAAAAGAATCAAAACATTTATTAAAAGGTATTGAACCTATATTTATTACACAACTACCTTATTTATAAAATATTAGCTATAATCATAAATATTATTATTTAGGATATTTATGATTAAACAATTTGATTTTAAAATAGATGAACTCTCATCAATGAAGAAATACCCAAACGAACTTTTTTATATAGGAAATACTAAATTACTTTCAAAAACAAAAATATCCATTATTGGAACAAGAAGACCAAATTCTTATACAAAAGAGTTTACTCATAAGTTAGCTTCTAAATTAGCTTCAAAAAATATTTGTATTGTAAGTGGTGCGGCAATGGGTGTTGATACTATATCACATACAGCAGCAGGTGCACAAAATACTATTGCTGTTGTTGCTAATGGTTTAGATATAAGATATCCAAGTATAAATAAAAACCTTATATCAAATATTGAAAATGATGGATTAATGATATCAGCATATAAAGAAGGTGAAAAAGCTAGAAATTATACTTTTGTTCTAAGAAACGAAATAGTTGTTGCACTTGGAGATATATTAATTGTCACACAAGCTGATTTAAAATCAGGAAGTTTGACTTCTGTTAAATATGCTCTTGATATGGGTAAAAAAGTTTATACCCTACCTCATAGATTAAATGAGAGTTTAGGCACACAAGAGCTAGTTCAAAAGTCTTTAATTGAGCCTATTTATGATATTGATAAATTTATTGCAGAAATTACAAATACTAGTATTAAAAATGATATAAAAGATGAAGTTTTAGTTTTTTGTAATACGAACCCAAGTTATGATGAAGCTATGAGAAAATATTCAAATAAGATCTTTGAATATGAACTAGAGGGAAAAATTAAAATACAAGATGGAAGAGTTATTGTTCTTTAAGTAAAAGAACAAAACTTTTTCTTTTTTGTATTCACTAAAATAAGATAACCTAAAAGTCCAGATAGAAAAGAACCAATTAAAATAGCTAATTTGTCAGTATATAAGAAAACATTTGAATCAGCATATGCTAAAGAATCAATAAATAAACTCATTGTAAATCCAACCCCTGTTAAAACACTAACCCCATAAATTTGCATCCACGTTGAACACCTTGGTAGTTTTGCAAATTTTAACTTCACAGTAATTACAACAAAAAGAAAAACACCTAATTGTTTTCCAATAAAAAGTCCAAAAATAATTCCATAAGAAACAGGGTTTGATAATTGTTCAAAAGATAAATCTCTAAAATCAATTCCTGCATTTACAAAAGCAAAAACAGGTAAAACAAAGTAAGCAACCCACAAATGAATATGATGTTGTAAACTCTTTACAGGAGAAATTCTCTTTCTTTTTTCGTTCATTGCATTTAATGGAATTGTAAAAGCTAGAATAATCCCTGCTAACGTTGCATGAACACCTGATTTTAATACAAATATCCAAAGTAGTATTCCAATTATTATATATGCTCCTAAAGAAATAATCTTCAGTCTATTCATTATAAAAAGTATTGAAATACAAGCAAAAGCTAATAAAATAGAAACAATAGATAATTGAGATGTATAAAAAAATGCAATTATTAAAATTGCACCTAAATCATCAAAAATAGCTAATGCCATTAAAAATATTTTTAAAGAAAGGGGTATCCTTTTTCCCAAGAGTGCTAGAATTCCTAAAGCAAATGCAATATCAGTTGCCGTTGGAATTGCCCAACCTTTTAATGCAAAATCATCAGTATGGTTAAAATATACGAATATTAGTGCAGGAACAAGCATTCCTCCAATAGCCGCAATACCTGGTAATGCAATATTTGAGAAAGTAGCCAAGTGCCCTAAAATAAGTTCTCTTTTTATTTCTAAGCCTATTAATAAAAAGAAAAATGCCATAAGACCGTCATTTACCCAAAGTATTAAAGGTTTTGATATTTCAAAAAAGGTTCCAATTCTTAATTCGATTTTAGTATGTAAGAAAGTAGTATAAAATTCAGACAAAAAAGTATTACTAAATATTAAAGCAATAATAGTAACAAATATTAAAATTAAGCCAGATGTTGACTCTTTTTTTAAAAACTTTCTAACTAGAATTTTCATAATGCATACCTTTTTATAAAGCTATACATTATTTTAGTATAATAATCTTTATTTAACGTTTAGAAAATAAAAATTAATGTCTTAACTGATAAGTTATATCTCCAGCACCAACACCTAAGATAATTCCATCTTCATATGTCTTTACTATTTCATTATTATGAATTAATTGGATTTTACCGTTTGATGTCTGTAAACTATTTGCAAAAATTGGATTATATTGAGCAAATTCTTTTTCAAAATTAATCTCAACTTTCTTTTCACCAGCAACTGTCCATAATGGTAAAATTACTAATTCATCACAACCTTTAAAACAAGTTTTAAAACCTTCAAGATTATCAACTGTTCTTGAATATTTATGTGGTTGCCAAATTACAACTTTTTTAGTCATTTTTTTAATTTTATCATACTCAAGTATAGATTCAATAGTTGCAACAATTTCAGTTGGATGATGAGCATAATCATCAATAACAACAAATTTTTCATTTGATTGGACTACATCAAATCTTTTTTTAATACCTTGATATTTTAAAATATTAACTCTAATTTCTTCAATACTTAGTTCATTTAATGATGCTAGTATTGCTAAAGATGCATCAACTGCAATATGATAACCAAAGCCCCAAACTTCAAAGAAGCCATAATTTAAAAGTTCAAATCTTGTATAAGGTTCATTATCTTTTAAAATATAAGTAATATTTTTAATATCTTTGCTTGGATATAAATTTACAGTATCTTCATTAATTTTTAATTTTTTTAGATATTCATCTTCTGCGTTTATTACTCTTTTTTCTGCCATATTAATAAATGTTTCATATGATTCAAAAAACTTTTTGTAGTCATAATTATAATATTCCATATGCTCAGGTTCTGCATTTGTTACAATTGAACAATAAGGATTTGAAAGTAAAAAACTTGCATCTGATTCATCTGCTTCAAAAGCAAGTAATTCATTTACATATTTAAAGTTAGAGTTGAACTCTTTTGAAATTGCGCCTATTAAAGCTGAACTTTGTAATATAGAAGCCAAAATCGCTGTAGTTGTAGACTTCCCATGAGCTCCAGCAACACAATAGTTTTTCTTATCACCTAAAACAATAGGTAAAGCTTCTTTTCTTGATAGAGTTTTAATTTGTTTCATTCTAGATTCAATTAATTCAGGATTTTCATCTGTAACTGCTGCTGAATATATTACTAATTCAAAATCATCATCAATATTCTTTGCACTTTGAGGACAAGATACTTTGATACCTTCTTTTTCTAATTCTTTTGTAATAGGAGAAGGTTTCATATCTGAACCGCTTATTTCATGTCCATCATTATTTAAAAATCTAGCTAAAGCAGATAGTCCAATTCCACCTATTCCAATAAAATGTACTTTCATTAACTATCCAATAAGTGTTTTAAATTAGCATATTCTTTTGCTAAAAGTTCGCTGTGTTCATTGATATAAAGTTTTTTATCAAAATTGAAATTAATAATAAAATATCCGTATTTTTCTTCTTCACTTTCATTTTCAAAATCTACTTGTGCATCATAAAATGCATCTAATTCTTTTTTTTGTGATAAAACAATAATTAAAACATTTAAAGCTTCTTCTAAAATAGTATCTTCAATAATATTAGCTAATACAAAAACTAATTCTTTTGCACCATCAAAATTATCATAAGACCATTTTTCAATAGCATGTTCATAAAAAGCTCTTACGTAAAGTAAATCATCACCCTCTAAAGTTAACTTCTTATTTCCATTTACAATAGTTTCAACATTTTCAAAAGAAGTTTTTAAAATTTCTTCATATAATTTATTAATTTTATCTTCATCTAAATCTAAAACTAACATTGAATCTAATGTTTCATACATTGCAGAAATATTTTTCTCTGCCATTGATTTAATTCTTGTATCTTCTAAATAATCTAAAAACTCAGGATTAGTTCTAGCTTCATTTAATTCTTTTTTATCCATTTATAAAATCCTTTAATCTTAATAATACTTCTTTTGTTTTTTCTTCATTTTCCACAAGTGCAATCCTCACATAGTTTTTACCTTGTTCTTCTCTTCCTAAGAATGATCCAGGTACAACTTTTATATTTTTTTCTTGATATAAATTTTTAGTAAATTCTAATTCATCTTTTACTTCTAACCAGATGTAAAATGTTGCTTGTGGTGTTTTTGTACCTAATATTTCTTCTGCTAGTAAAAAGTTTTGTTTATAAACTGATCTAAAATAATCAACATGTTCTTGATCATTCCAAGCAACAACTGCTGCTTCTTGTAAAGGTACAGGAGAAGCACAACCTACATAAGTTCTATATTGCATATATTCTTTTAATATTTTTGCATCACCTGCTACAAATCCCGAACGTAAACCAGGAGCTGAACTTCTTTTTGAAATTGAGTTCATTACAAGTACATTTTTAAACTCATCATTTCCAACTAAAATACTAGCTTCTAAAAGTGATGCTGGTTTATCTTCTTTATTAAAATATATTTCAGAATAACACTCATCATTAATTAAAATAAAATCAAATTCTAATGCTTTTTGTACCCAAATAGATAATTCCTCTTTACTCATAGATCCAGCTGTTGGATTATTTGGAAAGTTTAAAATTACTAAATCACACTTTTTTAATTCTTCATCACTTAAGTGTGCTTTAAAATCATTTTCTTTTGTAAGATTAATATGAATAACTTCAGCACGACTAGCAATTGCAGCACCTTCATAAATTTGATAAAAAGGATTTGTGTATGCAATAACTGGATCTTTAATATCAAATAATGCAAATTGAGGGAAATTAAATAAAGCTTCTCTTGTTCCAAATGTTGGAATAATTTGATTTAAATCTAATTTCACACCAAATCTTGTATTTACAAAATTTATCATTGCTTCTTTTAATTGAGGAATTCCTGCACTTGCTGGATATTTTTTCAATAATGAAGTAGAATTTTTTAATGCATTTTGTATAAAATCTGGTGTTTCAAATTTTGGTTCACCAATAGTTAAAACTGATGCCTCATATTCTTTATTTGGTGTAATATCATTTAATAATGTTGCTAATTTTTCAAAAGGGTATTTTTCAAAGTTCATTTATTTTTATCCTTAATTTCTGTTTTATTCTTCAACTATTGGAATTAATAATTGGTTATATTTATTCATATCAAATGATATAAAGTCTGTGTTTGTGTAAAAAAACTTCCATGAAAATCTTTTTCTAAACATTTCTTCTTTTAAAGGTAAGACTTGAAGCATATTTTTTTGCTTTTTTAATTCTCTAATTGGATTTTCACTACTTGATACAATTTCAATTTTTTCATTAAAAATTTTTGAAAGGTTTTCAAAATGATCTAATAAATTTGATTTATTTTCTTCTTCACCAATTGGGTCTAAATCAAATATTTTTGTTTTTGTTCTTAGTTGACTTGCAACATCAAAAACTATTGGAGAAATTTGCTCATAAGAATGAGTATCATTTAAAATTACAACTGTACGTTTTATTGATTTTAATTTCTCATTACCCAATTTGAATAATGGAACTTTATGACTTAAGATACTTCTGATTTGTTCTTTGTCTTTAAACATTTCTTGAGTTAACATCATCATACCGACATCATATTTTCTAAAATCATTTTTAAGTATTTTATAGAAACCTCTATTTCCATAATCAATCACTAAAACAATTGAAGCAAAATGTCTTAATTCATCTTTAATAAATGTCATAATTGCAACAGTTGTAGGTCGAGTTATTCTTACAATCAATTTATGATTTTTCAACCTTTGATTTAAAAACTTAGCTTCTTCAATTGCTTTTTTTACATTTTGTTCATTTTGTAAATAAAGGTCTAAATATAGATAAATATTATGACCAAAAGGCATAGGGAATTGACCTTGTGTTTTTCCAATTGCATTAAATACTTGCATTAAAACATCAGGTTTTCCAATTGCTAAAATTACATCATTTGGTTTTAAAACTAAAGAAGGTTTTATATTAATAAGTTTTTGATTTCTATATAAACCAAAAATTTTCCATTCTTTTTGTTCGATTGAACCTATATATCTATAAGCATATGAACTACCAAAAGGAATTCTTATTTCCATAATTTCACCCTGTCTTAATCCAATATTTTGGGCAACAACAGGAATATTAGGTAGTCTTTCAACCATACCATTTGCAAGAACTTCAATACCTTTATAAACATTTACATGAGAATCATCAATATTTAATCCCCAATAATCCAAAATTGTCATTTGTAGGTTTTGTTTATGTTCTTTTATATTTTTAATAACATTTAACATTTCATCTTTTGAATTTAATGCTATTAAAACTTCAGTATGAATATTCTTATCTAATACCATTGCAAGTTTTGATTTAGACGTTGGGTCAAACTTATAAAACGTAAAACTAGAAGGCTTCTGTATAGGTAAGATTGCATCACTCATATAAATCACATCATAAACGTTGTCACCAGTGTTTGCTTCAACAATTCTATGCATAAGGTTTTTTGCAACAATACCATCTAATATAATTAATATCTTTTTCATTGCAATATTATATCTTTTTAAGATTAATAATAGTTTGTTTGTATTTTCTTAAAATTTAAATATTAATTTACTTTAGATATAATCACATAATTTTAAAAAAGGTTTACATAACTTATGCAATTCACAATAGATGCAACATCAAAAAAAGCAAGAGCTTGTACAATACAAACAGCTCACAGTACAATTCAAACTCCAGTTTTCATGCCAGTAGGAACTCAAGGAACAGTTAAAGCACTAGATGCTAATGACATGTTAGAACTAGGCGCTAAGATAATTTTGGGTAATACTTACCATTTATACTTAAGACCAGGAAGTCCAACAGTTAAAAAAATGGGTGGTCTTCATGGTTTTTCTAAATTCCCTAATTCATTTTTAACAGATTCTGGTGGATTTCAAGCATTTTCATTAAGTAAAAATACAAAACAACATGAAGATGGAATTATGTTTAAATCACATCATGATGGTAGTAAACACTTCTTTACTCCTCAAAGTGTTTTAAATGCACAATATGATTTAGGTTCAGACATCATGATGATCTTAGATGATTTAGTTGCTTTACCAAATACTAGAGAAAGAATTAGTAAATCAATCGAGCGAACAACTGATTGGGCAACACAAGCAATAAAATATCATAAAGAACAACAAGCCAAAGGTATTGGACTTGATCAAAATATTTTTGCAATTATTCAAGGTGGAACAGATAAAGAGTTTAGAGAAAAATCTGCAAAAGAGTTATGTGCATTAGAGGATTTTGATGGATATGCTATTGGTGGATTATCTGTTGGTGAACCAAATGCAGATATGTATGAAACAGTTGAGTGGACTACACAATTTATGCCAGAACATAAACCAAGATATTTAATGGGAGTTGGAACTCCTGAGGATTTGATTGAAAATATTGAACGAGGTGTTGATATGTTTGATTGTGTAATGCCTACAAGAAACGCAAGAAATGGTACATTATTTACTTCTTTTGGTAAGTTAAATATCAGAGGTGCAAGATTTAAAGAAGATGAAGGTCCAATTGATCCAGAGTGTGAATGTTATGCTTGTAAAAATTATTCAAGAGCATATTTAAATCACTTATATAGAGCTGGAGAAATGACATACTTTAGATTAGGTTCTATGCACAATATTCATTATTATTTAAATCTTATGAAACAAGCACGAGCTGCAATTTTAGAAAATAATTGGGATGAATTTAAAAAAGAGTTTTATACAAAAAGAGGAAAATAATTCCTCTTTTTTAGTATCCTAATATTTGATTTACTCTTTGTTCATGAGTACTTTCCTTTTTTGCTTTTGCCATTTGAACTTTTTTATTTTCTATTTCTAACTTTTCTTTTTTATTTTCATCTTCTTTTTTTTCATCATCAAATCTAAAATCAAAGTTTTTTGAGAACTTAGTTTTTTCATTTAAAAATGCTTTTTGATCATTTGTATTAGCATCTACAATTTCAGGTGTGATAAAAAATACTAGTTCACTTTTTCCTTCTTTAAATGCTTTACTTGTAAATAAGAATCCTAATATTGGAATATCTCCTAGTAAAGGTATTTTATTAACATCTTTTGAATTTTGAGAGTTTACTAAACCACCTAAAACAATAGTAGAATTATTCCCTACTACTACATTTGTTTTAATTGATTTTTCTTTAAAACTTGGAATATCATCAACTTTATTTGCCCAATCGATTTGAGTAGATTTTGTAATAATATCTAAACTAACAAAGTCATCATTCACAATATTTTTAGCTGTAATATCAAGTTGTAATCCATAATTAATACTTTTAACTTCAGTAGTTGGAACACCTTGATCTGTAGTTGTTTGAACCTTTAAATAAATAGTTCCACCTGCATGAAATTCTGCTTTTTTATTTTCAAGTGTTAAAAGAGTAGTTTCATCTAAAATATTAGCAATACCATTACCTTTTAAATAATTTAAAGTAAGTCCTGCATTAAAGTATTTTCCTAGATAATTTGCAGCTCCTGTAAGTCCACCCGTTAAAGATACTGCATTTTTCATTATTCCATCAATTGCATCATTTACACCCTTACTTCTTTGAGCATTTACTTTATTCCAAGTCGAGTTTGAATTTGAATTTAGCCCTTCATTATAATAAAGCCCATCTTTTGTAACTACTTCCATATAATTTTTACTTGATACAAACCAATTATTTTTTAAATCTAAACCTTTATTATTATTAACTTCTACAGCATATAGTTTAACACGTATCATTTTATCAGGGTTTTTTAGTGTAGATAAATCAACTAAGTCTTTTTCCAAAACAATTCCTGCTTTTGCAAATAAATCAAGGATTTTTTCTTTTTGTTTTTGATTTTTAACTTTTCCAGAAAGTATTATTTTCCCATTTGTTTGTCTAATTTTAAGGCTTGGACTTAATAGTTTTGCAACTTCAATAATATTTGCTAGATTTTCTGTAATATTTATATCAATATGTAAAGATGTTGAATCAATAAAAGTAACTAAGATATTTCCATGTCCTAACTTTTTTGAAAAAACTTTTATTGCTTGTAAAGGTTTTCTTTCATTATCAACAAAATCAACTTCAATACTTTCAATATCACTAACTTTTATATTTTTAATCATTTTTTTAAATTCAAAAACTTTGAATGAACCTTTTGACATTGAAACATTTTTGTCATATAAATTTTTATTTGTCAAAGTATTACTAAAAGATAAACCTGTCAAAACAAATAAAGCTAATAATATTTTTAATATAGTTTTCATAATCTACTCCTAGTTAAAACTTAGTGTTAAAGAACACTCTTTTTGAAATTCACTACTTTCATTAAAAACAACAGTTTTAGAATGAATATTATTACCCTCACTTAAAAAGTTGTTATCCAAAGTTGCATAAATATTAACAATTACTTGCCTATTTGAAATAGAACTATCCTCAACACATGATAAGTCATCAGCTTGAATACTTTCTACATGATTACCTTTAATATTATTCATACCAGTAATAACATCATCAATATCTTTATTTAAAGCTATCATTCTTGATGCATATTGAGATAAACTTTCTGCATTTTCGTTTGCTTTTATAGCATTTGAATAATCAATTACAAAAAATAGAACTGTTACAAAAGACATAAATATAACTATCCATAAAACAATTTGTTCAACTACTGCATCTTTGAAGTTGTTTGGTTTATTTGTTTTCATTTTTTACCAACTTTTTTAAGAGCTTTTGAATAAGATATTTCTTTAACTACATTTTTACTAACATATAAACCATCACAAGTTTTATACCAATGAGATAATTTTTCAATATATGGAATAATTGTATTTCTTTGCACAATTCTTTTATAAGCAGATTTAGTGCTTCCTTTTTCTCTTAGATAGAAACTACTTGCAGTTCCTATTAATAATTTATCTTTTATACTAGAACATATTTTTTTAGGGTTTATTACAATTTCAACACTTTTTCTTTTTGTATCACTATCTTTTTCATCATTTGTATAATCAATAATTGCACTTTTTTTAATAAGCGATGTTTTAGGTACATACCATCTATGTTTATATACTCTTTTTATTTTCTTTTCAACTAGTTTTATAGCTTCTTTTTCTGGCATTTTGTCCACAGGTTCAGTCTGAATTGATTCTTTTGTTTTTACCATCCATAATTGATTACCTTTGTTAAAATCAGATAATAAAGTGATTAAGACCTGAGGTTTAATATCTAAAATTACTTCATCAGATTTTATATCTAATACTTCTTCTATTTTTTTCTTTTTAACAAATCTTTTTACTTTTTGTTTTGTAATTGTTTCTGATTCTGTAAATCCATTTCGTAAAAATCCTAATACTTTAATATTTTTAGAGACATATTGTGTTTCATATTCAAAGTACTTTCCTTTTTTATCTTCACTTCCAGCTTTTGGATAAACAGAAATAATATTAATCAAATCTCCTTGAACTAAAGAATAGTTCGGATTTTTAAACATTTTAAATTTCATATTGTAACTACTGTTTTTATAGTCAAGTACTTTAGCTCTACTTTTTTCAATTTTTGTATTTAATTTTTGTTTTAAGAAAAGTTCATTTTTATATATTCTTTCTTTCGTATATTTACCAAGAATTTCTTTTTTTAATAATGGTTTATTTAGTATAAATTGTTTTGCAACTTTTGTTTTTGCTAAATGAGAAACTGTTAATAAAGTATTTCTTTTTATATCATCTTTAGCTATATAAATAGTAATGAGTTTATTTTTACTTTTCATAACTTTTTTGTTTTTATCATAAAAATAAAATGCTGCACCAAGAGCTGAAAATAGTAATGATGCTAGAATTAATATAATTATGATTTGTCTATTTAATTGCATGTCTTTTCCTTATTAAACTTATATTCCCATTGTCAAAGTTCCACCCATTATTGGGAAAACAACAAATGCCCCAAAAGCAGGTAAAACAAACAAAAAGATTATCAACATTAAATACATATTCAAAGTATTTACTTTTCCTTTAATTTTATAAAATTTAGTTTTTCTCATTTCATCAGATTGCATTGCAAAGATATTTTTTACACCAATCCCTGTTTCTTCACTAAGTATTAGAAAATCAATAATTTTATCTAGCTCTTTACTATCTACTCTATTTTTTAAATTTTCATAAGCAACTTTTGTAGAATAGTTTGTCATTTCATACTCTAAAATAGAAACCTCTTTTAATAATTCAGGATCAATTATTCCTTGCGCACGACGAGAAACTTCAAAAAATGCATTTTTTAGACTTCCCCCTGCTTCTAAAATCACATTTACTAAATCAAGGAATATTCCTAAATCTCTATCTATCTTTTCAACTCTTTCTGTTTTTGAAATCATTAAATACATTTTTCCACCAAAAACAATACAAAGGATTCCTATAATAACACTAATAATTCCAACTATCATTGAAAATACAAAAGGTAAAACACCCATAATAATAAGACCAATTAATGCAAACAATAATCTTGCTTCTACATATTCTTTATAAGTAATACCTGCTTGGATTAATTTTATATTTAAGTCATTGTTTTTTTTCTTTGTATGTTGTTCTTCTATAATTGCTTTATTATCTAATTTTGATAATAAAACAATATTTTTTTGTTGTTTTTTTCTTTCTAATAAAAGTAAAATAACAATAAAAAGAACTCCAAGTAATAAAGGGGCTAATATAAAAGCAAGTAAAGTATTCATTATTTAATCTTTGTTAATAAACTATTTATAAAAAGCCCAAAGGCAACCCAAACAATAATAAAAAACATTTGTAGTTTTCCAGTATCACTTCCAAAAAAATGTGCATTAAGTGAGTTGTTTAAAGCATTATTCATCATTAAATAAGTAAATAGAATAAGAGCAATAATCATATATGTTCCAACTTTTATCTCTTTAGTTGATGATGTTATTTCTTGTTTTATCTCACCTTGGTCATGTAATGTTTTTCTTAATTTTTCTAAAGTATTAGAAAATTTTCCTCCTGATTTTCTACCTATTGAAACAGTTAGATAAAAGATTCTAAGTTCTCTTGATTCAATAAGTTTAAACATTTTTTCAAAACATTTATCTTCTCCAATCACGGATTTTTCATTAATGTAAATATTAAATATTTTTTTTGCTAACTTAGATTTTGATGTAATAATAGATTTTTTTAAAGCTTGTTCAAAACCTACTCCACTTTTCATCATACTTGTTACTTTATCTATCATTTCTTTTAGAGAAAAATTAAATTCTTCTTCTCTAACTTTGATAATTTTTACTAAAAATAAATATGGGAAAAACATAAAAATAAATAAAGTAAAAACAAATATGATTTTTGATTTAGCAATTAAAAAAATAAAAAGGCTAGCTAAAAGTCCAAACGAAATACAAACAATTATAAATATATATTCCGCACCATTAGAAGTAAATCCTGCAAATCTTAGTTTCTTTTTTAACCATGAAGTTTCAGTATCAAAGTGATTATCATTTCTGTTTTTATCAAGAATTTTACTATTTGTATTAATCAAAGTATTAATAATTATCTTTTGTTGATTCATTCTTACATAAAATGAATACAAATAAAAAGATAAAACAACTAATAAAATAGGAATTATTACTATAAAAAATAGAACTAAATCATTCATAATTTACTCTTTTCTCATTTTTAAAAAATGGGGCCATTTATGTAAAAGTTGGTCATCTTTATCTAAGAAAATATCTAAATATTCATCTTTCCAGCCACACATTACAGATGGTAAATCTGATTCTAACGCTTCAATAAGCATAGATTTAGGCATATCAAAATTTGGATCAAATACTCTTTTATCAATATCAACACCAAACATATTCATTTGATCAATTGTTCTTGTAGGAGTTGCTAGTGTTTGAAACTCTCCTTTTGTTTTTTTCATATCACTTTTATCTCTTTTAAATTCAAAAATATTATTAAGAGCGACCACACCATTGTCTTCCATTCTTCGCTCTATTTCTGAAACAGTGATTAGTTTTCTTGTACCATCTGGGAATCTTACAAGTTGAATAATTACATCAATTGCTGAAACCATTTGAGTTCTAATAAAATTGATATTAGCACTTGGTCTTGCTTCTAAATACATATTTTCAACCCTTACTAAAGCTTCTTTTGTATTATCTGCATGAACAGTTGTCATAGAACCTGGATGTCCTGTATTCATTGCATTTAGCATTACAACAATTTCAGGTCCTCTACATTCACCCACAATAATTCTTCTAGGGCTTGATCTAAGTGCTGATCTTAATAAAAAGTCTAAAGTAATAGCACCTTTTCCTTCTTCATTAGGCATTCTTGCTTCGTAAGATCTGATTGAATGACAAGGCATTTGAGGTTGCATCTCTTTTGTATCTTCTATAACCATAAGTTGCTCACTTCCATCAACAAATCTAGTTAAAGCATTTAAAAAAGTTGTTTTACCACTTGAAGTACCGCCTGATACAATAATATTACATTTTCCTTTTGCAGCTTTTACAAGAAAATATGCCATTTTCATATCCATTTGTCCTGAATCAATTAACATTTCTAAAAGAAGTGGTATTTCATTGAACTTTCTAATAGTTACACAAGAACCATCATTTGCAGCAATTGGAGGAATTTGTACTTCCACTCTTGAACCATCATTTAATTTACTAGAAATAATAGGATGAGCTTCATCAATTTTTCTATTATTTTCAGCAAGCATTTTATCAATGATTTTTCTTAGTTCATCTTCACTTCTAAATGTAAAAGGAGTTTCTTCTGTTTTACCTTTAAAAATAATATCAATATAATCTTTTGTATTTATGATCACATCATTTAGACCATCTTTTGCTAAAGTAAAAATTGTAGAGATATGTCCATATCCAACAATATTATTCATGATTAATTCTTTAATATCGTCTAAATGCTCTCTTTTTAAAGTTCTAACTTCATTGTTAAAAGAAGAAATAAATTCTGGTAATACTTCTTCTAAACTTTCTCTTGTAATTTTTTGGTCTGATTTTAAATTCATCAAAAAACTATCATTAATTCTTAATGCTAAATCATATAGTTCTTTGTTTGTATATATTTCTGGAAATTCTAATTCAGAATTTACTATTTGTTTTTTTACTTTATTTATTTTTTCTTTATTTTCTTCAAGTATTTCAATCTTACTTATTTCTTCAATAACTTCATCTTTTAAACTTATTGGATTTGTTTCTTGATCTTCGATTAAATCTCTTAAATTTCTCATTTTTTACTCTTTTTAAAAACAGAAGATAACCAATTTTTTTCTATTTTTACTTCTTTTGTTTTATTATAAAAATTCTTTGTTTCTAAAATTGAATCAAGCTTTTTAATAAACAAAGAATCTTTTGCTTTTTGACTAGCTAATTCACAGTAGTTCCAACATTTACCTAAGCTTTTGTAATCATTTGGAATTTTAAAATCATCAAATTGAATTTTATCAACACTATTCATATTTAAAATAGAAGTTACATCACTAACAGAAATTGCATTTTGAGAGTCATATCTATTTACAATAAATGAAATTTTTTCTTTTAATCCAGCTCTTTTCATTAATGAATAAAAAGTTTTTACTTTTGTAATATGAGGCAAGTTCATCTCTGTAACTAACCATAATTCATTTACAATATCATAGATAGTTGATTTTAAATTTGAAGCATCTGCAATTCCAACATCTATAATTATGAAGTTAAAGTAATCACTAGATGATGAAATATATTCAAGTAGTTTTTCTATAAAAATATCTTTTTCTACATATTCTTTATCAATATGTTTTTGAATTCCAGTAATACAATAAAAGTTTTCTCTAATTTTATGTAAACCATTTTCAAGATTATTTTCTAAATGAAATTCACTTGTATTTATTAAATCAATGATTGTTTTTTCAGGTAATGGATTATTTTCTAGAAATAAATTACTTATTGCTTTTGTTGTTGATAAATCAATATATAAAATATTCTTATTAGGAAGTTGTTTTGCTAATAAATCTGACATATTCATAGCAATTGTAGTCGTTCCAATTCCACCAGAAATACCACTTAATGCTAATATTTTATTTCCATATTTATTTTTATTAATTAAATTATTTCTAGTATTTACAATAATAGATTTTATATTTTCTGCTTTAAATTCGTTAATTGGAATATAGTTTTCAATTCCTAGTTTTCCACAATACATCGATAAATTATGGTCATTGGGACCAATTACAATGATTACTTCATTTAAATATCTAATTGCATCTTCATATTTTTTAATACTTTTTTCATCTTCTATCAAATAAACAATGATATGTTTTGTATCTTTTGATTTTATATCACTTAAATGTTTTTCAATACTTGTATCCATAAATACATCTACATTAAATAAACCTTCTAATCCAGCTTTTAAATTTTTTGCAAACATATCTAATTGTTCATCATAAAATAAATTGATATTAAATGAAATATCAGAACCTAATAGTTTCTTTTCTAACTCTCTTTGGAACTCTAGATATTTTCTAATTTTTTTAAGTAATTTTCGTAAAATTGGTGTAGATTCTAATTTTGAATATAAAACAATATGACCATATAATATTTTATTTTTTTTAAGTATTATTTTGTAAGTATTATTTTTACCTTTAGGTTCTTCAATTTTTTCTCTATCTGTTGTAATAGTAAACTTATAAAAAAAATCATTATATTCATAATTATATTTATAATATGAAATTAGTTCTAAATTAGCTAAGTCAGTAAATAACTCTAACATTTCAAATATTTGATTATGTATATGAGAATTTTCTTTATTTAATTCTAGTTTTTTTTCAAAATTATCTAAGGTCATATTTTTTCCTATTTATGGTGAAACATCAACACCATGTTCAATATCTACAGTGTCCACACTATTTGGAACTCTAACTTTTGTCGTATCTAAATTAATATCGTTGAAATCTTTATCTCCACCATTTGGTAGATCCTCCATTGTAATAATATATTCATCATTTGGATCATTTGCATAATCTATATTATTAGCATCAGCATATATAACCCAATCATCCCAATTTGCATCTCTTGTACTATATGATTGACATCTTCCTCTTCTATATTTTGTGCAATATCTTATATCTTGAGAAACATATTCTTTATATTGATCAAAATACGTTTTACCAATTTCATGCATATGATCGTATCCATCATCTGTATTAAACTGTGTATCTTGAAAATATACATCTCCTGAATCAATATTCTCATCAATATTTACAGAAGGAATTTCATCTTCACATCCTGAAATAGAAATAGAACTATTTAAAGTACTTGTTCTATTTCCAAATCTATCATAGCCATCGGGAATAAGAAAAAATCTTGTATCTAAGTTTGTATAAGAACCTAATTCATCACCAACTTCATGATCTTCTTTATTTGTTAAAACTAAAGAAGGTTTTGTAAAACATCCACTATCATCTAATTCGTAAGTACCTATCATATTATGATAACCAGCATTTGAACCACCATATCTCATAACTATTGAGACAATCTCTGATTCATCTTTTGTAACATACTCTGTCCAATTTGTTGAAGGCAAATTAAATTCATCTTTATCTATAAATTTAAACCAAAAATTATCTTGTGAATAACCCTCAATTAGAGTTGTAACAACATTTGGCAAACCATCTGCATCTAAATCTCTCCATAAATAAGAAATAAGATTCTTATCTATTAACTCTTGCCCTACTTTTGTTTGGCCTAATATATTATTTGCTATAACTTCAGCAGCTTCCATATCTTCATTATATATATAATCTTTAGCTAATGCTCTTGTAGTAAGTTTTGCAATCTCCTCTAATTTAACTACTTTATTTCTAGCTTCATATTCATCAGATACAGTTGCTCCAAATATTATAAGAGAAGAAAAAAGAAAAAAACCTAACATGATTTGATCAATAAATGCTTTTTTCATTTTCTTTCCTTTCATTTTCTTTCCTTTTATTTTATTGGATATAAATCTGCTAAAACTAATAATTCAACTAAAATTACAGCTAAAAACATCATGGGAACCATAGGTGCTATTTTTCTTTTTCTTATTCTTTGCATATATAAAAGAATTAAAGTTTGTAAAACTCCTGTAATAAGTAAAAATAATGCAAAAGATTTAAGAGGTAAAAATAATGCTATAAGCATCATATATTTTATATCCCCACCACCTAAAATCATATTTCTATTAATAAGCATAAGAACACTAAAAAATATTAAAACACCTAAAGATAAAACAATAGAACTTATATATATTTTCGAGTCTAAAAAACCAAAGATTAAAAGCATAAGTGTCATAGTAAGCACAAGATCATTGGGAACTAAAAACTTTTTGAAATCAGTGTAAGATAAGAAAAGAGAAAAAATATAAAAACTTATTGAAAACATAATTGCCCCTTTGGGCTAAACATAATAAAAGAGTAGAAAACTACTCTTTTATTCAGAAGATGAACTTGTAACTTCGCCAATTTTTGAACTTGCTGCTGATTTAACACCATCAGTTTCAGTTCCAACCCAAGAATTTAATCCAACAACTGCACCAACACCTACAATTACCAATAATAATGTAACTAGGATTTTATCCATAGCACCTTTTTCACTTTTCAATCTTCTTTTTAAAAAATTTAGCATAATATGCTCCTTGTATAAAGTTAAATTATAACAATAAAATAATTTTGTTGAATAAATAGTTGCAGTATTATAGTAAGTGGTGCAACCCGGCTGTCTTCAACAAGACCCGTGGCTTTCCGTCCCTACCTCACGATAGGTTTGGCTAGTCAAACATTCATTTGTTAGAATAATTGTTACACATACAAGCTTAATCATAACTTAATATGAAGTTTTTAACAATAAAAATAACTTTTTAGCTCCTAATAATTATAAAACAATATATAGTATTTTACTTTAAAAATAAAGCCAATTATTAGCTGATTAAATATGGCTTTTTTATTCTTAATCCCATACAAAACTCTTTTTAGATAGAATGTCTAAATATATATAAACAAATAAGGAATATTATGACTGTTGATGACAACTTAATAGCCAAACTATCAAAATTATCTAGCTTAGATATTGATGATTCTAAAAAAGAGAATCTAAAATCTGAACTTGCTGATATTATTAATTTTATTGAAAATTTAAATGAAATAGATGTTTCTAATATTGAAGCTACATTTAACACTGTTGAAGGTGGAACACCATTAAGAGAAGATGTAGCAAAACAAGATTTAGAATTATCAAATCATATATTAAAACATGCTCCAAAAACAGAAGAGGGATACTTTATAGTTCCCAAAATTATAGAATAGGACAAACACATGATCAGAGTTTACGGTATAAAAACCTGAGATTCTGTTAGAAAAGCCTTAAGGTTTTTTAAGGATAACAATATAGAAGTTGAATTCTTTGATTTTAAAAAAGAATTACCAGCTGCAAATCTAATAGAATCATGGGTACAAAGATCTGATATCAACTTACTTTTTAATGCAAGAGGTACTAAATACAGAACTTTAAAACTAAAAGAGTTAAATTTAGATGACGATGGAAAAGTACAATGGTTAATAAAAGAACCAATGCTTTTAAAGAGACCATTAATAGATTATGATGATAAAGTTATGGTAGCTTTTAACGAAGATATTTATAAAGAAACATTTTTATAATCTAGAGTAAAAAAAAGGGGAAGTTTTAAAACTTCCCCTTTTTTTATGATTAAAAAGATTAATTTATATAATTAAATCTTTTCTAGCTTCCTTTAAAGTATCTGCAATCATAAATGATAATTCAAGTGCTTGGTCCGCATTTAATCTTGGATCACATTGAGTATGATATCTACTTGCAAGACCTTCAGTTGTAACTGCTGAACTTGCACTTCCTGTACATTCTGTTACATCTTGTCCAGTCATTTCTAAGTGAATACCACCAGCGTATGTACCTTCTGATTTATGAATTTGGAAGAATTGTTTTACTTCTGATAATATTGCTTCAAAATCTCTAGTTTTATAACCATTATCAGCTTTAATAGTATTTCCATGCATTGGATCTGATGACCATAATACATTTTTTCCTTCTCTTTTAACTCTTTCAAGTAATTTAGGATAGAAATCACCTATTTTATTAGCACCCATTCTTACAATAAGATTTAATCTTCCTGCTTCATTTTCTGGGTTTAAAGTATCAATTAATTGAATAAGCTCATCTTCTTTCATCGAAGGTCCAACTTTACATCCAATAGGGTTTTTAATACCTCTAAAGTATTCAATATGAGCATCTTTTAAATCTCTTGTTCTATCACCAATCCATAACATATGAGCAGCACAGTTATACCAGTCACCAGAAATTGAATCTTTTCTTGTTAATGCTTGTTCATAGTTTAATAAAAGTGCTTCATGTGAAGTAAATAAAGTTGTTTGAGCTAATTGTGCTGTTGTTTCACTTGTAATTCCACATGCTTTCATAAAGTTAAGAGCTTCTGTAATTTTTTGTGATACTTCATCATATTTCTCACCTAAAGTATGATCATTAACAAAGTCAGTATTCCATAGATTCACTTGATTTAAATCAGCCATACCACCTCTTGAAAATGCTCGAAGAAGGTTCATAGTAGCAGCACTTTGATTATATGCTTTTAAAAGTCTTTTTGATTTAGGATTTCTAGATTTTTCTGAAAAATCAATATCATTAATAATATCACCTCTATAAGAAGGTAAAGCTATACCATTTACTTCTTCAAAGTCTGAAGATCTAGGTTTTGCAAACTGCCCAGCAACTCGTCCTACTTTAACTACAGGACAACCACCTGAAAAAGTTAAAACAACTGCCATTTGCATCATAACTTTAAATAAATTTTTAATATTACCTGCATTAAAAGATGAGAATGATTCTGCACAATCTCCACCTTGTAATAAAAAAGCTTTACCATTTACAACATCTGCTAATTGATTTTTTAAATTTAATGCTTCACCAGCAAAAATTAAAGGAGGATAAGAAGCTAATTCTTTTTCTACTTTTTTTAATTTATCTAAATCGTTATAAGTAGGTTGTTGTTTGATTGGAAAATCTCTCCAAGAATCTGGATTCCAATTATTCATAATGTCTGCCTTTTTTATTTTTTTTAATAATTTTCAAGATTTTATCGAAATAAATCTTAACTTGTGAATTATATAATGTTACTAAATTGTAATATTTAATTAATTAACTTTGCCAATAAATCTTTGAATGAAACTTTAAATGAATCTAAACCATCTGTTAAAAGTTTATTATAAATTTTTTCCATATTAATATTTTTACTTTTTAACTCTTCAAAATATTCATCACATTCAAATTCTGACATGATTTCACTTTCTTGTTTTGATCCATCTTGTACCCAATCTTCGATTGTAGCAAGAGGAGCAGTATTTACAGAGTTTGGGAAAATTAAATTATCAATATAATAACTTGGTGTTAAATCATTACCTTTTACACCAGTACTTGCAAATAAAGTTCTAATATTTGAGTTTCCAAGTTTATTAATTTCGTGATAACATTTAGTTGCATTTATTATTCCAAGTTTTGAAGGTAATAAACCTTTTGAAGAAAATTCACTATCAGCCATTCTATCAAACCTTGAAACAAAAATAGAAACAACTGCTTTTATATCTTTATTTGATTCTTTGATTCCTTCATCTAAAGCTTGTGTACATTTAATAGCTTGTTCAGGTGAAAAAATTAATGTTGCATTTACATTAATTCCTTTAGAAGTTAATTCCCTCATTGCAATATATCCAGCAGCAGTTGCAGGAATTTTAATCATTACATTTTCAACATTAATTAGGGAATGAAGTCTTACCCCTTCTTCAATTGTACCTTGTGCGTCATCACATAAAGCAGGATCAACTTCAATAGAAATAAATCCATCATCTAAATCATTTAAATGTAAATCATCAAGAAGTGCAGCTGCTCTTTTAATATCAGTAAGTGCTAATTCTTCATAAATTGTTTTTGCATTATTAGCTTGTAACATATCAAGTTGTTGTTTATATGCAACAGAACTTGTAATTGATGATTCAAAAATAGCTGGATTAGAAGTAGCACCTTGAATGATTTCTTCTTTTATAATTTCTTGAAATCTATTTTCTAAAAAATCTCTCTCTATAAAATCACACCATAAAGAGTAATTAATATCTTCTTTTAAACTCATATTATAATCTCCTTATATTTTTTCTAAGATTTTTGTTAAATCTTTTTCATCAATAATTATATTTGCTTCTTTTTTTAATACATCTCTTGCACAAAATGCAATTCTAGTATCAGCATGTTCAAACATAGATAAATCATTTGCACCATCACCACAAACTAATGTATCAGCTCTTGTAATTCCAAGTAAAGATTGTAATCTTTGAATCATATCACCTTTTGAATAACCAAACATCATATCTCCACCAACAAGACCTGTTAAGATACCATCTTTGGCGTGTAAAACATTTGAGAAGTCGGCATCTAATCCTAATTTATCTTTAGCAGGAGATGTTCCAACTCTGAATCCACCAGAAAAACATATTACTTTATATCCCATTTTTTGTAATGCTGGAACAATTTCCATAGCACCTGGCATTAAAGGAAGATCTTTACAAACTTCTACAACTTTATCGTATTCTAAACCCTTAAGTAAAGCTACTCTAGTAGTCAAAGATTCAAAGAAATCCAATCTTCCCGACATCGCTTCTTCAGTAATTTGGGCAACCTGATCTTTTATCCCAAGTTCGTCTGCAAGAAAGTCAATTGTCTCTCCATCCATAAGTGTTGAATCAAAATCAAAAACAGCTAATTTCATTAATTTTCCCTAGTTTTATTGTTTAAAGTGTATAATATTATCTAAATTATACTAAAGGAATGTTTTTCACTATGTTTGAGACACTATTACAGAAATTACAAGAAGATTATTTTTTAACATTAGAAACTACACCACAGCATGAACCTTCAATGCATAATATTATTGAAAGAATTAAAAAATTTAAACTACAAGATAAAGTTGATGGATTTTCATGTACTGATAACCCACTTGCAAAACTTAAATATAACGCACTATTTGCATCTTTAAAATTACAAAATGAATTTAAAAAACCAGTTATTGCAACTATGAGTATGAGAGATAGAAATAAAATTGCTTTACAGTCTGATTTATTAGGAGCAAATGATTTTGATGTTAGAGCTATTTTAGCACTAACAGGAGATCCTGCTAAAATGAGTGATCAACCTCACTCAAAAGGTGTATTTGAAGCTAATTCAATTATGCTTTTAAAAATCATCAAATCATTCAACTATGGAATGGATTTTGCAGGTCGACCTTTTAAGATTGAACCAAAACAAATTTATCCATTTTCAGTTGTAAACTCTTATGCAAAAAGTTTTTCTTCACTAGAAAAGAAAATGCATAATAAAATTCAAAATGGTTCATTAGGAATAATTTCACAACCAGTATTTGATATTGATAATGCTAAAAAACTATTAGCATCATTTGAAATTGCAAAAGAAGATGTTGAAGGTGATAAGAAAAAAGCTCAACTAATCTTTGGACTATTCCCTATTACAAAACTAAGAACTGCATTATTTTTATCAGCACAAGTTCCAGGGATTCATGTTCCTCAGTTTTGGATAGACAAATTAGAAGCTGCACATAAAATTTCAACTGAAGAAGAATACAAAGTTGGTATGCAACTTAGTTCAGATTTATATAGAGAAATTAAAAAAATACATCCAAAAGTTCATTTAATGACAGCAAATAGATTTGATGTTGCAAATGAGGTAATTTCTTGAAATTAGCTGCTATTGATATAGGGTTAAAAAGAATTGGTCTTGCTATTTGCCTTACATCTGATATTGTAACTCCTCAAAGTGCAATTATAAGAAAAAATAGAAATCAAGCATCAAATGATGTAAATACTTTTTTAAAAGAATGGGAAATAGATAAACTTATTGTTGGATATCCAAGTTCAAGTGAAGATATGCAAAAAAGAATCAATCACTTTGTTGGTCTTTTAGATTTGAGTATTCCTTATGAACTTTGTGAAGAAAATATGAGTTCTATTGAAGCAGAAAACCTAATCAAAGGTGATATCAAATATAAAAGAGATGGTAGAGTTGACTCTATTGCTGCAAAAATTATATTAGAAAGATACTTATTTAAAAATAGGAATAAATCTTGTCAAGAAATAGATTAATTTTTTGTATTGCTTCTTCTAAAGAATTACTTGTAAAAGCAAGTAAAATTGCCTTAGTTGTTGGGATTATTTTAAATCTTATCAACCAAGGTGAAGAAATACTTAATTTAAATATGCAAGAAGTAAATACATATAAGTTAGTACTTACTTTTATTGTACCTTTTTGTGTTTCTATGTATACAGCAGTTTCTATGAAATTAAAATTTCATGTAGGTGAAAAAGCTATTGAAGATATTCACTTAAAATGTAGATTCTGTAAAAAATCAACTTCAATTAAGAAAGATGAAATTATTCCTTTTTGTACTACATGTAAAACAAAAACCTCATGGAAGTTATCTTCTAAATAATCTAATTATTCTTATTTTTTATCTGTATATTTTAATCTAACTTCATTTATTTCATCAAAGTGTTTAAAAAATAAATCAACTAAAGTTGGATCAAAGTGTTTTCCTCTTTGCTCTAAAAACAATTCACATATTTTATCAATGTCCCAAGCTTTTTTATAAATTCTTTCACTTCCAAGTGCATCAAAAACATCTGCAATTGCCGTGATTCTTCCAAAAATATGGATATCTTCACCTTGAAGTTTTTTAGGATAACCTGTTCCATCCCATTTTTCATGATGTTCATGAGCCACAATGGCAGCTGCTTTTAAAATAGGTTTATCAGAGTTTTTAAGCATATTAAATCCAAGAGTTGAGTGAGTTTTCATAATCTTAAATTCATCATCAGTAAGTTTTGCTGGTTTATTTAAAATTTCATCTTTTATACCAACTTTTCCAATATCATGCATTGGAGATGCTAGTTTTAATAGTTCTGCATCTTCTTGAGATAAACCATACTTTAAAGCTAATATTTTAGAATAAATTGCAACTCTTTTTACATGGTTACCAGTTTCTTTTGATCTCGTTTCTCCAATTGCTCCCATTGTATAAACAATGTCTTTTTGTACATTAATTATTTCTTCATTTACTTGAACTGATTCTGTAATATTTGTACCATAAGCCATGATTTTACTTATATTCTTTACACCTTGAAGTGAAAATTGATATGTTGAATTATCTTCAAATTTATGTTTTAATTTAATAAGTTTATTTTCATCTATAATACTTTTTAGTTCTAATTTATCACTTAAGAACTCAAAGTTTAAAACATTAGGAAACAAACTATTTGCAGGTTTGTTTTTAAACAAAATATGAGCATTTTCATCTATTACAAATACAGGTTCTGGATTATTTTCAGGTAAAGAAGCTAAGAAAGTATTCTTTTTACTCAAACTTTCATTTATTCCCAATATTTTATAAATAAAACAAGAATTATTAAATATTGTATATAAAGTCATAAGTCCCATCATCAACATCATTAAACTTTGCATTGAGTAAGATAATACAAAAGAAACAACCATTAAAACTATTCTAATTTTGTAATCTGTATCTGTCATATTACAGCTTTTAGTAACTGGGTTCATCATTTTTCCTATAAAAATTATTTCTTTATTAGCATTACAACCGCTATTGCAAATCCTGAATCATGTGTTATTGAAACAGAAGACTTTTTTATTTTAAACTTTTTACGTAAGTTTTTTGAATATTTAAGTTTTGGTGCACCTTTTTTACTTTTTGATATTTTTATATCATGAAAAGAACAAATAGCCCCTATCCCTGTACCAATTGCTTTACTTGCAGCTTCTTTAGCTGCCCAAAATCCAGCTGCTGTTTCAGCACGTTTGATTAAATCAATCTCTTCATCATCTAAAAAACGTTCATACGCTTTTCTTCCAAACTTTTCATGCATTTTTTTTATTCTATCAATTGATGCTACATCTATACCTATCATTTTTAACCTATTTATTTGTAATTATTTTTAAAATATATATATTATTTATTTGATTTATATTATATAGTAATTCAAATTATTTTTTGTTAATTACTATTCTCTTTTGAAAAATTTCACTTCATTAAATTATTTTAAATAATCATTTATTTATATTAAACCTATCTTCAGTATAATCAAATTATGAAATTACTATTAAATAAATTAGTTTATCTTAGCATCATGTTATTCATAATTAGTGTGATATCTTTTATTGCAATAAACGCTGCACCAAATTCTTTTTTTGCAAGTGGAGAATTAAATCCTAATATTACAGAAGAGTCAATAGCACAATTAAAAGCAGTATATGGTTTAGATAAACCTTTATATGTGCAGTTTTTTTCATGGATAGGAGCGATTGTTCAACTTGATTTTGGAATATCTTTTGCAAGTGGGGAGATGGTAAAAAATGAAATAATAAGTAGAATTCCTATTACTTTAATTATAAATATCACTTCTATGATTTTTATATTTGTATTATCTTTATATTTAGGAATAAAATCTGCTTTAAATAAAAACAGTTTTTTTGATAAATTTACAGGTCAATTATCACTGCTTAGTTTTTCAATGCCTTCTTTTTATTTAGCCCTACTTTGTGTTTTAGTTTTTGCTATTAATTTCGAAGTTTTACCAATTGCAGGATTACATTCTATGAGTGATGATGGTAGTATTGAGTATTATCTAGATTATGCATGGCATTTAATTTTACCTATTTCAATCATTGTTTTTGGTGGAATCGGGAGCCTAACTTTATATATTCGTTCTCTTACAATTGAGATATTAAAATCTGATTATATTTTCTTTGCACGTTCAAGAGGATTAAGCAATTCACAAATTCTTAGATATTATATTTTGCCAAATCTTTATCCTCCTGTAATTACCCTACTAGGTCTTTCCTTACCAGGAATTATTGGTGGTTCTGTGATACTTGAAACAATATTTTCAATTGATGGAATGGGTTTATTATTTTTCCAAAGTGCCTTAAGTCATGACTATCCAGTAATTATGGGGATACTTATAATTGGAGCATTTTTAACTTTAATAGGGAATATGATTGCTGATTTAGTTTTACTAAAATTAAATCCTAATTATAATAATAATTAAAAGTAGGAAAATACAAAGTCAAATTTGATATAATCACGTCTTTAATTTAAGGATGCGATTTGAAAATACTAAAAACTATTGAAGAACTACAAAATATAAGAAAAAATATAACTTCAAATGTAGGTTTTGTTCCAACAATGGGGGCACTACATGATGGTCATATTTCATTAATAAAACAAGCAAGGAATGAAAACGATATTGTTATTGTTTCAATCTTTGTAAATCCAACTCAATTTTTACCAACAGAAGATTTAGATGCATATCCTAGAAAAGATGAAGCAGATAAAAAAATATGCGAAATGTGTAAAGTTGATTATCTTTTTATGCCTGAGATTTCAACAATGTATACAAAAGAAGAAATACTAATAAAAGCCCCAAGTAAAAGTTATATCCTTGAAGGAGAAGCAAGACCTGGACATTTTGATGGTGTTTTACAAGTTGTTCTAAAATTATTTGGAATAGTACAGCCCACAAATGCTTATTTTGGTAAAAAAGACGCACAACAACTTTCTCTTATTATGCAAATGGTTAGGAATCTATTCTTAGCAATTAATATTATTCCTTGTGAAATTATCAGAGAAAATGATGGACTTGCCATGAGTTCAAGAAATATTTATTTAGATGAAAAGCAAAGAAAAGATTCATTATTAATTTCAAAATCTTTATATACAGCAGCTTCATTAATTGCAAAGAATGAATTAAATGTGAATATATTAAAAGAAAAAATGAATGAAGTTATGGATACTTTAGAAGTAGAATATATTGCAATTGTTGACAGAGATTTTAATGAAATAAAAAACATTGAATTAAAAAACTCAATAATTCTTGTAGTTGCAAGATTTGGAAATACTAGATTATTAGATAATATTTGGCTATAAGATATTAGAAGAGTAACTTCTAATATCCAAGTTCTGGTGTTTGACTAAATAAAATTACTCCAAATATGATATATAAAACTATACCTAATACAAACAATAAAATCATTGCTCTAGCATAGTTCATCTTACTAGGATGGGCATTTTTACTTAAAGACCAATATATAATCACTATAATATTTAATATTGGTATTGCTGTAACAATAAAAGTTAATAACCAGTTGCCAACACTTATAGGCTCATAGTTTTCAGTTTCCATTTTCTCTCCATTTTTATAGATTATTTTATTATATTGAAATAACTATAAAAGTAATACAAGTATTTAACTATAAGTTTTTTATTCACTTAATGTTTTTACTAAAAGCTTTTTAAATATAAGTCGTTCATCTTCATTTAGGTTTTTAAATATTTCATTTTCTTCTAAAATAACAGCTTTTAAAGTTTTTTCTAAAATATTTCCACCTTCTTGTGTCATTCTCACTAATTTACTTCTTTTATCATCTTTGTTATCTATTCTTTTTATAAATTGTTTTTCTTCTAACTTTTTTAAAACTTTTGTCATTCCACCAGAAGAAAAAAGAAGTCTCTCATATAACTTTGTAGGACTTAGAGTGAAATTTTTATCTCCTGACATTTTAAGTGAACCTAAAACATCTAATTCACTATTTGTAATATTGAATTTTTCTTCTTGTAATTTTGTTATTGAATTCATAAGTTTGTTATATAACATATAGAAAGGTACAGTTATATTTATAATATCATGGTAGGTATTTGGAGATTTTACTTTATGTTTTTGAATATCTGCTTCTAATTCTTCTATTTTCATATTCTTAGTATACATGAATAAAAGTTATATTACAAGTATCTTTCTAGTAAGACAATTTTAAGTTTTACTGTGTTATCTTTCTAGCAAGACAAATACCTTAAGGATAAAATATGAATTTAAAAAAATTAACATTAGTAAGTGCATTATTAGCATCATCACTTTTTGCAGGAAATTATAACGTAGATGCAAGTCATTCAAATATGGGATTTAAAATAAAACACATGATGATTTCAAATGTAAAAGGTTCTTTTGATGAGTTTAAAGGTTCTTTTGAATATGATGAAAAAACAAACGTATTAAAATCATTAAATGGTGAAATTACTGTTGATTCAATTAATACAGCTGATAAAAAAAGAGATGCACATTTAAAAGCAGATGAACTTTTCTCAGCAAAAAAATTCCCAAAAATTAATTTTAAATTAACTAAAGTTGATGGTGACGTTGCTTATGGTGATATTACATTAAAAGGTATTACAAAAAACATTAAACTTGAACTTGAAAATGGTGGTACGGTAAAAGATCCTTGGGGAAATGAAAGAGCAGGATTTGCATTATCAGGAAAAATCAATAGAAAAGATTTTGGTATTTCATGGAATAAAGTATTAGAAGCTGGTGGAGTTGCTGTTGGTGAAATAGTAAAACTTGATATTGAAGTTGAAGGTATCAAAGCTAAATAATTAAAAAAAGAAATAGAATTATCTATTTCTTTTTTTTCCACACTGTTCTCACATTATTTTTATTTATACTTCTAACATAATAAAAAGGACATAATATGAAAAAAATACTATTAGCTTCAACTATAGCAGCTTCACTTTTTGCAAATGATAACTTCGTAGAACTTGGTTTCGGATTCTCAAAATCTAAAGATAACTTTTCAACAGAACAAAATAAGAACATTTCAACTTTAGGATCTGCTGAAGATGAGACACAAGCAATTCCATATTTTGATTTACACTATGCTTATAATTTAAGTGATCAAAATAATATATATGTAGATGCAGGATTTAATGGTCTTAAATTAGGTTCAGAATTTAATACAAATCTTGGTTTCTTTGATATAGGGTTAAAAGCAGATTTAATGGGTGAAGAATGGGCAAATCCATTTTTAACAGGAACAAATAGAGAAGAAACAGACACAAAAGAATTTGGAGCTTATATTGCATATGGATTAGTATCTAATAAAAGTTATAGTTCAACAATAAGATATGAAATTAGTAAAAAATCTTATGATAAAGATACTGTATCAACAACATTAAAAAGAGATGGTATTAGAAATATAATAGCACTAGAAAATATGTATCATTCTTCATTATTTGATTCTCCTGTTACTTATTTAAATAACCTTTCATTCGAAAACTATGATGCAGATGGAAAAGCTAGTTCATATAATGAATTCAATATAGAACTTGGTTTAACAAATATGATAAGCAAACAAGTGAGATTAACAGTATTAGCAAATGTAGGACAAAGAGAATATGATGAAATAAATCCAGAATTAAATAAAACAATTGATGTTGATATTTATGGATTAAAAGCTGTTCTAAAATATGATGAACCATTTAATTATAAAGATACTTATGTTAGTTTAAAAACTGGTATAGAAAATGAAAAAGCAAATGATGATTTCTATGATAAAGAAAATACTTTTAGTATTGTTAGTTTAGGATATAAATTTTAGGAGCATTTGCTCTTAAAATTATTTAAACTTAAAACACATACTTTTCACATTATTTTATGTTATCTTATTATCATATAAGTAAAAGAGACAATAATGTTAGAAACAAAACCCTTCATCCTATTTTTAAAATACGCTATTCCTTCTATCTTAGGACTTCTAGCTATCTCCTCAGCAAGTATTATTGATGGATATTTTATAGGAAACTATATTGGATCTACAGGTTTAGCAGCAATAAATATTTCTTATCCAATTACTACGATTTTATTTGGTCTTGCCTTAATGTTTGCAGTTGGAAGCTCTGTTATAGTTGGAAAACTTATGGGTGAAAAAAACATTAAAGAAGCATCGAACTTATTTTCAAAAGCTATGATTTCAGTAACTCTAATAAGTATAGTAACTTCTTTCATTTTATATATAAACCTTGAAAATATTCTTCATCTATTAAATGTACAAAATGAATTAAAAGATAAAACACTCTCATACCTACCAATTTTACTTTTATTTTTACCATTTTTAATGAGTGCAATTGTTTTAGATTATTTCGTAAGAGTAGATGAAAATCCAAATTTATCTTTTTTAGCTCTATTTTTAAGTTCAATTACAAATATTATTCTTGATTATATTTTTATTGTGAAGTATGAATATGGAATGGAAGGGGCTGCTTATGCAACAGGAATATCACAAACTTTCATAATCATTTTATTAATACCTCACTTCTTTTCTAAAAAATCTACATTGAAACTAATAAAACCAAAAGGCTCATGGAAAGCTATTTTAACTGCATCTAAAAATGGTGCATCAGAATTTATTAATGAATCCTCAGCAGGTATAACAGTTATGATTTTCAATTATATTATGCTTCAGAGTTTTGGAGCCCAAGGAGTTGCTTCTTATACAATAGTTGGATATTTTATTATGATTAGTGTTATGGTTAGTTTTGCAATAGCTGATGCTTTACAGCCAATAATTAGTAAAAATTATGGAGCATTATACTTTCAAAGAATCAAGAGTTTTCTTAAATTAGGATTTATATCTATTTTATTAATTGAAACAATATTAACTTTTTTAGCTTTAATTTTTCCAGAAACTTTAATAAATATTTTTCTAGAAAATTCTGAACTAGAAACTAAAAGAATTACAATTGAATTTATATCTTATGCTTGGCCTGCATTTTTATTTTTAGGCTTAAATATTCTTATTACTTCATATTTAACTTCTATTCAAAAACCTTTGTACTCTATTCTAATTGCAATTTTAAGAAGTTTAATTTTACCAATTTTCTTTATAATAACACTTCCTTTTGCTTTTGGCAATATAGGAATATTTATGGCTTTAGCTGTTTCTGAATTTCTAACTTTTATTATTGCTATTATTTTTTTTATTAAAAATTATCCTCTAAAAATTGTAGATAAAATTAAGTATAAAGAATGATAAGTCTAAATTTCAATTGTAAATAAAGCCCCCTCTTTTATATTTGAAACTTTTAATTTACCATTAATACTTTTATCCATAATCATTTTACTCATATAAAGTCCAATTCCTAAACCTTTATCTTTTGTAGTAAAATATGGCTCAAATATTTTATCAATAAGTGATTCTGTTATTCCTCCTGCATTATCAGAAATTTCAACTTTTATATGTTTGTTTTCACGAAATATATTAATTAAGATATTTGGGTTCTTTATATTTCTATTAATAAGCTCATCTTTTGCATTATTTAAAATATTAAATAATACATGCATAAATTCGCCTCGTAAACTACAAATAGAAATATTTTCTTCTGTTAATACTTCTATTTTTATATCATGTACTTTAAAACTAGCATCTAATAAATTTAGAACTTCATAAACAGAAGAAATTAATATAAAATCTTCTTTTTGTTTAGTGATTTTAAAAAAATCTCTAAAGTCATCAATTGTATTTGACATAAATTCTAATTGTTCATTTGCTTCTTTAGATTTTTTATCAAAATATTCATTAGTTAATTTCTCTTTAGAGTAAGCTGTTTTTAGGTTCATCATAATATAAGATAAATGAGTCAAAGGCTGTCTCCATTGATGAGCTATATTTCCAATCATTTCCCCCATTGATGCTAACTTACTTTGGTGAGCTAAAAATTGTTGTTGTTCTTCTTTTTCTTCTTCTAAAATTTTCATTTTATAAGAAAGTGCAAAAGCTAGTACTAATGATTCAAAAGGAGCAATAAAATGTATAAGGAAATTTGGTTCAATTATCATTCTTTCTGTTGAAAAATAAAATTGTGATTCAATAAATAAAAATGTGAAAATCATGCTTGTCCATGCAATTAAATAAAATAAAGCAGGTTTATAGCCCTGATTATAAACTAGATATCCAGCAATAATATAGAAAACTAATAAAAATGAAATAGGAATATTATCTGCAATAAAATAAAAATCGAAAAACCATCCAGATAACATATCTAAAGTGTATAACATAATTGAGAAACTAAGAATTTTATTTATAATTGGAGTATTTTTTTTAGTATTTAAAAAGGATTTTGTAAATAAGTTTGAAAATATATAAAATGAAAAAAATATCAAATCCATTAGAAACCTGTC
>PJEL010000557.1_pt1 | contig 43651 bp, 31 predicted proteins | sample 1853271 | NCBI WGS metagenome assembly PJEL01 (sample SAMN08108733, study PRJNA415343) | Invertebrate metagenome, whole genome shotgun sequencing project. | host: Globobulimina | place: Sweden: Gullmar Fjord | collected 2015-08
GCCTTATAAATGTGCGACTTTCAATCAGGTCACCTGGGTTACCGGGTAAATCCTCAAATTCAGATTAAGGGATGGGCTCTCAGCACCATCTGTACATCTTTCCAGACCACATTCTCATCAAGCGTTATCCTATACTAACTATACTATATCAAAATACTAGTATAGTAGTATATATGTGATGATGGGTTACAGAACGCCTGCAAAAGTTGATCACCCATTGAACGAATGGCGACCCCCCTTCCGGCACTACAATCATTTTATATTTTTAAGAGAAAGATGCAAAGACGAAACTTCTAAAGAGATTTCCTCACGAGTACAGCAACCCATTTCTGACTCGGGAGACCTACAAACTTATACAGAATAGTTGCAACTACCAATTAGGAGAAAATTGCTGTTAAGGCGCTCCTACTAGTAGGTATAGTATACTATATTCCAAGCACTTGCAAATCCAGAAGGAAAGAATCTCTATAGAGATAGCTATCTGTGAGAAGCTGGGGGAAAAAATACTCTTCCAGAGAGACGTCCTCTGACAATCACAACCGAAAAAGCGCAAACCCTGCAAGTTTACAATATCAGCAGTTGATATGGTTGCGCTAAAAACCTGCAAGTAGAAAATATCTGTATATATCATCCTCATGCGTTTCCTATTTTTAAAATGACACTATTTACGTCGGTTTAACCAAGTAATACTTAGTTGGCGCGTATAGAGACAGCATAGTACCCTAAAGAGATGGGGAGCCTACTCCCCGATAGCTACACAACTTTAACGAGCATTGTGTTCGTTGTAATCGTTTCATCTTTCCCAATATATTCGTATATGAATTCAATTCTAGTGTTCCATCCAGAGCAAGGAAGTAATGTGACACACATAGGACAAAATTCAGTAGATACTGCCTTGAACGGGTCGCTGGAAAGCCCACTGTACTCTGGACACACGTCAGAACTGGACCTATCTTCATTTTACCAGAAGGATTTCGGCGAGAATGTTTCTGTCTGTGTTTCAAAGCAATGGATAGACATGCCACTGACTTTTGATGGGGTAATGTACTTGACTCCTAAGTCAAATTTGGATGAAAAGGGCCTGAAAGAATTCTTGGGTCCTCTGGGTCCCATCAAGACGATTCAAACAAAAATGTCAAATGGAATACAACAAGTACGTTTCTTTCAGAGGAGGCAGCATAGAATAGAGACTTACAAAACGGACAAACCTGTATTGGTTTTACCAAGTTGGTGTAGAATGTGGCCCTATCCAAATGGCAACTGCGATTGGCCAAAATACAACTCTGCTATTTTGAGAGAGGAAAAATTATGTTTTTGGCCAAAATTACCAACACAGGAAGGCAAACGAGAATCTGATGATCCGATAAACGCAACCCTCTGGGCAAGTAAATTTGAAAGTAGGGGTATCAAAGTTGGTCAGGTCATGATTGCGGGCGGTTTCTTTGGGAATATTTGGCATGCAGCAATAATATTAAATACTTGGTGCAATGTTAAGCATCAGGATGATCTTCACTTCTTAGTACAAAGCAATGATATGTCATTGTTTGTCCCAACGATAGCCAAAGCATTAGGGATACGTGCAAGCAGAATTATTCATCACACTGGCCCTGTGTTGGCAGAATCTGTCTTCTTAGCGCCATATTATGGTAATGTTGACTGGTCTTGCCTACATGCGACATTATCAAGGGCTACTGAGCAAGAATTTTTGGTTGTGTACTTCCGGGGTTGGGATGATCCTAGCCGCAACATTCCAGAACATATCCATCATGACTTGGTACTCGAGCTTTCTGGTAAATTTCCAGAGCTTCAGGTGAAGACATTTTCTGGAAATGAGACATTCGAAGAAATAAAGGATCTTTTTCGAAAAGCTCGACTAGTCATTGGCCCTCATGGTGCTGGCATGGTCAATCTAATTTTCTGCCAAGCAGGCACACCTGTGATTGAGTTTACCGTACCTGCTTTATTAAATCGTCCATGGCAAGCAATGGGTGCAATGACTTTCGGACTGACATGGTGGCCTGTCCTTTTGAAAAATTTCAGTTCATCTGATGAGATCAGAGCATCAGTCTCCGTCGTGCAGCATGCTTTGGAGCTGTCCTAAATGTACATGTACATGTTCTCCTCTCGTAATAAAATAAACTAGTAGTACATTGTATAATATAATATCATAATGTATACTAGTAATATACGATAGAGATGGGACTATTGACTGTTCTACGTAAATCAAAAGTCAAACAAAGGGAAATTCGGATACTCTTAGTGTACGTTGTTTTGTCTCTATATCATTCTATTCTCTTTAATATGATATGTAGTATACATCTATAGAGGATTAGATAATGCTGGAAAGACAACGATAGTGAAGAAGCTCTGTGGTGAAGACACATCCTCGGTCAGTCCGACTCTTGGATTTCAAATCAAGACAGTCCACAGGGATGGCTGTATTTTGAATATTTGGGATGTCGGTGGTCAAAAGTCACTTCGATCATACTGGAAAAACTACTTTGAAAGAACTGATGCGCTCATCTGGGTACTGGATAGTGCTGATTGGAATCGAATGAAAGACTGTGTGGAAGAGTTGGTTGGGTTGTTAGAAGATGAAAGGCTTGCTGGTGCGACCCTTTTACTTCTGGCGAATAAGCAGGACATGCCGGGTAGCTTGAGTGTGGAAGATATTAATGAAAAGTATCTCAGGCTGGACCGATTCAGTGGTCAGAGGAACTGGAAGATATCACCCTGCAGCGGGTACACTGGACAAGGACTGCATGATTCCTTCTCCTGGCTGGTGCACAATGTAGAGTCTCGGTTGTTTTTATTGAATTAATATACTTTCACCTACATTGCCTTTAAATATTACTAGACTAGATAGCAACGGTACGGTAATGGCAGGTTGGTCCCTCAAAGACATGCTCAGGCTTGCGCTTCTCCAGTGGGCCGTGGGCATTCATGACCTGTACGTGAATACCATCGTTCAACAGACGACCAGCTTGCTTAAGTTGCAAGTACTCATCGCGAGTATATGGGGTGAATCCCCAATTACGTGAGACAACAACCTTCTGACGCCCAGGGAACTTGAACTTGGCTCTGCGGAGAGCCTCCTCTGCTAAATGGGCATGAGTATCACGGCATCTGATTGACATCAGAATTTTACCAATAGATACACGAGCACAAAGACCATATGGCTTACCGAATGCTCCACGCATTCCAGTCTGGAGTCTATCAGCTCCAGCACACGAAAGCATCTTGTTAATACGCAACACGTGGAATGGATGCACACGGACACGGAGATGGAATGCTTCTTTACCAGCCTTGGTAACCATATATTTGTTAGCAGCAATACGGGCAGCTTCAAGAGATTCAGACGAGATGTTTTCCTTCTCCCAACTACAGAAGACAGGCAAAAATTACAAGTCAGCAATGAATAACACGTCACATGCTACCAATGCGAATGCACGTCATGTCGTACATCAATATGACTCAAATATCGTACCTTACAAGGTGGATGCACGCTGGAAAGACATCAACACCAGTCTTTTTAGCGCCGGCATCATAAATGCGGATTTTGGGGTCTGGTACTCCTCTACAGTAACGAGACTTTGGATAAGGCTTATCCTTAATCTGTCTGTAGCACTTGAATGGACCTACAGAAAATAAAAAGACACATTTAGATCTTGAATCACCCCAGAGGACGAGAAGAAACATGGCGCCGTCGGACACTCTGAATCGGACAGGCAGCGAGTCTGCTCTAATATTTCATCAAATACGTACGTCTTCCCATATTTAATAATGAATATATAAATCAAGGAAATATAGTAGAGCTATGGGACGTGTTCTTGCTTGTATATTTGAAAACAGGGCACCACCAACCAGGACGGCCAGGTCCCAGAAATTCAGTGTGTTTCAGCTATTGGTTCTTTCACTGATATCACCCTGAATTACAGATGTAGATACCACGGCAGTGGATAGATGAATTTCTCTATCATATTAGTATTGTTTTGAAGATTGCAGGAATGGGTAGATCCATGAACCCAACAACAGGCCTTGTGATTCTGTTATTTACTCTGTGTAGAGGGTTGTCAAGGCAGAGCTGTTTGACCTATATTAGCTACCACTACAATACTGCATTCTGAACGTACATGTTTGAAACGTCATTGAGGCCTTTTAAACTATCATATATACCTAAGTAGTGTAATATAGTACTTTAGAGAGGTATATCATGATGATGTTCCATGTAGTCTGAGATTGCAGATAAATTGCTGAAACCATCCATGCAGTATGATGTCCGAGAACATGCCATGGCACAAAATCTCAGTGAAGCCCCTACCACCACATAGTAGAATAGAAATTATTTTAGTAGACAGAATAGACAGTGTATTTAATCAGTAATCAACAAAACAGAGTACGTGTGCATCGTTGTATTGGGAACGAGATACGAAATAGATACTATATGGATATGGTAGAACCTCTGCTGAAGTTCAACCAGTAGGAGCACTATCCTCCGTGGATTATTCGTATACTTCCTATATAAGATATTAATACCATGATGAATCTATGAACAAGATTAAAATGCTACGATAATACTCCCGCGCTCGTCAACGACCGCGCCTTCGAGATCGACTGTTCCGAGGCAGGGGTGGATATCAACAGATTCTTGGTGCATGATCATGCATGGAAGTGGTGCTTATACTTTATCAACGTGCTTTACCTGCAGGATCTTGCTATTGATTTAATATAGTATTGGTAGCACTAGAATTATACCGTTGTAGGAAGTAACTATGACTTATGTGGCCATGGAACAGCAATCTCTTCCATGGTTGCATGGTGTCCTCATGGACCTACCAGATCTTTTACCAGAAGATTCTTCGGATGATGCATGGTTTGATTGGGATGATGAGTCGGGAAATGTGCATCAAAAGAGAAACTTGTTACAATTGGCTGCGTTAATGCAGGCTGTAAAGTGTGTGCAGTCCTTGCTTGAGAAGGGTATGGATGCTTGTGTAGCGTCTCCTAGTGATGGCAAGACAGCATTGCATTTGGTGTGTGCCTGCAGACCTTCTATGGCAAGTGCCAAAGTAATTGCTTTACTCGTGCAGCATGGGGCTGATAGGGAGGCCCTAGACCATGATGGTAAGGCTCCAGGATTTGCCCTGGAGAACATGACGAGCAAGAAAGAGGAAACTGGCCACAACTCAGTTTGCAAGATGCACACATGTACTGGAAAGCATCATGCAGGGGACATAAAGATTAAAGTGGAGCACTCATCTGATAAAATCAGTGATTCGTCCAAGTTACTCACCCCAGTTTCTGTCTTGGAAGAGATTGATGGGTGTGATTACAATGGAGTTCACTTTAGAATGTTCCATTACAAAGTGGATGCGTGTCCTCACACAGATTGTCTTCATGATACTTCATCATGCCCATATGTACATCCTGGAGAAAAATCTAAGAGAAGGAATCCAGGTGTGTACATGTATCAGCCAGTGCCTTGTCCTCATTTCAGGAAGGGGAACTGTAAGAAGGGGGATGCCTGTCCACTGTCCCATGGAGTTTTCGAGTGTTGGCTTCATCCAAGCAAGTATAGAACTCAACTTTGCACAGAAGGCTCAGGGTGCACCAGAAACCTTTGTTTCTTTGCACATTCCCTCCAGGAGCTGAGGGAGGTATCTGATTCGTGTGAACCATGTGAGATGGAGGCATGCATTGCCATGTCACCCAGCTCTGGAACATCATCCCCCTCTGAGAAGAGCTATTCTCTGTTTGATGTACATCCATCAGCCGCAGATGACACTGATCTTTTGTACGGAGGGAAAATTGCAGCATTGCAGGCAAATGCTGTTGAAAGAGAGAGAGTGAGGAGAGATGCAGCAGTCGCTGATGCCGTCATCGCTCTCAAAGCTTTTGCAGCAAGCAGGAAAACCACAATACCACTCCTTGATCACGTCGGGACACTCGCTCCCAAGGCAGAATCGTGCAATGCAGATGAATGCAGTGTGTTGAGCATCCCTGCATCTGATTCCTGTAAATCACTTGTGGGATCAGAGCATGCCTATGAACATTGGTGATTGTAAACGCCAAATCTTTATAAATTCTTGCAGGGCAGGAGAAAGAACAGCATGACCAAAATATTGGTTGAGAGCACTTTTATTTGATTATCTAGCTGATTTGCTCAGCAGATTGGTTGCAGGAATGAAGCGAGATAATATTGTAGAGACAGATGAGACTCCCTGAAATACGTGGAGGAGTAATTTCATGAATCATTATATTTTCAAACCATCGAGAAGAGATGCATACTAGTTTTTGAAGCGTATGAAGAGAAGATTGAATAAACGATTGCATGTATTGTACCCCAAGATGTAGATGTAGCTATCAGAGCATTTGACAGTTTAATCACAAAGAGATATGCACATGGATTATAATATGTCATGACAGATGAAGCATGATGGATTGAGTGCGTTTGGTGCACCAGAGTTATTTTCAAAGCATGAATGAATACATTGAGATGAGACCAAGATGTAACCACCTTGATTTTAATCGTTAACAGTGCCTTTTACGACTTTCCATCATCCTTTGGAAGATCCATACCAGATACAATAGGTTCTACAACTCCTCCGGCATGTTGTTCATTCAATTTTACCGTCAGGTGTCCGTCTGCATTGGAAGCCAACTGCATGATTGATGTCTTCAGAAATTCCGCAGCTTCTCGCCCTTCCTCGTGTAGTTTCGCTAGTTCTACTTCATCTTCTATATCCTTACAACATTCCATTCTGTCCCGCACTTCTTTTCTTGCTGCAGTGACCATTTCTATGTCTCCTTTGAATGCCAACTGAATACTTCGCAAGAGACTCCTGTAGACACTACGTGTGTCAGATGATGATATTCTAAGCATAGACATGACTAATATTATTATAATTCCTTTTAAAAGATACACTTTGGAAAGAATGCATCAAATACATTCTAATGCTAGTGTCAACTGTTTCTGAAGTGATGCCACTGGTGACTGGCTGATTTTTAGTTGCAGTTGTGATCAATGCAATCCTATGGGATATAGGATCGTAGCTACGGTAGTATAGATATCTATATGATCTTGGTAATCATCAGTAGAAACGGCGCAATAGCCAAGGGTTGAAGTCTCTTCACTATGGTATTACAAACTTGGAAATCCTTATCTTTGAAGATTTTCTACACTTGGATGAATCGTTTTCACCTGGGTCTCTCTTACAATCATCCGATTGCCTTTTGATTAATAAACAATCAATGAATTTGATTTATCAATATACCCACTCAGCGATTTCGTATCGAACGAGTTTGTGAGATGTCGACATTGCGTTCAATTTTACACTGCCCTCTAGGTTTAGCACAGCGACGGCGTGCACCACATAGATCAAGTAACGGATACTTGATACGTTGTAAATCGCATATAGATACTTCCGGACCAAGTAAATTAGGGCCTTGGGATGTGAGGAGGAGGGACCTTGTCCTTGGTGGCATATCAGTCCTCTCTTTACAATTTGGTCACACGAAATCAGCCTATGCAGAGGATAGCAACAGAGCATTTTTTGACATCACGGTTGATGGTGTTAGTTTTGGACGGATTGAGATTCAAACTTTCGGGAATGCATCATCTAGAATTGGGGAACAGAGGTTTCTGGACCTAGCAAAGGAAATCCAAGGGGTTGGATACAAAAGAGGTAAAATAACGCAGCTTCAAGATTCGTATATAGTCGGTGGAGGACTTACATCTCTTTCATACGCTGCCAACGGAGAGACGGGCATCGCAGGAGGAGTTACAGCAGAATATCTTGAAGATGAACTGCAAGCTTCTACACTGAAGCATGAGTCTGCTGGGCTGGTTTCTCTGAACATTCTGCCCATGAAAGATCTGGAGTCGAAAGACTCTATGAAAGCTATTGATGGGAAATTTGTCAATGTGACACAGGTGTTTGGGCAGAGGCCAAATGGAACTGAATTTTACATAACAACTGGACCAGCTCCTGATCTTGATGGGATCAATCTCATTATTGGGCGGGTGGTTAGCGGTATGGATGTTGTAAAAAATGTACAAAAGCTTCCTCGCGTAAAGAATAATACAAACAGTCCATTTTTTCAAGCTGGAAAGACATTCAAGGACAGGCGGGCAAATGTGGCAGAGCTGTCATTTGACAGGCCATTTTCTAAAGTACTTATTAAAACCTGTGGACTGGTATCATGATAGCATGTGTTGTATCAATCGTTTGATTGTAAATCATTCATCACAGTAACTTTTGCAATCGTTTCACCTTGTGTATTTGTAATAATTGCAGTGGTGTGTTCTCCATTCTCTTCAAGCAAGGCACAGATCTGAGCAACTGTCAGATGTATGCCATCGTTAATTTGCATACATGTGGTCTGTGGTGATGTATCCGTCATCACCATAAGACTACTGCCAGTCGGAATATTTTCTTTACCTTGAAGAAATGATGAGAGAGGATTGGATTGTTTCCATAGGAGAAAATTTGTTGATATCCAATAGCTTATACCCACAGCTGCCAGAGTAGGCAGTATAATCAAATAATCTCTTGTGAGTTCAAACAAGAGCAGTATCGAAGTCAATGGAACGTCACAAGCTGATGCCAACATTGCACCAACACCAACCAGAGCAAATGCCTGAGGCGGTGACACTGCCAAGCCAGCAATATCTGCCAAACTTTGACAGCTCAAACCAAAAGCAGAACCAAGAGCAGCTCCCATGAAAATTGAGGGCGCATAAATTCCTCCTTTGAGTCCAGTTCCTCTGCATATACTCGTAGCAACAATCTTGAGCAACACAATTTCAATGAGTATCTCAATAGAGTAATCTCCATGTGGTGCATTTAGAACAGAATTGACATTGTCAAAACCTTCATACAAGATTTCTGGGTATTTAAGAGCAAATATTCCTGTTATTAGACCTCCAACAACCGGTAAGCCAATCGTATACAATCTCTGCTTTGCAATGGCTTTGTGGTCTTCTTCTTCTGATCCTTGTGCAAGAGGCAAGGAGGTATCTGTGACAAGAAAGCGAAAAGAATCAGACGTACGTTCCAGGGTGTACAAAAATAATGAAGATACAACGCCACAGATACCACCAAATATGATATAAAGAGGCAATTCATAGAGAGATTCAAGGGAATAATCTGGAACAAGGAATGCAGGTGAGCTACCAAGACCAGCCTGCGACACCACAGCAGCAAGTACGGAAGCAAGTAATACCATGGCAATAGATAATCCGGAGGATTCTTTTTCCTGGGTGGGTCGTAAGCCCTTGGGCACGTATGCTTCCCTCTGTAACACTGATTCAACTGCAAAAAATACACCAGATATGGGGGCATTAAACCCTGCAGCCACACCAGCGCCAGAGCCCGCCGCAATAAGGGATGTTATATGTTTCTTTCCACTTGTAAACTTCTTTACGAAAACCTGGCTTATATCTACTCCAATTTCCACACTTGGACCCTCAGGACCCAGGCTCACTCCAGAACCCAAGCCTATAATTGAGCTCCCAATTCTTCCCATCCTTTCCATCACTGTCCTAGATTGATGGTATGTATCCCTTGATGTTACTGCAGAGATACAGCCAACGACAAACGATGCAATAACAGGAGGGAAAAACAACCTCGGGTACAGATCTTCCCAGGGAATTCGTTCCAACAATTGCCTCCCATCTAGAACAGTAACATCGCCCCAGATATAATGTCGAATTCCAGTCACGGCATCATTAAATATCACTACACCCACTCCAGTGGATACACCAATGCAGCACGCAGCTAGAATGAGAACAAACTCTGATTCTTGGAAAAAGGAAGGAGGGGACCCTCCAGCCTTGTTCTCAGGATCTCTTTGAGCATCTAACGAAGTACCTACATCCCTCGAGAATGGTACATTTTCCAAATTATTCTCTATTTGATCCGTGTACATAGCAACAGGATCTTCGGAAGAACTCTCGACATTCTTGGCATCTTTCTGTTCTCTAGAGCAACGACAGGGCATATGTATATCATACTTGGACCCATCGAGTAATGATATTCTAGTATGTCTGTGATATGATATTGTCCTAGGGACCCTAAACCCCAGATGACTGGACATTCCAAATGTCGACATGTCAGAAGAGAAACATGTTGTTCTACCATCCACAATGTGTCAATTCTATCCAGATCATCATAGCGATGCTGTGCTATTGTTGTTATATTGAATTTATTAATGGTCAAGTAGCATGCTGTGATCTATATATCCTCTAGTTGTAGTCTAATCATCCACTACAAGTCCTTTCAAAGGACAGGACAATGTTTCAAACATATATTCAACAAGATTATGATGATACTCCCATCCAATGACACACAGAGTCAGTCATCACTACGTACATACATATATATTGTAGCATACATACTTGTAGCCAAGATCTTTCTCTTTCCATCTGGCTAGATGAGTTTTGAATGATGATTCAAATGCAAGCTTGCATCTCTACTTAAGTAGAGACTGACTTGGTATCATAGGATAGAAAACCAGCATCTACAACATAAATCCATTTCTAATCAACACACTCTACTAGATAACACAATACAAGCATCAGTAAAAGTATGAAGACGTACGATGTGCATTCAGTATCTTGGATGTCCCGCATGGCATTGCATGGGAGATTCGTGCATTATCATCACCAAAAAAGAAGAGAAACCCTTTACATGGGATCTAGTGCTATAGGATATACTAGGTATTATATATGCCATTCCATCGATCAATCATCAGAGACATTCACAGGAGAAACAAGGGTCAGCAGAAAGAACCTGGCTGTTTTTGTCTCTGGGGGAGGTTCCAATTTCAGAGCTATTCACCAGGACTCTCGGATACACGGAGATATAGCAGTTGTAGTCACAAATGCACCATCCTGTGGAGGTGCAGTGTACGCACGAGACCATGACATTCCAGTTCTCGTGTACCCTGCAAGCGATAGGCATCCAGATGGACTCTCACCAGAGGCATTGGCCACTGCCCTGACCACGCAGTATAGCATTGACTTGGTCATTCTGGCTGGATACATGAAGCTCATTCCAGATAGTATAGTACAGTCATTCCCTAGAGCCATGGTCAATATACACCCCGGTCTTTTGCCTTCATTTGGTGGCAAAGGACTCTATGGAAGCAGGGTCCACAGTGCTGTCATATCCTCTGGAGCAAGGGTCTCTGGACCAACAGTCCATTTCGTGGATGAAGAATATGACACAGGTCCCATACTAGCTCAATCTGTAGTTCCTGTCTATCCAGATGATGATCCAGATACACTTGCTGCACGTGTATTAAAACAAGAACATATTCTGTATCCACAATGCATTGCAGCCATCTGCAATGATAGGGTATCCTGGAGAGATGATGGCATCCCATACATCTGGAAAGCTTTGTAAATATTTTCTACTAGTACTTCAAGATACTCATACATCAATGTGATGTCACATACTACTCTACTGTCCAGTCCTTGACATGCCATTTGTTTGGTATTTGCCACATGCCACGTGGCATGTGGTACGTCACGTGGGCCAATTAATTGGTATAACGTTATCACTCTGATGATACAACGGTTGGTATTTTGATAGTATTTCATTAATCTTTTGATCAGATCTTCTTTTGATACTAGAACAGAATATTGTAGTAAAGTGTTTGTTACATATTACCAGTACTACTACTATTACTAGTAAGACAGTACTAGTACTGTCTGTCTCTCTGACTCTCTCTCTGTCTCTGTCTCTGTTGGACGTAGCGACCCTTGGTTGATACCATTGTTTACTACATATCTGGTATCTATAATAATTGAATAGACATTCTCACCATGACAACTGACATGAACGAATCTACAGATGTTACCAAGATTGTTGTCGACGTGGAGGATTTCTCTGACATGGTCCAAGGGGATAGTGTTGGGGATAAGATCAATACAGCAATTGCATCTGATACTGTGGTTGTGTTTGGGAGAACTACATGTCCTTTCTGTATCGAAGTGACGAGGACGATGATGAATATGGGGGTGGCATTTCGATATTACAAGTTGGACAAGATGGAAGGAGAAATACCTGGGACAGCTGTGCTGGAAGAACTGAAGAGTATGACTGGTCAGAAGACGGTTCCTTTTGTGTATATCAATGGGAGGTTGATTGGTGGATGTAATGATACCAAGGCTAGTATTGCAAGTGGGGAGTTTGACATGCTTTTGGGTGAGGATGGAGATGTGGAGGGTCAAAAGGTGCTGTCTCCACTGGTGGGTGTGGATCAAGATGCGCCGAATGTGATTGGTGCCTTGCTTGAATTTCCTAATACCGTGGATGGTAGGGTGATTCGATGGACTGGTTTCCAAGTCTTTGTTATCTGTGTGATTATTGCTGCCCTCTCATACCAGGAGAAGAGATCCATCAAGTGGCTGTCGGTTGGTTTGCTGACAGACTTTTGCCTGAGACTATACGGAGGAGCTGGCATCTCACCTCTTGGTTCGCTAGCAATGTTCACGACGGCGGTGTGGGACTTTGTTGGACCTCGTGCATTCAAGAGGAGCACGGGTCCTGTGTGGGGGGCTGGTCCTCCAAAGCAATTTGCTGTGTGTGTTGGTGTCTTGTTCTCTGCAATCATCGTCATATTAGAGTTTACAAAGCAATGGGAAGCTGCCACAGCATTTGCTGCAATCTTGGCATTCTTTGCTGGTCTGGAATCCTTTCTCAACTTTTGTGCTGGCTGTTGGTTCTTTGGGCATGCCATCCGCCTTGGTTTCATACCTGATACTGTGTACATGATTCATATCAACTCTCTACCAGAAACTAAGTACGTATGGAATGAGTGGACAAAAGTTGTGAATCCGGAAGAGCCTAAAAGAGTGGAGTATGAGTACCAAAATCATGAAAGAAGGACCAAAATTGATTTGCACTACAAGACTGGTAAAACTGACGACTGGGAGCGCGAGGATTTTGCTATTATTAAGCACTCAAAGATTGCATTCCAATCTTCTGTTATTGGTGTTGCTGCTATCGCAGCACTGTACAAGTTCATGTCTATTTCTCCTAGATATGCCACACCAAATCTTGTATGGCAAATTTTGACACTGCTTTCTCTGGTTCATACAGTGGTCATGACTGGACCATATCTCCTTAAAATGATCTACTATCCTAAAAAGGTTCGTTCAGAGTGGATGCATCCAGCCATGAACAATGCATTTTCTGTCCCATCAATGACAATTGCAGTCTATGCATTTCTGTCATGGAATGACTACTCAACAGCATTGGCCCGTGTCTTGTTTTGGATAGGGAGTTCTACTGGGACATTACTGGCAGTCATTATTGTTGGTAACTGGCTTTCCACTCTTCGTCATGATGGTCAGATGAATGGAGCTTGGCTCATGGCCCCAGTGGGACTGTATATATACTCTGTTGTTGGTCCCATCATTGATCCATCGTATACTCAGGTGAGTTACTTGTTCTTTGGATTTGCTACCATTATGTGGATTGTTCTATTTGCCGCTCTCTTTCCAAGGTTTGCTCTTGGTCACAATGCTGACCCACGGATGAGAATGTTTGCTGCTATATGGATTGCACCACCTGCAGTAGCATCAATTTCATGGTCCATCTTATCCATGGGACAGTATTCCATGGATGCAATTGCTCAGGCGTTATTCTATGCCTCCATATCGATAGCATTGGTGATATGCTGGATGGCTTGGCGCAATTTCCTTTGGGCTGAAAAATTCTTTATGCAGATGTGGGCATTTGGGTTCCCCTTGACTGCCCTTGCTTGGGCAGCAGTATTCTATGATCTCACTATTCAAACTGCATTGACAAAAGTCTTGGCAACATGTACGATATCACTGGCATCAATCGCTACAGTTGTTCTGACCATTAGAACATATGCGGGAATCTGTCGCTTGAAGGTTTTCATTCCAGAACATAAATGGGGTCCAATGAGCCAGCTTCCTTTGGCTCAAGAGTCCATGAGAGCAATGCTTGAAAAAATCAGGACAACCTCACAGAACATAGCAGAAAATCCAAGCAATACCAGGTTGCTCACTTCCCTGAGATCGCAGTGGAAGACATTTGCTACAGTGAATGAATTTTATGCTGGGCTTAAAAAAGAGACATGCTTCCCACAGATTGCAACCTTTTTCCCTGGACACCCTGATAAAGCTATGAAGATGAATGACGAAATGATGGAATCCCAAAAGAAGGTTGCTGCAATGGTGGAGAGCACGACTCAGCGTGGAAAAGATCTCTCCTCCGCAGTTGAATCATTTGAGAAACAGGCAGTTTCTACATATGATTATGTTGAAGACAATATTAAGCCTGTTGTCAGAAGATATATATCAGGTCCGGTGCAGAAAAAGATCATGAATGATTGCTGGGATGATGCTCCCCCTGAAGGATGGTGGGCTGTATTGCCAGCTGTTGTTCAAAATCTCCCTATGCATTCTCAGCGGGTCACATTCATTCGCGCATTCATTTGGGCAATGCCAGAAAGATGTCAACAACTCGGAGTCATAATTTCATTGGGTGTAGACCCTGTGACATGGTATAGGTTGAAAAAGTCAGTTCCTGAGATTATTCCACGTGGGGATTTAGGCTGGAAGAGATTTTAGTGTGTTTGTGGGAGAGAAGGATTCAAGTTAGGGCTCTCAAGCGATGTTTTCTGCTTCCATTAATTTAAAAAGGTTCAAGTAAAACTTTTTTTTCAAGTACTAGTTATGATCTCCAACTATTTGACTCCTCCTTATCAAGATCATCTTCCCACCAAGTGGTAGTTTTGTACCCAGTTCTAAGTAAAGCAATCGTTGAGCCTTCTGGTTCCACATCCAAACCCATGGCTTTGGTTAATTCTGCTTTAAACTCACCAAGAGGATATCGACGGACAGGATCTTCAGCAACACAAGCATAGACTCCATTATCTTGCCGTAACATTACCTGCCAGGGCCCTGGATACTCTCGGAAGAGAGCGCCTGAATAATTGATAATAAAAGGCGCAACTGCAACAGTTTTTGAATAATCTCTCTGTCTTATGTAAAATACTGGCTTGAGAGTAGACAGGAATCTATACTGCAGATCCTTGGATGGGAAGCCAAGTAAACCCAAGTCAGCCCTCAAATTGTCTAGTTCCATATTCCACGTCACTAATGGTTTCTCTTTTATCTTTTCGTTCGTATATTCCTCGAGCTCTTTCAACTCTACGGTACTAGCATTAGCTGCTATGTAAATATCAGCTTGCTTGGCTCTTTCTGAAGGATCTGGACAAGATTCCCCCATGGCAAATTGTGCTGTCAGCGAGGACAAGAAGTTGCTTTTTCCTTCCATCAAATGCCCAAGACTGACTCCATCAGATGTTTCTAAAGCAGATTTAAACCTACAACAAGAGTGACCAGGGTGAGGCATCTGAGCGTGGTATTTCCGTCAAAGAAAGAAGCATTGTGTAAGAATCAACGTACAGTTTGTATGCTCGCTTGTATTCTGCCTCGTCTGGAAGTAGAATGTGAACTTTCATGGCTGTTGTCGAATATATTTTCCTTCCAGCTGATATGGCCAGTTGAATGTTTGAGTCAATGTAAAGGTCAGAGGAACCTTTGTACCCATCAACATTGCTCACAGAAGGGAACTCAACTTCCATTCTATTTAATTTGTCCTGAGTTCCAAATATTATAGATCCCACCGCATCATCAATCAATTCTGTGTAGGAACTAGGCCGATACGTAGAACGGCCTTCTGCTCGCCTTGCCACGTCTCTGTCACCTTCATCAGCCCTACAAATCACTTTACGATTCCATTCCATTTTTTCACATCTTTCTTGCTTGAATCTGTGCGTGTATCTCCTAGAGATACCGAAAGAGTGACAAAATTTTGTGGTCTGAACTAGACCATGGAGCTTGACGGTTTGATTCACTGGAACATGCCTCATTGAGACATCGATGGCATGATATACCATTTCTAAACACTTTTGTATTAAAAAATAACTGGATTGGATATTGAAGTTGTCGGAATATTGGTTCCAGGTGAGCACGTAAAGTGTCAGAATGACACCTGACCTGCATGATGCAGGGTATACCTTACATATAAGGCAGTAAATACTACTGATCAGTTTTGAAACGTTTGCCTTAACTGGAAGAAGAAGAAGAAGAGAATTGATAGAAGAATATCTGCTGTTGGTCTGTGGTCATTGTTGAGTTTTAACAGATGAACTTGAACAAATAGGAAACTGAGAATACGAGCAACAGTTAAATTGACTGCATCTATGTCTTTCCTATCTATCTTTCCCCGAATCTGACTTTTGGGTTGTATCTTCTTCGACAACCGAATCCATTGGCTGTATCTCCACCCCTCCAGAGACCATTTGGCTTGCTCTGGAAGACAATGCCCCTTCAATGCCTGATCCTTCAGATCCCATGGGACTGTACGGATTTGGAACATGATATGTCTGCTGCCATACAGAAGAAGGCCTTTCTTCTATTAAACCATCCATATCTGAATCAGAATCGTCTTGTGCCTTCTTACCATCAACTCCACCTTCTATGGCCTCTGCCTTCCTGGCCATCATTCCATGTTTGTTTTCAAGAATCACATCTTCAGCATGTTCTCCCATAACTTTCTTCCATATCTTGTGTTTTGCAAATAATACCTGAACTTTTTCTACTGGTACTCCTCGTGTTTCTGGAACAAAGAAGAAAACAAACAATGTCATAATGAGGACCCACCCTGCAAAGAACAGAAATACCCCCCACTCCATGGCACAAAGCATACTCACAAATGTTTGACCAATAATGAAACTGAGCAAAAAGTTTATGAATACCGCAGAACTCATGCCAGCTGCCCTTGTCTCAAGAGTCTGTATTTCAGAGGGTACCAACCATCCCAGGGGTCCCCAAGACCATGCAAATGCAGCAACAAAGACACAAATGACCACAAGAACTCCAATTGCTGTTCCTGTCGGTAAAATTCCATCTGAATATTTGCTGAATTCCACAGCAAGAACAACAGCGGTCACAATCATTGATACCAACATCTGTAGGCCTCCTTCAATGAACCAGAAAATTCGCCCAAGTCTATCGACTGTAAAAATCGCAACAAGTGTGGCAACCACATTGACTGCACCAACAATGACAGTATTCAATAAGGCCGACTCTGCACCCTTCCCCAAGGATCTGAAGAGTACAGGAACATAAAACATAATGGCATTTATTCCAGTGAGCTGTTGAAACAATGGGATCAGTAATGTTGTGATGAACTGGGGAAGGTAACGTCTTTTGAGCATCATTCTCCACGACTGTCTCATAGTGACTTTTTTGGACAACACTGTTGCTTCAATGATGTCTCGCATCTCCCAGTCTACATCAGCAGTGCCGCGAAGCTTCTGTAAGATTTCCTTTGCCTTTTGTTCATGATTTCTCTCGCATAAGGAATTTGGGGATTCTGGAAGCACAATCGATCCAATTAGAAGAATCAGTGCTGGCACAGCAGCAAGTCCAAGTGACAAGCGCCATCCCTCTTCCCAATCCCTGATGCCATAATTGATTAATTGAGCCACCAATATTCCAATCGTTGTCGAGAGCTGAAATAATTGATTCAATGCCCCACGATATTTGAATGGGGCAGTTTCTGACAAGTATAATGGCACGGATGAGTTTGCGAATCCAATACCAATACCTAGAAAGATCCTACCGACATATAGCATGGCCAAGTTTTGTGCCCCAGCATTCAGCCCAGAGCCAATCAGGAAGCTTATAGCTGCAACAGCCATGGAAACCAGCCTTCCAAAACGCTTTGTTGTCCATCCAGCCACTGGAGATGCTAACAAGCCAGCCAGAAAGAGAACACTCGTGAAAAATTGCAATGCAGCTGAATTGTATGTGCAGTATGGGCTAGAATCGGTTCCATCTTGCTCAGCCTCGTAGACACTTGGGAAGAATTGTTTTTGAAAGCTTTCCATAGATTCAACTCCACCCGTCACTCCCAAGTCATATCCAAACAGTAAACCCCCAGACGCAGCCAGGATGGCGACAAATACAACGTATCCAGTGAGCTTGGATTCTCCATAACTTGCCAAATTGGACGAGTACAAGGTTGTGATAGGTTCCATCGGAGGTCCCGTCATGGTGGTAGACTCTTCAGAAAGATATTACCACAAAATGATATATGATGAATATCCAAGGATATTACACTTGTTCTATGAAAGAACCGTTGAAGTCTCGAATCTCTGACACTGGCTCCGACACCAGATAGTCCAGTCACAGTAACACACAGAGAATCAACAAACAGATATATCTCTAATATAAGTAAATATTGATGATATTATGAGAAAAGAGAAATGAATTCATTCAGTAAGCATTGCACAGAGACGAACCCGCGTATATAATGTCCCATCGGCTTGATCCGAGGAGGACGCGGGGTCATCCAACTTGGCAAGAGTCTTAGGACTGTACGTAGTGGTACCAATGTACCGGTACAGGGATCACACAGAATGCTATCCGTTTCTATTACACAAAAAAGTACCTTATAGGTGGGAACATATGTCAATCTCTCAATAACACAAAACATCCAGCAAGAAGGTGAAGGTTCATCCTTGAATAACTCATCGTTTCTCTTGTACCAGTCGGGTGAGGTAGTCCCACTGGAGCTCTTCTTTTGTATACACATCAATCAATGTTGCTCTATCAATCTCTTCATTCACTCCAGGTCGATACACTTTGGTATCATCTCTTTTGAGTTGCCATCTACCAGGAAGGGCACCGTCTTTCGAGGATTCATCCTTGAAGTAACTCTCCAGGAAACCCAGGAATTCAATTTCCCGTTCGTCAATCAATCCAGCAAAACCCGGGTGAAATGTGCCACGTATGAAATGATACTCGGCATCATCATTCTTCTTTAGTTCTATAGAGCAGAAACAGTGAGAATACCCCGACCAGTCCTGAAACACATTGACAAAGAGGCTCCCAGGATAGTCAGCAATGTGTCGAGCTATGACCAACCCCATGGTCACGTAATCTGGCTGGACTCCATGACGATATCCATGGATATGAGGTATCATGTGATTGGATACATAGTTACCAGGAACCTGGTTTCCAGATACTGTCGCAGGTAGTTCGACGACTTCCCAACTTGGCATCGGATCTTGCAGAGAATACACATTCCCGTGGTCTTTGGGTTGAACCCGTAGCAGTACATCGTTAATCACTTTCTCCCAATCCCCTGGTTGTATTGATCTCTGGGGCAATCCTCTGGTAAGAAAGCTGTTCAAAATCTGAAGCTTTTCGTGATCAGGAAGACTGTCAAAGTCGACACCTTGTTCTTTCACAAAGTCTTGAAACCCATCCATGCCTTTTCATACAGATTCTCAATTATTATTTTCTATAAGTCTTAGGTATGTATTGTACGTACAACAGAAATAACGTGGCATCAATCAATGTCTGCACTTTACAAAGTGCTCAACCCTACAGGGTTGAGTTCGAACCAGCTGGATTTCTTTCATATATATATGCCACTTTCATTCTTTTCAAAATCATCTTCATGTACGTGGTATATACAGGTACTATACTACTGTAGTTGCATTTGTATAGAATCCAAGGTACTATAGACATTTCAATGTCATCCAGTGACTCAGAAATCCAAGAGGTCCAAATACCATTGACACGAGAATTGTATGCTGTGTTGGGATACCCAGGTCTATACCTTTCCACATCAACGTATGTGCAGAGAATATATTAATACATACCACGTGTACCCACAAAGATGCCGTTGTCGTTGCTCTCGAGAACAAGGTTGCAATCCCTTTGATGTTTGGGAAGAATTGAGGATTAAAGCCAGAGGAAAGACCGTCCTTAAGACTACCAGGGAGGATCAGCTGCAGCATATCTGGCTCATACGACTTCACAAGCAGCACTGCATACACAATTACCAAAGGAAACAACAGTCGAAGGAGCATTCGAGTTCTCATCCTTGAGTCTGACAACAGGCTCCTTCTTCCTCGACCCCTGGATTGTTTCAATTCATCTGATGAGTATACAACCTCATCTCCATGTCCCTGAGATAGTCCAAGTGAATGTTTCGTCGCCGTATATAGAAACAACAGGGCAATTCCACCTGCATACAATGTCGTTGCGGCATATAGTCCAGGAACCAGAGGAGGTGATACAACAGGGATAGAACATAGTGAATTCAAGGCTTGTTCTCTTGTTGGAGCAAGGCTGGTTCTATTATTATTATCTAATAATCCACTGCTACGATGTGTTGCTGTATTAGTATTATTATGAATGATGGGTCGATATCTGTTCAAGAAACGTAAAGGTAGTGATGGTGCATTGCTATAGTGAGAATGACCAAGACGACAGATATTCATAATACGACCCATGATACACCATGTACACCATGATATTTTGATATTAAATAGTTTTACTATTGAATCATCATCATATGAGTAAAAAGCCAATTGATATAGATAGACTTTTAAAGTCTAGTCTCTCTCCCTTTTTTGAATCTGCCAGATCTCTCATGAATATGGAGTTTTCTAGAGGTTCAAATCTCCCATCGTCTGATATGCTATCAGAGTCTTTCTGTCTACCTATAGCTGGATCTCTCCCTTGAGGAGCTCTAGAGGTATGATCATCATGGCTTTAATGGCAATATTAATATTGCAATTGCACCTTGCAAGGTACCAATTCATTCAATGATTGGTGACAGTATACAGTGTTGTAAGACTTGAAAATGATAACTCAGTTACAAAGTTGAATATATCAGATGCATTATTATATACAATAGACTATTAATACATCACTATTTGTGGTACAGACATTTCCATCACTTGGTAGCTTAGTGGTGCCATGGTAATGTTTGGTTATTGGAACCAGAGTACTGTTGATGAAAGTCGACAAAGACTTTCTAGAAAATGTGGAACTACATCATCAGCACTGGAGAGTTGTCTTGGTGCCAATGGACGTGGAGGTGAGGCATCGTGTCGGAATTTGAAAATGCAATTGGTCTACTGTCAAGCTATGATACTCTGTAAGCAACATGCTGAAGAATATGGTCGATGTATGGAACGTACCGTTCGAAGGAAACGGGAATATGGGGAATGTGATGATGTTTATAACCGTATGGAACGTTGCTTGTTCTCTCTGAGGAACAAAAGGTTTTTGCTGCCCCAACGTGGATGATACTTGTAGATATGGCGAGCTACATAGTTCATACATACTATTATCTACGATGATACATACATGGTGGGATTTTTCTTTGACTGCAACCGTGCATTCTGAGACCTGGCTAGAGTACCTCTAGTAGTGCCCTTGCGGCTAAAACCCTGATCTGCAGAAAAGGCCAGGCGGGAATTCTTGCTGCTCTTCCCTCCTTTGTTGTGCCTACTGCTTCCATGTTTTCCTGCCATTGCTGGTGTATCCTTTAGGCCAAAGTTGTTGGCGTAATGGCCCAAGTGCAGATTCTTTATTCTAAAGTACTCTTTTAACTCCTTGGAATGGGTTGCATATGCTCTCACAGAGGATGTAAATGCCATCTCTGCGAGTACTGTCAGGTCTTGTGACAAACATGCTTTAAATGCCTGAGATGCCCTGTTGCTGCCTCTGTGGAGTTCCAGGGCGATTGACTTTCCTGCCTTTGCATCATTACCGTATACATTGTTTAGCAATGTGGGTGTGTCACTCTTTTCTAGAGATACAATGCCACAGTGTGAATGTAAATAGTTGATGAATCCACATTCTGCTGGTATAACAAACAATAGAGACTCTCCATTCGTGCCAAACCTGGCAGTTCTTCCAACCCTGTGGACATACTCTTCTGATGAGGTTGGGGCATCATACTGAATAATCATGGATATCTTGGGGAAATCAAGGCCACGAGATGCCACATCTGTTGCCAGTAAAATTCCTCTAGAAGCTTTAGTGAACGCTAGCAATGATCGAGTTCTCTCAACCTGGGACATATTCCCATGCAATTTGATGACTGCCGGGGCCTCTGTCTGGATGGCTGCATTGCAGTCGTCTCTTCCCGATTCTCTCTGTTTTGCTTTTTCTACTGTTGGGGTGGTATTCCATTGTTTTTGTAGGAGTATTTGATGAAAGTCGACACTGTCGCAGTTCGAGAGAAAGATCAATACCTTGGCAGATGATGCCTGTCCCATATGCTGCTTCAGGGCTGCAAACAGTGTCACAAGCCGAAATTTGCAGGGAACCACAATATATCGCTGCAACAGTTTCTTGGGAATATTATCATAGAATTGTGTCTTTTTCTCATGAACATCATCATCACTGCTGATTCCTGCTTTGATGGATACAGGATTTCTCATGGGAAGTATAGAGAGGAGATCTTGAACACCGTGCAATGTCGCTGAGAAGAGAGCTATTTGCCAGTGAGAATCAATGCTTGCTTTTTGTTGCAGCACTGTGAAGATACTATCGAGTTGCTTCTTGAATCCCATATCAAGAAGGCGATCAGCTTCGTCTAATACAACCCATTGTACCTTGGAAACTTTGAATGATGTAGTGTTGACCAGATGGTCAAACAATCTCCCAGGAGTGGATATTAGTACATTGATGCCTTTTCTCAGCCTTGCCTTCTCTTTGGATCTATTCTCCCCTCCGTGGATGCTTCCTGGAACTATCCAGGTATATCTCCGTGATATTATTGTAGCTATATCTAGAACTTGAAGGCACAACTCCCTTGTTGGGCATAGAATTAATGCAAGAGTCCCATCAGATCTTGAGACTTTCTTGTCCGCTAGTGCACATAATGTTTCAAATATTGGTATCAAATACGTGAGAGTCTTGCCACTTCCTGTAGGAGATTCAATCATAGCATCTTTACGTTGTAATAAGATTGGGATTCCTCGTCCCTGCACAGTAGTAGGTGACTTATATCCATGCTTCTCCAAATGTGCAGAGAGGGTGTCTGACACTCCCAATGCACCAAATCCACTCTCTTTCCCCATCAAATCCCCTTCCAATGCATTGCCAGCTCTTGTGAGAGATCCCACTTGTACCACTGCATCATTTGAACGTTCGAACTTTGGTCTCCGAGCTTTCCTAGCCTCTTTTCTTGAATGCCTAGAAAATGTTGCTTGGCCCGCAAAAGAGACAAACCCTTCATCTCGATCTGATCCGTAGTCTGCATCAGGGCCATCATCATCGGAGCTGTACTGCTTTTGTTTCTTTACAACCTTCATTTCCTCCCGTAGCATAGCCTCGCGTGACATTGTAAGGCCAAGAACATGCTGCACATCAAATGCTTCTTCCTGCTCTTCTATTGGTTGAAGATCATCCTGATCAATGGTCATCTCTCTATCATTCCCCATGGTTCGAAATCTTTTCTTATGTAATGATTTGCTTGCATTGTCCCCTATCCCAGCATCACTTCGAGGTGGTGCTTTTCCGACTGTTTTGTTCTCCTTTGAAGGAACTGTGGAAACAGTATCTTGACGAAACAGCGCCCTGTGGCCTTGTCCACCTGTTTCAATGCCATCTGATATATTTAAATCCATATCTATGTATTATATTGACTCGTATAGTTACAAGGTCAGCGAGAATCTTGACATAAGAGTCCGATTGCATTGAGACATGCCATGCAAGGAATCTTCTATTCGTTAATGTGATACTTTATACTATGTACATTGATATTAGTAAATACTAAATGCCTCTGTATTCTCCATCTGAAGGTGATTCTTGTTGTACCATTCGTAAGACCTTTCGAAACTTCAAGTCCATGGAGTCTGTGACTTTCTTCACAAAGTCAGTGCAGCCTTGATTAAGACTTACGTATATACTAGTAAATCAAGCACACGATATCATAACTACCATGATGATACCATTTGTATGTTCTCTAAGTAGTATTTCATCTTGTTGGATTAATGAATATACCTACATTAATTACAGTATCTGTTGCCAAATGCCAGTGAGCAACACAGATTCTCTGGAGAGCAAAGTTGATAATCTGATGGGTTTTGATTATTAATCAACCTTGGGTTTAAAAACCAAGGTATTACTGTGGTCAACTATGAAGTAAATACCAATAATGATAGTAATACTGGTCACATGGTGGTATATTTCATTACATTATTGCCTTGCCATCCTATCTAGGATAGCATATATGCTGAAACCACTTCAAGTGGTTATGAACTGACAATGTTGTTATAAAACGGTTGATCTTGTCATCAACCAAAAAAACACAGGATCTTCCCAATAATAAACGTAACTAAAGATATTTATCAATTATGTCAACACATAAACAACAACATCACGTGGGATTTTCGTATCCGATTCTCTCAGAGAGGGACATTGTCCAATGTTTACATGAACTTGGATTAACAAAAATCAACAGTGAACAGCTACAGAAACCAACATATGAGACAGTTCAGTACATGTTTGAGAATTTAGTTGTGTCATTGTGTGGTGTTTCCCGTGAAGAATTGCAACAGCCTATGTTTGCTGCAATCGATGTCATTGACTATGCAGAGTTGCACGACGAGTCCATCCCGGCAATGGCTTTCTTCGTACAGACTGCAAAGCTCATGCGAGCCAGTGGAGTCAGGGATTTTTCTATGAAGGATCTGCATAAACCAGATGTTGTCAGGTTGAAGAAACATTTGTCTGCAATCATAAACTTTGCAAAGTTTCGTGAGGAAAAGTTGCTGGCATACACAGAGCTTCAAGAAAAGCATGAAGAACTCATTGACTCGAGGGATGCACTGAAGAGGGAGCAAGAAGAACTTGAAAAAATGCTGGCAAAGATGACGCATGAGTGGGATGTGGAGCTGCCAGAAGTGGCAAATGTTGAGGCTGATATTGAGTTTGTATATGCTGAAAACCAGAGTCTGAACAAGCAGCAGGCTGCACTGTCTCATGAAGTAAAAGCACTGAAGGAGGAGGTTGCCGTAATGACGGATGAATCTTCCAAGTTAAATATTCAGGTGAATACTGCGCGTGGAAGGCAAGAGGACCTGAGGGCTCAGATTGTGCAGTCCCCCCACAAGATCAAAGCGATGCTTGACGATATTGCCAATGCTCTGGAAATGGAGCAGGCATCGGCCATTGAGGCTGAGAAAAGGGCCCGTGAGCTAGCATCTAAACTTGATGCGGCCCTTAGAATTGAAAAGGAGTTGTCAAAGACTATTGCTTCCATGCAAGAGACAGATGCAGAAATCAAGAAGAAGAAGGAAGTGTCAAAAAGGGTTAAAACTCTCAGGCTCAAGATTTCTGGCCAAGAGCATGAAATTACACAGCTAGAGACTACCCACCAGCATTTGCACAGACAGAAGTTATCCCTAGCAGAAAGGATTGAGAGAGTGAAAGCTCAGTGTGAGGTTCGAAAGCAGGCAGCTCAAGGCAGAGTGGAGGAGCAATTGCGGCACAGGGAAGCCATTGAGGCTGGGAACGCGGCAGCCGTTGCAAAATTGAACCAAAATGAGGCATCAATTAGAGCAATAGAATCACAAATATCAGATTTACAATCTTCTCATGAGAATCAAATAACACACGTGTTGCGTCAGTACTATTCACTGATGGAATCTGTGGAGGTGTACCAGCAAAAGATTGAAAGGTGTCTGATATCAAACATGGATGATGGAAGCAAAGAGAATACTGAATACTCTCAAAATATCACTCAAACATTGCTGTCTAATGCAGATTGAGATTTTGAAGGTGATATGTCATGCAATATCTAGATTCTTGCTTTACATATGTAATCCATGCATAGATTCCACACTAATTGTATGTAGTCTAGAGTATGATGTTAGACACTACTCACAGGCCGTGCGTAGATGTTTCCGTCACCAAATCAAATTATTTCAATCTATATATGTCATTGCTTCTGGACTGACAGGACCAGGGACAGAGAGCATGAGGAGCAATCAAGAATATATTCATGGTTCCCATTGTCACTCAAGAGGGTCTTTTCCACTTCAAACACATCACCACATCGACAAGGATATCTAAGTATCGTGTCATTATTGTCACTTATTTCCATATCAGACACCTGTATTCGATCATATACCTCTTGATATGCTTGCTTTGACCTTATTTCCGAGTCGTACAATGCTCTGGACTCTGGGTCTTTTAGAACAGAGTACGCTTCTTGTATCGCAGAGATTCTATTCATCCCAACACCATCAACTAGACCATGAGACACTTGTTTATCTGGATGAACCGCCAAAAGAAGTGATCTATACGCTTGTCTGATTTCCTCTTCAGTTGCTCTGGGTGAGATACACAGGGTATGATAGTGTGTTCCCATTCTGGATAAAATCGATCGTGCAATATTTCAGATATATTTAATCATCAGATTCAGTGGTGATATCCGGAAACTTCTCTTTGAATGCCTCTGTCTTTTGAATCTGATTCATGTGGAACTGCAATGCACCTGCCCAAGCAAGAATGGCAAAACTGGCAACCAATCTATATCTGTTGCTCATATACATATAATTTCCTTATATTCATCATAATTAATGGTATTTTATTTAATATATAGAATCAGCAGACACCCTATGGAATCGGATATTCATCCTGTCATTGAAAATTTGGAAATGATAAGTTGACTACTTGACAAGATGAGAATCCAAGAGTTCAATATTTTGAAATCCACTATTATAAATACAAACCTACGATGTTTCATTTTGGTACCAGATCTATATCTGGGGAGATACCTCAGCATATAATCCTTAAGAAATGGAGACCACCTGTGGCACGTTCCAAAAGCTCCAATATCGTTCATAGATTGAGATACTCCTTTTCTTCACCAGATAATGAGACTGGGATGATTTCAAGAAAATTCCTTTTGAGAAATCTTGGGATCTGTATTGTGGTGGGCTCGATGGTTGCCTGTCAGGAAGCTGAAGCTGCAATGCCACCTGGTTTCAAAAAGGATCTTGGCAAAAAGAGAAGGATCCGCGAAGTTATCGATCCCACCAAGTTCACAGATGGACCTGAAGGATTAAAGTATTTTGATGATGTCGTGGGTGATGGGGAGGAAGTCAAGCAAGGGTCGCGGGTGGCTGTGCACTTTGATGCTAAATGGAGGGGGATAACATTCGTCACCACGAGACAGGGGATGGGTGTTACAGGTGGATCTCCCTTCGGTTTTGATGTTGGTGCTCCCCCCGGTCAGGGGGGGACTCTTAAAGGACTCGACCTTGGTGTCAGAGGGATGCGAGTCGGTGGGCAGAGAAAACTGATTGTTCCTAGCCCTCTGGCATATGGAGAGAGGGGATACGGAGAAATTCCCCCAAATGCTGAGCTAGTAATTGATGTGCAACTTTTAAGTATCAAAAAGAATGCCATCGGAACCCAAGTGAAGCTCATAGAAGGTTAAATGTTGTTTAAAAGGTTAATCATTAATAATGAATATGACTAATATTTCATTCTCAATTTTAAATTCTAATAGAACTTTGTGCACTACAGTATGTACTGTGCAGAGACCTGTTTCTCCTTTTCCCTTTTTTCAAGATCAGCAGAACATGCATATTTTTCCACAATAGACCGTACAGTTTCTCCTGAAATCGTATCATCCCTCATCAATTCATTGACTAATACATTCAATGCATCATGATTCCGGTAGAGCATATCTTTGGCTTCTCTATATGATTCCTCCAACAATAATTTCATTCTGTCGTTTGCTTCTACTTGAATATTTGGAGAGATAAATTTCGGAACAATTTGAGCCAGAGATCGAGACCCTTGTGATCTAGGGATGGACAAGGTTCTTCTCCCAATTTTAGAACCTGGGCTCATCCCAGTGGAAACAACCAGTTTTGTAACAATGCGTCGAGCCATTACAAGTCTTCTCTGTTGCATTGTTGATAGCTCTTCTTCACCATAATATAACTCCTCAGCAGCTCTTCCAGCAAGAACCGTCAGAAGCTGTTCCTCCAAATATCGTTTGGTGAAAGCTTGTGTCAGTTCTCTTCCCTCGTTTGCTTTCACCACAGTCTGGCCGAACGGGAACTTTTCCCGCGGAGTTATTGTTACGAGTACAACTGGCTCAATAGAAGGAAGTAGTGTGCAAAGCAAAGCAGTTGATGCCTCCATGACAGCAAGCCTCTTTCTCGCCTTGTCACTATATCTGCTTCGTTCTGGCCCAAGCCGCTCAATCTCCAACGCTTTCATCACATCTTGTGTGGTAATTTCTTCCCGATCTCTTTGTATCGCCACAGTTGCTGCCATATTTACCAAATTAGCAAGTTGAGCCCCGCTGTATTGTCTGGTTTCAAATGCTATTTCATGAAGATCTATGTTTTTATCATGGGGACGGCCTGCAAGATGAACCTGTAAAATTTCAATTCTGCCCTGATAGTCTGGGAGGGGAACCATAACACTTCTATCAAACCTTCCTGGACGGATGAGGGCTGGATCCAACACATCTTTCCTATTTGTAGCTGCCATGACAACAACTTGAGACTCAGAGTCAAAACCATCCATTTCAGACAGCATTTGATTTAGTGTCTGATCCCTCTCGTCATTACCCTGAGCCCCTCCTCGAATTCTTCCAACTGAATCAATTTCATCTATGAAAATGATTGCTGGGGCCATTGACCTAGCTGTTGCAAACAAATCTCTGACACGAGCAGCTCCAACTCCAACAAACATCTCAACAAATTCAGATGCATTCAATGATAAAAATGATACACCAGCTTCTCCTGCCACAGCTCGTGCTAGCAAAGTTTTACCGGTTCCTGGAGGGCCACAAAGAAGAACTCCACGTGGAATTCTGGATCCACTGGCTTTGAAACGCTCTGGCTTTCTGAAAAAGTCTACAATTTCTTCCAATTCTACTTTTGCATCACCTATACCTGCGATATCATCAAAGAATACTACATCTTTGGCATCTGTATATTGTAATTTTACCCCTTTAAGTTCCTTTTGAGCCTGTTTCAGCCTTCTCAACCTATCTGGGTCCTGAGCTTTCTGGATTTTCACTGTTTTCATCTTCCTGAATTCCTCTGCCTGGGCATTTGGATCATTCTCGGCCTGTTTCTCTTTCATCTTTTGTCGAAAGGCCTCTTCATCCGCAAGCTGCTGTTCGGCTGCCTCCGTTGTATTGAATGTTGGGGAAACCCCCTCCTCTGATATTGGGGTGCTCCTAGATATCTGTTGCAAAATTTGGTCTTTTTCCACTACTATACCAGTTTTCAGTGCTTTATCATATAATTGATCCACTGTCCATCCTTTGCCCGCCAAGACTTGGGAATCTAGCAGGAATTGGTCAGCCTTCTCCTCGGCCTCTTTCCTTTTTCTTTCTGCTGCTTCCACCTCTTTTATCTTTGCCCTATCTTCTGCATCCCCTTTTTTCCATTTCATATATGTCGTTGCAAGATACACAAGACCAACAGCCACATATGGCATGACATTGACAAGGAAGTTGGAGACGTCCTTTCCCAATCCTTTTGGAGGCTGCAACTCTGCCCTTGTGGGAGGCGTGGGCAACCTGTATCCTCGCACATCATGCGCCTCCATGGCATAGGAGAGTCGAGCATCATTGGGAGGGAAGACTGCCTGTGCCACTTGGTTCGTATCCTTGAAACGAACCAAGCAGGGACCTTCCAAGAACTCGTGACCACGTTGGGTGAAAAACGCCACCTCGTCTATCTGCTCCTCCCGGATAGCACGAAGCAATTCAGAGTACTTTAACGTCTTGTGTACGATAGGTAATCCATATGTTGCTTCATATACATACTTATTTGATTGATGAGACCCATTTGGTGTCGCCTGAAGAGGAGTCGTGCCTCTTGCTATCCCTGGGTTTCTGATGCCACTTGCGTTACCTTGATAACGCTGCAATCGGGACAATGTGGGTATAATATGAGCATCTACAACTATCATTTTTATTATATTTACAACTCCAGCTGCTTTTTCTCTGCTCTAAGACTCGTGGATGTATTGTGGGTATATGCTCTTAGCAATGTGTAGCTGAACTTTGGATATCCATATGGAATGGAACAGAATTTATACCAGGTATGATCGTTGCAGATCTGTAAGAAGAGATGGACAGTAATCATGACCACATGTAACACTGAATTGGTCACCATACCCTCCACCAGATCTCACATCCCTTGGATCTTTGCAAAGAGGTCAATTGACCGAAATACCAGCAAATTTGTACAGATGCACTCCAGTGGATATATGTATACATTTGACAGCATATATATGTCTCAGGTCACTACGGAGTACTAGTAGGTATGATGCTCAATGTGGACTTAACTTCAAGAAGTATTCTCTTGATTAAAAGAAAATTTGGCACAACTTGTGGTTTTGCAAAACCACCAGGTCAATTGACCTGCTCGACCAGTTGAAGATGGAACCTGGTGCTCTTTCGTCAGTCGTAACATCCACTCTCTAAGATGACAATCCTTTGAAAATATGTATTAATTACATGTATCTCGACACGTGTAAGATGCATTGGGTGGTTTTTGTGCTGAGGACGCAGTCTAGGAAACTGCAGAGTTTTAAGTCGCTTTGGTGACATGGCCTCGCATAGGATCTTGTTACCCTCTTCCGTGGTGAAAAAGTATTGTAAATTCAACAGAAAGGACAAGGGTATTTTGAAGCCCGTGTTTGAACGGAAACGAGACAGAAAAGGGATGCTTTTACCAGGTGCACAGAGTGTCAGGGTAGGAGTACCACACGAGGCTGTTGCTGCTTGGATTGCGAGTGAATATTGTCCAAGTAGCATGATTAGGTTCAGAAAGAGATACATGTCCACTCTTAGTGGACTTAGACGTCAGGGAATCATAAACTCATCTCACTCATCTGAAGATGATTCCCATAATTTCCCTGCTACCCAGCCTCAACATCAACAACATGAGGGACTGGTGGCATCACATGAGAAGAACGGATACAGTAGCAGGCTGAAACAGCAGTGGACAGTTGCCAGAACTAGTTTAAACCACTACCCAGAGGAAACAAGGAAGATAATCCAACAGAAACAGAATGCAAGAACCTTGACAAATGACATTGATACACAAGGTTTCACGGTAGATCTTGAAAATTATGATAAATGCAGAGCAGCCATCGACTATGAGCGACATCTGGGGTATGTAGATTTTATTGGCCGGAATGGTGAACGGTTTTCCTCTTGGATGTACAGTCATTTGAAGAAATTTCAAGTACTTGTCGCATCCCATCCACAAATATTTAATGTGCAAGATTACAAAAACCTACTGGCCGTGCTGCATGACGATTATTTGAGATTCAATTCCAGCAAGAAGAGGGAAGATATAATTGATGAGTGTGAAAACATGCTGCTCGCGATTCGAAAGCATTTGGAGGAGATACCAAGACCTGGGAAATTACCTCAACCAAACCAAATAGACGAAATACATGTACAAGGAGGTGAAATAGAAGCGAACACACCCAAGATATCAACTTCTGATTTTAGAACTAGTTTCATGCAGAGAGCTTTGGAAGCTCAACATCTACAACATGGATCACAGAGCATTCATCCTGGTGTAAACAATTTACAAGGTGATCAGAGGACAGAACTGTGGAAGAGTTTACGAAAATCTAGATTGACGGCATCTGCATTCTCAAAAGCGCTCGGTTTTTTTCCAGGGGACCGTGTTTCCCTTTGGGAGGAGAAAATTGGTGTACGGGAACCATTCAAAGGGAATGATGCCACCAAATGGGGAACTATGAATGAATCAAATGCACTTCTCACCTATGAAAAGCTCACAGGACAAAAAGTTGAGTCATGCATGTTTAAAGTCAAAAAAGATGATGTTGTGCATGACTGGCTTGGTGCATCACCAGATGGTTTGGTGGCTGGCCTAGGTTTGCTACAAGAACAAGGTGGAAAACAAGGGGAAATAGGTCTCGCCCTTGGATCCAATTCAATAGGGCCTGGAATTCTTGAAATCAAATGCCCTTTTAATAAGGGTCGCCCTGATCTTGCAGAACCACCAAGGCGAGCAATTTGGTATTACATCCCGCAAATACAAGGCCTCATGGATGTATTTGATCGTGAATGGTGTATTTTGTACGTCTGGACCCCGATGAATGGCAGTTCATCTTTCATTATATCGAGAGACAGGGAATATTGGAGTACATGTTTTGACGTTTTGGCAGAATTCTGGTGGACACATACTGTGCCTGCAAGACAACTTCGGTCCTCACATGAAACTAAAGATGGCGATGCAAATATGAATAATCAAGACAATTGGTTGCAGTACAAACCAAGCGAATATCATCAGAAGTCTGATATGTTGAAAGAATGGAGCAAAAGGATTGCCTGGAATTCTCCAGGAAGGGTGTTTCCCCACATTGAGCCAGTTTAATCTTGCCCAGTCACGTTATCTTCAAATGCATGATATGCCAAGATGTATTTGCATTTACTCCCCAGAAGCTACATTGGAAGAGCTTGATGTAGTCAAAGCAACACCTTTTGAACCAAAAGCAATGATGACCAACAGCAGTGGCTGTTGGATCACTGCTGGTTACCTGAGTGGCACTTGCTGTGAATTCCTCTTACTGACCAGCGTTTGGATCCATGATTGAACCAGTTGCTTTGTTCTTATATGAAGAACTAATTCAACTGGTTTCATCACTATTTTCCTGGGTTTGTTGAAATCTTCCATCAATTTTTTACCATCGAGGTCTAGGCTGGCACTTGCACAGTTGATTATGACACTCAGCATTCTCGCCTGTGTCCTCTGATGATCCGTTGATCAAATTTCCAGTCAGAATTTCTCCATCGCTTTCTTTACGTTGGTAATTTAGTTCGCTACCTCCTGATGCTGCTTTACCTTTGCTCACGACTAGTCCTTGATACTCTCCGCCTTGGCTTTTGTATGTTAAATTGATTTGGGCATCCTTTCTCCCAGACGCTGAACCAGTAAGCGTTGTTTCTACTTTTTTAGTTGTTCCAGCGTCTGCTTCATACTTTTTTTTCGTGTATACTTGTGGTTTTTTCACCTTCACATGTCCCCCTACACCATACTGGACTGTCACAGATAAATAGTCTGGAACTGTATCGACCTTCTCCTAACCACCAAATATACGTAATGCTCTTGTAAAGCCAACCGTAGACCCAAAGTGGTCTATCAAAAAGTTGGGACGTGCAGATGCCAGCCGTATGGTGCTGCTCAAGGCAGTTGCAAACAGCACAAGGATGCACAGAATCATGGGATGTCTCGTCTCGGTGATACACCCATGGTTACTTGTCCAGTGATGCGTGGTATCTCTTTTCAAACTGTTTACAATACTCTTGGTACCTACATTTTCAAGCCAAAGAAGAGATCCACGAACCTGTTTGCTTTCTGATCATTCCAAGAAACCATGCAATGGGTAGATCCATCACCTTGTCACACACACAGTCTAGAGCATCCTGCTCAGACTGAGTTCACGTCATGTCTTGAACTACCATCATTTCATCCACGTGTCTGTTTCATTTATTGAAATTCAATAGTACAAAGCACCAGGTAAATCCGTAAGTTAGGTTGGGTTGGCAGATGACGAGTGTCATTTTGAATGCCGGAAGAACCACAGTTGAACTTCTTTCTATTGGAGCAACCATTCATAAACTCTACACTCCTGATCGAGAGGGAAACATATCTGATATTGTATTAGGTTGTGATGACATTGATCTGTACAGCAGAGGAGAAACTCCATACTTTGGATGTATTGTTGGACGAGTAGCCAACAGGATTAAAAATGGCACATTCACTCTGGATGGTGTGACATATCATCTAGCCTGTAACAATGGACCAAATTGCCTCCATGGTGGAATACTAGGATTTCATCGAGCAGCCTGGGAGATTAAGAGACAAGAAAGGAGATCTGTGACATTTGAATATGTGTCAGAGGATGGAGAGGAGGGTTTTCCTGGGAGGGTCCATATAAGAGCTCGCTACGAGCTTGAAGAAGATGGATCAAGCTTGCTGCTTGATATAGAAGGCCACGTCAATGGGGATAAGGCAACGCCTTTAAATCTGGCTGGGCATGCATATTTCAACTTGGGAGGTCATTCTTCAGGAGATTGCCTTGGCCATGAGCTCGAGCTAGTTGACGTAAAATGTTTCACCCCACTGGATGAGAATCAGATTCCTACAGGGGAGATACTTCCGGTAGAAGTGGAACCAGCAATGGATTTTAGGTCCCCAAAGACCATAGGATTTGAGATTGACAAAACTCCAGGGAAATGTGGATACGATCACAATTTTGTTCTACATGGGATGGGTACCGATGCAGCTGATAAAGTGAACAAGGGGATGGCGAGACAGAATCCTGGGCTTGCAGCCATATTATATGATCCCTCGTGTGGCAGGGGGCTCAAGGTTCTTACAACTGCCCCAGGGCTACAACTTTATACAGCCAATTATTTGGATGGGACATTGGAGGGAAAGTCTGGGTATAAATATGAAAAATACGGAGGTATCTGTTTAGAGACGCAAGGGTTCCCCGACGCTGTAAATCAACCACACTTTCCTTCCACAGTATTCCAGCCAGGGGACGTGTACAGGCATGTTATCAGATATGAATTCTTCACGAAATGAATTGCTAATTACATAATATATCTCGTCCTTCATTTTTTTCCATCTCTTTGATGTTCCTTATCTTGCTTTCGACCATGCCTATGCCTTTGCTTTCTCTCCCTACCACTGTCACATCTCTTGTCTTTCCTCCTACGTTTCCTGTGGTATGTAGGCTTTTCTATGGAGTCATCCGAAAGAGAAGACAATGATTCGCTATTGCTGCTATGAATTTGATGTTTACTGATGCTTCCCTGTGGAGTGAAGAATTTTGAAAACTGGTTTCTACACTGTTTTGTCAGGTGACCCACCTGTCCACATACTTTACAAGCCCCTCTCCGTTCATTCGTTCCTACCGCACCCTGTTCTTTTGCCAGCTTCATAAGGCTATCATAATCATGTACACCTGTGTTGAAATTGCCAGTTACTTTCATTGCCTCTGCTGCTGCCGTTTGTCTACTCTTTTTCGATTGTGCCAAGCCTTGCTTAAGACGAGGAGCCTGGAGCATGGCCTCCACTCCAGCATTCGCACCACGTTCTTCATTTTTCAATCCAATGATACTTTCCCACATATCAGATCCCTGGATCGATGTACTTGTACGTACACGGTTCGTAGAAGCCTTCAGCAAACCACGAGAGTTCGCTGTCGCTGGCATGTCTACGAGATACAAACAGTCTACTGTACTATGATAAACTCTGTATGTTAGTTTATGTTATATTACATACAGCTATGTATTGAAATATTTGATTGTCTTTCCCATTCTATCTGTAACATTCTGTTCTAGAACCAGAGTCTGTTCAGTTGAGTGAGTCAGAGGGTCAGATCTTGAGCAACTGCAGCTGCAGAGAGAGCATGCTCTAGAACTAGAGTACAGTAGTAGGCCTCTTTCCATGGGATGAATCATCCATATGGATCCATCATCAACGGTAGCCTTGAGGTTGGTGATTGATCAGCGCTGGCAGTCTCCATCTATCCAGAAGTTTAAACCTCCACAAATTTGTGGAATGGGATGCTCTAAAAATGCTCATCTAAGAGGGCAGCCCTACTCTTACAGACATTCTTAATACGAAAGATTATCATCTTTCACTACCTACTGTAATAAGAATGGGACAAAAGAATACAAAAGATCAGTCATCTCCGGTGTTTCTTATCTACGGAAAGAGCGGTTGGATTGGAGGATTGCTGGGATCATATTTGAAGGAACAAGGCATTCGCTTCGAATATGGAACATCACGATTGGAAGATAGGAGAGGAATTGAAGCAGATATTCGGAGGGTACGTCGAGTTGGTGTAGTCTGTGTGTACCTTGATCATCAGTTGTCATGAGCCTAGTGCTGTCTACAGGTAAAACCAACTCATGTTATGAATGCTGCTGGTGTCACTGGTAGACCAAATGTGGATTGGTGTGAGACACATAAAATAGAGACGATTCGGGCGAATGTTATCGGTTGTCTTAACTTGGCTGATGTGACACAGTCACATGGGCTTCACATGACATACTTTGGGACTGGCTGTATCTTTCACTATGATGAAACCCATGTGATTGGCGGTAAAGGATTTACAGAAGATGATGAAGCAAACTTCACAGGTTCTTATTACTCTCGCACCAAGGCCATGCTGGAGAACCTTCTCAAAGCATTTCCTAATGTGCTGACACTGAGAGTCAGGATGCCAATTGTTGGAGATCTGACGTATCCAAGGAACTTTATCACGAAGATCATCAAATATGAAAAGGTCATTAATATCCCCAACTCCATGACGGTGCTTCCAGAGCTGATTCCATATTCAGTGACAATGGCAGAGAGGAAACTCACAGGTGTTTTGAACTTTACCAACCCCGGGGCAATCTCCCATAACGAAATATTGCAAATGTACAAAGATTACATAGATGAGGATTTCACTTGGAAAAATTTCACTGTGGAAGAACAGGCGAAAGTGATTGTAGCACCACGATCAAACAATTTGCTAGAGACTGAAAGGATTGCCTCGGAGATTCCAGGAATTTTGAACATTAAGGATTCCTTGATCAAATATGTATTCGAGCCAGCAGCAGGAAACAAAGAGAAAGTTAAGCAAGATGTCAGGAAGATGAGAAGTGAAACAAACTGATATTTTTGTGGGGATGCGTGATTTATTCTGATGGTGTATCATCCCCCTCTGTGATGTAATGTTTGACTACGTTTGCGAGCTCGTTTATTTTTAGTGGCTTCATTAGGTACGCATTCGCTCCAGCCTCCAATCCCTCTTGAATTTGCTCCTTTTGCCCAGAAGCAGACACCAGAAGAACTGGACCTCCCCAATCTGGATATCTTGATCGAATCTGCCTCACAACATCAAATCCACTCAATCCAGGCATCATCACATCTAACAAGACGGCGTCTGGGAGCGAGCCCGAGCCATGTAAGTCATCTAGCAAATCTAATGCTCGCTCACCATCGGCAGAAGTGATGACATCAAAGCCTCTGTTCTTCAGCATAGCCTGGACCACCATTTGGTTCACTGGGTCATCATCTACAGAGAGAATTTTGTACATCTTGGTATCTCCAAGGTCTCGGATGATCTTGTCTGAAGGCATCGCCTTCTCATCAATATTCTCTCTTTTATCTAGCACGTGTATTTCGGTATCATCTGGAAACGGAGCCTTGCTATTTGCAAATACTGACAGAGCATCTTCTGGTTCAATCTGCTGACCAGCTTTCTTCAATAGATTCTTCTCGAATTCGAATGATTTACGCGCTTCGCTATCCATTGAAAAGCGCTTCCACATTTCAGAACTTCGGTCACTGCCATACGACTCGATAGAACTACGTCCACTTGATCTGGCACAAGGTATTGTGAATGTGAAGCAAGAACCCTTGTTTTCTTCTGACTTCACACTGATTTCACCGCCATGAGCTTCAACTATATGTTTGACAACACTTAGACCAAGTCCAGTCCCTCCGTGTCGACGGCATGCAGACATATTTCCTCTGGAAAATGGTATGAAGATATCATCCAATTTCTCTTGGGGAATCCCAGTGCCAGTATCCTGAACTGTTACCACCACGAATTCGTCATCAGCTGTTCCAGATGCCTCAATCACTATCTCTCCTTCTTCAGTAAATTTGCATGCATTTCCAACGAGATTATACAGGACCTGAACAAGTCGTTGGGGATCCCCAATGATGGGTGGAGTCATGGCAGACACTTTGGTTACCAACTTAACACCTGGACTCAGCAGGGCTGCCGTCAACTCAATAACATCATCAATCAATTTCGATATTTGAACTTTTCGAGCGCGAATACTTAAAGTTCCTCGTTTCATCGCCGCTGCATCCAATACATCATTTACTAATGCCAACAGCCTCATCCCACTGTTTCTAATGGCACCAAGGTTTCTGGCATGGGAGCCCTCAAGTGTGCTTGTCGCCAAAAGTGCCTCACTCAATCCGATAATACCATTTAATGGTGTTCTAAGCTCATGTGTCACCACAGTAATAAACTCCTCTTTTTGGGCTAGTAACTCTTGCAACTCAAAAATCACAGCTGATCTGTTTGCATCCTCTGCAGCTTTTGATGCAAGCCTCCGCCGGGCTTCAATGGATACAAAATTACTCTGTAATAGCGAAGAAGAAAAAACTATTTTGCCAAATACATCCGCGATACTGTGTAAGGCCTCCTCAAAAACACTATCGATCAAATCCAATTGGCACAGTGTCCAGACAAGAGGGAAAATGCTCCACAAAACCATTGTTGATCCCCTCAATGCCCTCAGAGAGCGATACGCCTGTCTATCACAATCAAGAGATACATCCATAGCCTGTGTAAACATTGTCCAAATCTCGTGCATCACAAATGGAAATAAGGCCAGGGATAGACTGTTGAACCCATAACGCAGCACCCACCAAGAACAGTACTCCCCAGGAACTGCTGCCAGAATCATCACGACATCTGCCGTTATTGCAATCAGTATCCTTTTTAAATCAAATTCGGAAAGCATGGAGAGAGCATACACCATGGCAGGGGTGGTATGGCTCCACATGATATATCTCATGACTGAATGAGGTCTCCCATTCTGTGTCATCAGAATTGGTGCACGGCCATACAATGCTAATACTTCATACAAAAATGCTACACTCGAAATATAAGTCACAAGAATACATAGCTGCTGGCGTGTCCTATGAGTTTCAAAGACCCACGACAATAGGTTTAGAAACATGGCACAACCAAATGCAGCTACAGGAAGTGAATAGAGTAGCCTTGGAATATCCCTGTAAAATGCCTCTGCCAGCAAGATGCCATCATCGGACATATAGTATACACATGAGAACCATGTAGTTAATATGAAACTCAATGTACCGAGGATAACAATGCCCTTTACAAGAGTCCAGGTGTCCACTACTTTGACTTGCAGGGATACACCTGTTCCACCCCGTGAAGTTCGAGATGCCTGCATTTCTTTTCGACAAAACTCTTCATACTTTCTATTAGAATATTGTTCTTCGTTTTGAGCACCTTCTGACAGCATACTGCTGAGAGAAATCGCTGAAGTTGATTTGACTCCCATGGACAGTTTCCCGTGAACGACCACCTCCTATTCACTGGTCATAGATTTCCGTTCGTATGAGATTTCATGTATTGATACATATAATTCGTATTGATTTCTAGAGAATGCGTCATCATCCTATCCAACATATTCCCATGTGTCAATATCTAGTAGACAGAGATATCCAGCTGGATATGATATCACGTTGATCATTCATTAGAGTATACAACGTTGGTTATACTCGACATCCTTGGACAGAGAATGTCTGTGAACGAAGTCGTCTGATGTGCAGTTCTGTATGAATCTGTCCTGGGTGTTTGAATAAAGCAATCTTACATTGGTTCAAGAGCACCCTATTTGAAATACTCAGAGGAAAGGATAGACTTTGCAGAGTAATTGGTTATCTAGAGAAATCGTCACCTGTACCATTTGTCTATTCATACTTTTGAAATCCTATTCTCCACTTGCAGAAATAGGAGCACAATGGTAGGAGCTGTGGTAGGTCTCACATGTCGTCGTCCATGTCAGACCAAATATTACTCTTCGCGTTCAAACAGATTATGCGGGAATGCGTATCCTCCAATGACTATGAGAAATAAGGTAATTGTACACTCGACTGGTGCAGAGGAAGGCACTGGAGGTAAAACAGAGACAGAGTTGCAAAATGAGGTGTGTAAGACGTGTGGTGTACCAAGGAGTGAGATGGCCTTCGGATGTGATGGTACCGGGAGGATTATGGGAGGCATTGGTGCTGTGCCTGGATTTGGCTGGTGGCCTATCAAGGCATATAGGCCCTGTGGCAAAGCTGCAGATGCTGGGGTGACATATCAAAGAAAGGGCCAAGGGGTAGATGAGGTCATGTTTGGAAGAAAATAGGATATTTACTGCAGTATTTAGTTCCGTAACAAAATTTTACCTCCACGAGCAGGGCGTGTTGCAGCTTCTATGGCCTCGGCGACATCCTTCAGTTCATAGATTGTCCCAGTGCATGGCTCCACTGTTTTGGACTCGATCAACTCAAGGATGTCTTTGGCGAGACTTTGTTTTTCCTCGTAGGTCTTCTCCTTAATATAATTTGCCAACCACCATCCTTTGATAGATATCCCTCTGAAGAGAGGGTCTGGGATGAAGACTGTCATGTCCAACCCAGACATGGCACCATATATCAAAATGGTTCCTTTCACTCTGACACTCGATGCACATGCCTTGAATATCGTTCCTCCGACGCATTCAATGGCTCCATATGCACCTTTTCCACTGGTAATTTTCATAACTTCCTCGGTGATTCCCGCACTGGTGTCATCATCAGCCACAATGACATGGTCAGCACCAAGCTGCTTCAGTTCCTCCACTTGGTCCTGCCTTCTCACCACATTAATTGTTTTGATATTCATTTTGTGACACATCTGTATCACCATCCTTCCAAGCACAGATCCACCAGCCGTTTGCAACAGCATTTCCCCACAAGGTACTTCAAGCTCACGCAGCATCCCATAGGCAGTCACCGGGTTGACATACATCTGTGCCAAGCTTGCATCATCCACATGACAATCTTCTGGCACAACAACAACATCATCTTCATGAGCAATCAGATACTTTTGCCATGTACCCTGTCCCTGTTCCACAGTTGTCCAGGGAGTACCAACAACCTTGGATCCAACTGGAACTTTACCAGAACCCACTCTGACTATGCCGACACCTTCCAAACCAGGACACGACGTTCCATCGGCAGATACAGTAAATCCAGGGTATACACCCATGATTGAGAATATGTCAGCTGGATTGATTGGTCTCATAATCATCTCAGCGAGAATGTGGTGATCATCTGGAAGAACACAAGATTCTATTGTTCGATCATCACTGACCACAACGAGACCACTTGCTGGGTTCTCAAGGTTAGGACGAGTAACAACCACCTTTGACATTTTATTCTCATTAATCTTTAATACAAGATTGATAAAAGGTTTTTTAATGGGGTAAATTCCCACAGTCATCGAAAGTATCGTTCATGAGACACGTACGTGTTTAAACATCAAATTTGATCAAACATTTGGCTCATGAGCCAAATTCCACCCCATCGATATCGATGGGTATAGGATATCCTGGCCAGGACCAATGGGTCCACCGGTGGATATATCTTGATCACAAACAGCTGGTCATGCATGCATTACCATTAAATCAGATCATCAGTCTTCATGGATGCATATTTACATGTATATGAAGATTTCCAACTGATCAGTTATCACTGAGCTCAGTTTCATCTAGATGAGAGGAGGGAGATTGAGGTTTTCCAAACAAAAGGTTCTGATATAAATAAATGATCAATGGGTGGTATCTCCGCTTCATTTTTGTATGGAAGTATCTTTCTGTGATCGTCTTCATTTCATATTGATCTACGAGCATGTACCCTGGGTGGAGACAGTTGTGCATGGCAAATGCATGTTAAAATACTTGAGATAATCTCTGATGAAATTGTCTGTATCAATGGTGTTAAATGATGCTAATATTCAATCGAAACAGATCGGCAGACGTTGGCAACCTAGACTGCGCTGGGATAGTTCTGTTGAAGAACTGTTTGCTAGTGCTCTTGGTCGAGAGCGTTTTCGGATGATATCTGATGCGATTCCGACACCTCCACGTACTATTTGTATTAGAGTGAATCTATTGAAGACTACAAGAGAAGCAGTGATGCGTCGATTGCCCTTGGAGCTTGAGAGGGAATGTGATAGAAAGATGCTGGTTGATTATCCTCCGGTTGCACATGAACTGTTGCCAATGGTCATCATGATTATGGGATCGGGTCCTCACATAGTTGACTACGGTAAAGATGCATATCTGGGTAAAGAGGTTATTGTTGGTCGATTGGCAGGGGAATCTATGCTAAAAGGGGCCAATGGATATGCCCCTGGAATTCTGGCCACAACACGTGGATTAAAAAAGGGTGATCAGGTGGCCGTATCGGTGGGTTTGGAAACAGATGTGCAGAAGAAGACATATGGAGTCCCTCGATTCAGCTTACTAGATCCCTATATTTCTTTGGATGATGAGAGGTTTCCGGAGAGGAAGAATTTGTTTCTGGGAGCTGGTCATATTCAATGTGACCGGAGTGAAATGACATGCAACAGCAAGGGCCTTGTTGTCACCTTAATTGACCGCGTATTTAATCTCCCTTCACTTGGAAATGGTATTATGAAGGGAGAGATGATGATGCAAAGCCTACCAAGTATCATAGCCGCAGCCACACTTGGTCCAAGGCCTGGATCAAAGGTGTTGGATATGTGTGCATCTCCGGGTGGGAAAACAATTGCCATGGCAGAGATTATGGAAAATCGTGGCATTATATATGCTCTTGATCGTACTCATAATAAGGTGAAAAAAGTTGAAGATCTGGCGGAAGAGTTTGGGATCACCATTGTCCATGCACTAAAGGGTGATGCAACAAAGGCATTTTCAGCCCAAGGGACAATGGTGATCCGTGACGCACCCGAGCATCTAGATGAGAAGAGTAATGGACATGAAAAAAGAGAGGAGAGAAAGCGTCAGGCGAGGAAGCTGTACGGCTTAGACCCCAGACCACAGAAGGCGTATGTGGACATTCTGGAGAGCGGTTTCGAAGCATGCAGCTTTGACTATGTTCTGTTGGACCCCCCTTGCTCGGCCCTCGGGCTACGCCCCAGACTCATGGTACAGACATCTATTCATGACTTAAAGAAGAATGCCTCATATCAAAGGATGATGATAGATGCTGCTGTTGAGGTTGTTCGTGTGGGAGGCTTCCTTGTGTATTCCACATGCACCATTAATCCGTTAGAAAATGAATTCAATGTGCGATATCTTTTGGACAAGTTTCCTTACATGCAATTGGTCAAATCTGAGTACCATATTGGTCTTCCTGGACTGACAGGACGAGTAAGTCTCAACGGAAAGTCATATGATTTATTGCGTGAGGAGGAAGCTCCTCTGGTCCAGCGTTTCGATCCTGGGGGAGCACTGGACACTATGGGGTTCTTCATAGCAAAATTTCAACGCATATTTTAGAATGTAGAACAACATTTGACTTGCAAGCCGAGCGGATGTAGTCTATTTTTAAAATAACTGCATTACTTAATACCGAATTGCAGTCATTTTCTCAACAATTGATACACAACTATACATAATCAACACAACTGCGATAAACATATTAATAATGTCTATTATCGTCGTATTATTATGAGCAGGGATACCAAAGAGATCTCTAGCTTTTTCCAATTTCCATGCATATGCTCCAAATAATAGAGAAATCAGCAAAAAGAGAATTCTTGTGGTCAATGGTAGAGGTGCTGGGTCTGCATCTGATGCGTTTCGCTCCTCTCCATGTAATCTCTCTGTTGTAATATCTTCAATACGCTGACATAATTCGATAACTTTCTGTCTATTTGGATCATCTTTAGCCTGAACATGAGCTTTGGCGGCAATCAATTTGGCATAATGCCTGAACAGAACACAGGCATCAGTGTAATCCCTCATAAACCACATTATCTTGGCAGTTTCCCCACGTCTCATTTTCACCACACCCGTGAATACGCCATGATTATTGTAGCATGCTTCCAAAGTACCAATGGCCATGACTTGTGGAATTGCACAGAATGCAAATATTGATGGGTCTTGTAATTTTGACA
>PJEL010000558.1_pt1 | contig 43514 bp, 29 predicted proteins | sample 1853271 | NCBI WGS metagenome assembly PJEL01 (sample SAMN08108733, study PRJNA415343) | Invertebrate metagenome, whole genome shotgun sequencing project. | host: Globobulimina | place: Sweden: Gullmar Fjord | collected 2015-08
GCTCGACGACGGCGCACTGGGCGTTCACCGCCGTGTTGGACGTTTCTTGGGGCGCGCCTCGCGCCTCGCGCTGATCACCTCGCGGGTCGCCATCGAGCGTGCCGACCTCGACCCGTCGCAGCTCTCAGTCTGCTTCGGCAGCGGCACAGGTGACGTCGATACCCACCTCGACATCGCCGACCGCCTCCGGCGCAAGGGCAGCATGCGCAGGATCCCCCCGACGACCATCCCCAAGCTCATGTCTTCGACGGTGGCCGCCAACCTGGCCAACGTGCTCGGTGCACAAGGAGGTTCGGTGACGGCCACGGCAGCGTGCGCCGGTGGGGCGTGGAACATCGCAACAGGGGCGATGCTCCTGGACAGCGGACACGCCAAGGCGGTATTGGCGGGGGGTGTCGAGGCCTGGGATCCCCACTTCCACGCCGGCTTCGACAGCATGCGAGCCTACAACAGCGGCGACAACAAGACTCCAGAGCGAGCCTCGCGTCCATACGCCGCTGACCGGGCCGGCTTCATCATGGGCGAAGGCGCCGGTGCAGTGGTGATGGAGCCGCTCTCGGCCGCACGAGCGCGTGGGGCCGAGGTTCTCGGTCTCCTCCTGGGCTGGGGCATGTCCTCGGACGGAAGCGGCGAAATGGTGGCTCCCGATCCAGCCGGAGCGGTGCGGGCAATGCGCCAGGCCCTCGAGCACGCCGGCGTGTCGCCGGAAGAGATCGACTACGTGCACACCCACGCCACCTCGACGCCGGTCGGAGACGTCAGTGAGGTGGGCGCCCTCAGGACGGTCTTTGCCGGCAGGCATCTCCCCTACAGCACCACCAAGGGCATCACTGGCCACACCATCAGCGCTGCCGGAGCACTGGGCGCCATCTTCACCTGGGCCATGCTGCGCGAGGGCTGGCTCGCTCCCTCGGTCGGGGCCGAGCCGTTGGATCCCGCGCTGCTCGACTATCCGCCTCTGACGAGCACGATGGAGTGCAGGGCACGGCTCGCCCTCTGCAACGCCTTTGGTTTCGGCGGCACCAACGCCTGCCTGGTCCTGGGCGCTGCTGCCTAGGACGAGCGCACCACTCGTCACATCAGCGACGAATACGACAAGCAGAACAGCACGGCTGCAAAACCGAGTAGGCATCGCTGTCTGCGCAAGAGCCACCACAATCCACTACAGACTCGATCGCGCCTGATCTACACTGTCGCTTGGGTTTTGGAGCGACTTGATGCGGTGGTACTGGTTGGCGATTGTCGCTGTGGTCGGATGTGGTACCAGCGACGAGGACAGAGCACCCGACACAGAGGCACCGTGCACGGAGCAGACCTGGGCAGCGGACAGGGATGGCGACGGGTTCGGCGACCGCAACGACACCGTCAAGGCCTGCGATGTTCCGGACGGATACATCAGCAACGGCTCGGACTGCGACGACAGCGATGCCGCGGTGCATCCGAACGCCGACGAGCTCTGTGACGGTGTTGACAACAGCTGCAGCGGCGAGGTCGATGACAACCCCATCGATCCCAACACGTTCTACTTCGACGCAGACCTCGATGGGGTCGGCGACGGAGATGTCACGGCCACGGGCTGCGAGGCCCCGTACGGATACCTGGAGCAGGATGGGGACTGCGATGACGCCGATCCGCTGGTCTTTCCCGGTGCAACCGAGATCTGTGACGGAATCGACAACGACTGCGACGGCACCCTGCCAGACGACGAGGCGGACCTGGACGCAGACGGCTACATCGCCTGCCTGGATGACTGCGACGACGACGACGTCTCGAGCTTCCCGGGCGCTTCCGAGGTGTGCGACGGCGCCGACAACGACTGCGACAGTGTCATCGACAACAACCCCGTGGACGGGACCTGGTGGTTCGAGGACCTCGACGGAGACGGCTACGGAGACCTGGCGACTGGGGTGCGATCCTGCAGCCCCATCGGCGGATGGATCTTGGATGCCTCGGACTGCAACGACTTGAACGCCGGCGTTCACCCCGGTGCGGTCGAGGTGGTGGGCGATGGCGTCGACGAGGACTGTGACGGAATCGAGCTGTGCTTCGAAGACGGAGACGGAGACGGGGTAGGCGGCCTCGACGCCGTGCCCGCACCAGCCATGAACTGTACCGATCCCGGTCTTTCCTCTACCAGCGACGACTGCGACGACGGCGACCCCGACCGCTTCCCGGGCAACGGCGAGACGCCGTACGACAACATCGACAACGACTGCGACGCCGCCACTCCCGACGACGACATCGACGGAGACGGCTTCCTCGCGGCCGACGATTGTGATGACGACGACCCGCTGGTCTTCCCGGACCCCTTCGCGACACCGGCCTTCGAGGAAATCAGCCTCTCAGCTGGTATATCTGCACTACAGTGGGACGTTGACATCAACCCCTTCGAGTGTTTTCCGTTCATGAACATCGCCGCGGGCGCAGCGATCGCCGACTTCGACGAGGATGGGCTCGAGGACCTCCTCCTCACCCGGCTGCAGCTCCCCGATCTGCTCTATCAGAACCAGGGAGATGGCACGTTCGTCGATGTCGCAGTGGCCCGAGGAATCGACCACACCGGCACAAGCTCCGCCGCCAAGTGGCTGGACGTGGATGGCGATGCAGACCTCGACCTCTTCGTCGCCAGCGCCGGCATGGAGGACAGCCGGCTCTACATCAATGACGGAGCGGGGTTCTTCACCGAGGAAGCCACCGTTCGCGGCGCCACGACGCCGCGAGCCGGTCCCATGGCCTGCAGCGACATCTTCGGGATCTCGGGGGGAGACTACGACGGGGACGGCGACCTCGATCTGCACACCGATGCCTGGTACATGGAGTTCAATCCCTACACAAGCCGCAACCTCCTCCTCGACAACGACGGAGCGGGGAACTTCACGGACGTGACGATTGCGACGGGACTCGACATGCTCGGCATTGCGGGCTTCGCCAGCTCCTGGGTGGACGTCGACGACGACGGAGACCTCGAACTGGCGGTCTCGGCCGACTGGGGCACGAGCATCCTGTTCGACAACCAGGGCAACGGATCCTTCACCGACGTCACCGCAATCGCCGGTCTGACCGATATCAAGAACGGAATGGGCAGTGACTGGGCTGACTATGACCGAGACGGAGATCTCGACTGGTTCACCACCGGCATCTATTTCCCCGGTGGCCTGGTGTGCCCCGGAGACTGCGACGGAAACCGGCTCTACGCCAACGACGGTGCCGGCAACTTCACCAACGTCACCGATGCGGCGGGTCTCGCCAACGGCGGCTGGGGCTGGGGCGCGACCTTCTTCGACTATGACAACGACGGAGACCTCGATCTCGGCACAGCAGAGGGAGCCATCGATCCCACCTTCGTCTTCCAGCGGAACCGCCTGTACGCGAACGACGGCTCGGGGGTCTACGACGACAAAGCCTGTGAGCTGGGCCTCGACCATATCGGCAACGACCGCGCATTCCTGCCCTTTGACCTAGAGAATGATGGCGATCTCGACATCCTCGTCACCTCGTCGGTAGACCCGCCTCGCCTGTACCGGAACCTCGCAGACGGCGCGAACTCCTGGATCCGAATCCAGCTGTACGACCCGACCTCACCGACAAACCCACGGGCAATCGGCGCGACCGTCACCATACAGCCCCAGCCGGGCGCCGACATCCAGCGCGCCGACCTGCACCTCAACGAGCAGTTCGGTGGACAGCGTCCCGCGGAGGCACACTTTGGGTTCGGGGCCTACCAGGGAGATCTCTTCCAGGTGAGCATCAAGTGGCCCAACGGCAACACGGACGTGCTCTTCGATGTGCCGCCGCGACAGGTCCTGTTGCTCGACCGCTCGCTCCTCTAGCAGACCGGAGCCTGGACGCGCAGGGAGAGCCCGGCGATAGTCTGTTCCGTGGACCTCATCCTCCAGGCAGCTGGACTCCTCGTCGCCGTCGTCCCCGGGCTCGTACTCGCAGGCCTGCGATCGCGCCTACAAAGGGAAGATCCTCTGTTCTCAGAGAGGAATGGGCGCGCCTTTGCCTGGGCGTTCCTGTCGACCCTCCCGACGGTTTTCGCCTCGATCTGGGCCGCGACGCCTTGGTATCTGCTTCTGCCGACCGTGGTTTTCGGACTCTTGGCGGGTATGTGGCCCGCGGACAAGGGGCTCTGGGGCTACGACTGGAGTCTCCCGGAATCGATGAGCTACCGGCTGCGCAGTCTGACCGCCTCCTTTGGATTCTGGATTGTCCTCGGCTTTGCGCCGCTGCTGGTGTCCTCGGTCGGCGAGAGGTGGTACTTCTTCGCCGGCATAACCCTGCTGCTTCCGCTGGCATACTGGTCCTTCTTCTACAACAAGTTTCGGGTGTGGATCTCCCGAGCCGAGCCGGTCGGCCTGGCCTCATTCCCACTCCTGAAGGAGATCACAGAGCACTCGGACGTGGATGATATCCAGGTTTACCGGCTCCCTTCTGGCCGCGGAGCGTGTCCACAGGCCTTCGCGAGTCCCCAGCCGACCAGCATGAACGTGCACATCGGCGACACCCTCTTCGACGAGCTGACCCCCGTCGAGCTCGCCGGGATTTTTGGTCACGAAGTCGCCCATCTCGAGCAGGCAACGGCCGCGGGGGACGTCCGCGCACTTGGGGCATTTGAGCTGTGGTTGTCCTTTATCTCGACACTGCCCCTTCCCGCCGCGGTGATCCTGGGCTCCCCGGCGTGGTTCTACCTGGCACTCGCCTGGCCCGTGATCGTGATGTTCGGTCTGCTCCGATACATGGCCAGCCGAAAACACAACGAGGAAGCGGCAGACGAGCGTGGCGCCGAGCTGTGTGGCAACCCGGAGGCCATGGTCTCGGCCCTGGAGAAGATCCATGTCCTCAATGGCCTCCCAACGCGCATGGCCGCGTCAAAGTCCGATTCCGCGAGCCACCCGGACCTGGTGCATCGAAGGCGGGCGCTGGTTGGCTCGGAGAGAGAGGATGTCGGCTCGCTCTCGATTCAGGACGTCAGAAAGCCGACAAAGACGGCCGTGCTGGACAACGACGGGATCGCGGTCACCGACCGGGGTCAGGTCACGGAGCTGGCGTACAAGAGCATGTCTGTCCTCACCGTGGTGCCCTCGTGGCGGGGACCGGTGTTGTTTGGCCGGATCGGGGACAACACCGAGGTCAAGCTCTACGTCGACAAAGACGAAGTGGCGCGAATCCAGGCCTTCCTCACCAAAGTGCACGCGCGAATCGGCACAGAGCGCCCCCCGGCCCTGGGTTTCGTCCGGTGGGTGATGGCAGCGTTGGTCTTCACCCTCGTCTTCGGTTGGACCTCGACCTCCCCAGTATTCTGGGCGGCGTACGGAGCGGCTGGCGGCGGTCGATTGGCCTGGGGGGCGGTTCGAGCGATGTTGCTTGGCTCGGCTGTGCTGACGCTCCTCGGCTGGACGACGGCCCTGCCAGTGGTCGAGTACGGCTGGGTCGTGGTCGCCCTCGTAGGTGGTGTCGCACTCTACCCTTGGAAGGTCCCGAATCGAGAGATCTGGACCCGCTACTATGCGGTCGCCTTTCTCCTGATGGCCCTCTGTACAGTGATCTGCTGGGTCGTCGCCTGGGGACACGGTCTCGGGGATCCGACCCGGGTGCACTTCCAGATCCGCGAGAACCCAGCGCTGGTGCTACTACCCCTGGGACTCGCCGGAGCGCTGTGGGAGATGAAACCCCTCTGGAGCCGCGGACTCGCGCCCGTCCCCCTGGCGCTGTCTCTGGCCATCGCTGCGGCGGGAACGGACTGGTTCCGAGACGGCTACGTGACCGACCCCCTCGCGGTGCGCGCTCCGCCGGCTGTCGTCGAGGTCCCGGACCTCGAGATGCTCGCTGAGGTGATCCTGCCGGAAGGAACGGGAAAATTCCGGATATCTCCAGACGGCAGCCACTGGGCCCGAGAGATGGAAGGTGGGGGCTGGTGGGTGGCGACTGTCGGCGAAGAACCCCAGATTCTCGACGTGCACGCGATGGAGTTCACCGGGCCCGACACCGTCGTGGCGTGGGAGGGTGGCCGGATTCGCGGCGGGAGTATCGCTGCAGATGCCTGGGAGCTGGACGTCAGTCTGATCGATCCGCAGCTCCGGGTCTCTGGCTCAGAATGGATCCTCACCGGCGCGAGCTCCAGCCGGGGTCCATTCGTCCACATGCGAGGAAAAAGCACGGATCCCACGGTGGCAGTGACAACCGTACTGCGACCTCTCGACGAGGCCCTCGTGACCTCGACAGGAACGTGGTCGCGGACCCTCACGGACTCGGAGCGGGACTACAACTCCTTCGGAATAACCGGGAATACCATGCTCTCTGACGCCGTGGTGACCTGGTCCCTGGGTCGTCCGCAGGGGATCCCCAAGGAGCAATTCCAGAGCGCGCTCTGGTCGAGCTGTACAACCGTGAAAGACCAGGTCATCTGCGGGGTTGCCGCCACAGGCACCCTCGTTCATCTGCCGACGCAGGGACCACCGAGGGGCGTAGTCGAGCTTCCGGGAATCGGCGCCTGGCCCGGAGACAGCTACGGCAGCCGACTGGTGGTGTGGACCGACAAGCAGCTTCTCATCGTCGACCTCTCCGACGGCACGACGCTCGATGTACCCCACGATCGACGCGACTGTGTGCAGCTCGTGCTCGGGGAGAATCGCGTGGGCAGGGTGTCCGGCTGCGAGGAGCAGACCCTGACGATCTACGCTGTCAATCCGTCATAATAGTCTCACAGCCTGCGTTTGCGCGGGCCTTTGGTGGCCGGGCTCGGCGGGCCGTCGTCGTCGTCGTCCTTCGGCTCGGCAGCCGCTCGTGGGCCAAAGCCGTCGCGCTTCAGGCGCTCGAGCTCGGCCCGGGCAGCATCTTCACGGGCCTGTCCGACCCGCCCCCCCTTCTTGGCCATTGCGCGGGCTTCGGCAGCCTCGGCCAGCACGTCTTCGACCGAGCGAGGCGCACGGGGAACCACTGGATCCGAAACGGCGTCGCGATTGGGAGCGCCTCCTGTCCGGCGAGCCGCAGCGGCGCGGTCCAAGGCGGCTCGAGCGGCGGCCATGGGATCGTCGAGGGTCCGCGGTACAGGCTCTACAGCGTCCGGATCGACACCACGGGCCTCGGCAGCCCGACGCAGCGCCGCATCGGCGGCCGCAAAGGGATCCGGAGGCGCGCTCCAGGCTGGCTCCAATTCGGGTTCGGGCTCCAGCTCGGGTTCGAACTCCAGATCGGGCACCAAGGCCACGGGCGGATCCGGGACGACCTCCAAGATCGGCTCGGCAGCTGGCGCTGTGCGGACCCCGGCCTCGGCCTTCAGTCGCGCGAGCTCTTCCAGAGCCCTGGCCTCGCGCTCGGCGGCGAGACGCTCTTTCTCCGCCTTCTCCGCAGCGACGCGATCGGCCTCTCGCTGGGCCTCCGCGGCGAGTTCTTCGGCCGTCGGAGCCGCCTCCTCCTCGGCCTCGGCGTCGTCATCCACGGGCAGTGCCGACGTCTCACCACCCTCGGCGGCAGCCTCGGCGGCGGCGAGGGAGTCTTCGGCGGCACCCACGACGCCCTCGAGCAGCCCACTGACCATCGAGCTCGCCTTTCGCTTCGCCACTCCGATCGCGGCCTCCACCAGAGCCTCTGATGCCTTGGCTGTAGCCTTGTCCTTGGCCTCTTGAGCTTTGTCCTTCGCGTCGTCCAACAGCTTCTTCATCGCGACTCCAGTTCAACTCCACTACGCCACCAATACCACTGCCATTGCAACTGAGCCGAGAGCCTATCTCCTCTCGGTCGAAACTCCACATGGACGGTACGTCATGCTGACGAGACGCGAAATCTCCCGGTATTTCACCGATTCATTGGGTACGATGAGGTCAGACCTGGAGACTCCAAATGCGCACCACGACGATCCTCGCCCTGTCACTGACCCTCGGCTGCAACCCGAGCCAGGACCTCGACTTGGTGGAGACCTGGAGCGCCCAGTTCGAAGGGTTTGCAAACGGCGTTCACGCGGGCCGCTCCATCGACACAAATGCAGATGGAGCAGTCGACAACCAGGACGCGATGCAGCTGTGGATCAACACGGGCCACATGGACGGCCCGCTCATTGGTATCGACCATACCGGCGCGATCTTCGCCGAGCTGCCCTACTACTCCCTCGGTATTGCAGATCTGGACGAAAGCGCCGATGGAATGGAGGTTTTCGTCGCCAGTGATGACGGTGACGTGGCCCTTCACGACGAAAACGGAGAGATCTGGCGGGTCGAGGGCGCGGCCGACGCCGGCGGGCACGTGACGCTGACCGATCTCGAAGGAGACGGCCGTCCCGAAGCCCTCGTAGGCAGCACCATCCTCGACGCAACAACGGGCAGCAGGATCGCTACATTGGGCGTTCCCTCTCCCGAAGTCGGCGAGAGAACGCACAACGTGGCGGCCGATCTGGACCGGGACGGCATCGCGGAGATCATCAGCGCAACCCAAGACAATCCCCAGGTCAGCCTCCACAGTGCAGACGGTTCACAGCTCGCTGTATGCGCCGAGAGTCAGGCCAAGTGGGCGTGGACAGAGTTCGCAGTGGGCAACCTCGACAGCGATCCCGACGGCGAATTCGTGGCCGCCGGAAAGCGGTTTGTGGCGATCTGCGATTCTGATGGGTCGGTCCTTGCGGAAGTGGACGTCGGCACCGTTCAGCCGGTGCACGTCGGACTGGCCCAGCTCGACGACGACGACGGCCCGGAGATCCTCATCGGCCAGAACGACCAGCTCATGGCCCTGGACGACGACCTCAGCGTGCTGTGGAGATACTCCGTGGCAAATGGCTCTTGGTATCCCTTCTCGGTTGCCGATCTAGATGGAGATGGCCTGCACGAGGCCCTGGTTCACGTCAATCAGGAGCTCCACATCGTGGACGCAGACGGAGTCGCCCTGTCCGAAACAAGCGTCACGCCGGGCAACGGGTCGGCATCTTGGCAGTCCCAGCCGATCGTCGTAGATCTGGATGCGGACGGATGTGCCGAGATCGTCGTCGGCGACAGCGGATCGGTGGTGGCATTCGGAAGCAGCGACGGTTGCTGGCAGATCGAGAGCGCCACACAGCCCTGGTCGGGCATCGGCCGCTTCCCAGGCGACCGAACCGGCAATGGCGGCATCGGTGCTCCAGAGCCGTTCTGGCTGCAGAACAATGTCTGGCAGGGACTACCCTGAGGACCTAGCGGCGTGGAGGCGGGACACGGCGGCGGGCAGCAATCGCAAAGAGCACTGCCCAGAGCCCCAACGCCCCGCCAGGTCCGGTGCTGTCACAGTTGCAGCCCGACGACCCGCCCATGAAGATGCCCTCTGCGGGCGTCTCGCCATCCCACTCTCGGCCTCCATCCGTAGGATTGCACGCCTCGTCGAGACCGGGAGCTCCCGGGAAGACCTCGGCATCGCCGTCGTCACAGTCGGTTCCGTCAGCAACAAAACCCGACGGCTGTAGGCAAGCATCGACCGCACCTTCGGGGTCGCCAAAGCCATCGCCATCGGTGTCCGGATACCAGGTCTGCCCGCCGATCTCCTCGTCTATGGCGCCGTCACAGTCGTTGTCGGAGCCGTCGCAGAGCTCGTCCGCTCCCGGATAGGAGTTGGCGTCGGTATCATCGCAGTCCCCACCCTCGGCGTGCCCACTCGGCGGCGTGCAGGTCAAGATGCCAGCTTGCCCCTCGTCTCCGAAGCCGTCCCCATCGTCGTCGGGATACCAGGTCTGCTCGTCGGTGGCGCCGTCGTCGATGTAGCCGTTGCAGTCATCGTCTAGACCATTGCAGGTCTCGGGCTGGCCGGGATGCACGTCCGGGTTGCTGTCGTCGCAGTCGCGAATGTCCTCGACGTACCCGAGGGGTGGCGAACAGGCGTCCTGGACATCGGCGGGATCGCCAAACCCGTCGCCGTCGGCGTCGATGGCATAGGTGAGCGCGTCCACTGCGTCGTTGTCCGGGACGAGATCGCAGTCTTCGTCGAGGCCATTGCAGATTTCGAATGCGCCCGGGAAGACGTTGGGATCGGTGTCGTCGCAGTCCCCGTCCAGCAGCGTGTAGCCGGGCGGCGCCATGCAGTCGTTGACCGTGAGGTAGGTGTCTCCAAACCCGTCGCCGTCGGCATCGAAGAACCAGTCGAGATCGATGACGCCGTCGTCGAGGTATCCGTTGCAGTTGTGGTCGATCAGATCGCACTGTTCGGGAGCGGCGGGGTTGATCGTGATGTCGGTGTCGTCACAATCCTGGTTATCCGCCACATATCCAAGCGGCATCTCACACGCATCAACCGTGACCAGTGGATCTCCGTAGGTGTCGAAGTCGGCGTCCAGATACCAGGTCGTGGCGGTCGCCAGATCGAGACCCAGGTCGTCGTCGTCGATGTCGCCATTGCAGTCGTCGTCGATGCTGTTGCAGACCTCGGTGGCCGATGGATTCACCGCCGGATTCCCGTCGTCGCAGTCCCCGGCGACCAGCACGCCATAAGGAGGTTGAATGCACTGGATGCTCGCAGTGGCAGCGTCTCCGAAGCCATCTCCGTCTAGATCGTCGTACCAGACCGTCGCCGGGTGGATAGCGGCGTCGGTGTCGTCGCAGTCGAGGTTGTTGTCCACCGCTCCCGATGGCGTGGGGCAGGCCAGGATCGGCCCGTTGTCGTCGTCGCCGTAGCCGTCCTCGTCGCCGTCGAGCCACCAGTCGCTCGGGGCACCCACCAGCGGATCACCGTCGTCGCAGTCGGAGGTGTCCAGCACGGCGACAAACGGAGGTACGCAGCCAACAAAGGCGTTGTTCAGGTCGCCGAAGCCATCGCCGTCGAGGTCGGCATACCAGGTGGTGAGGGGGTTGATGGCGGCGTCGGTGTCGTCGCAGTCGGAGGAGTCGAGCACGTCTGCAGTCGGCATACAGGAGATCACCTCGGTGAGCGGATCGCCATAGCCATCGCCGTCTGCGTCGGTGTACCAGGTCTGGCCTGGGAACGCGTCGGCATCGGTGTCGTCGCAGTCGGTTCCGTCGGCGAGGTAGCCACTCGGTGCCAGACATGCCAGCTGCGAGACCGCCGGATCGCCAAAGCCGTCGAGGTCGCTGTCGAAGTACCAGGTGGTCTCTGCGCCGATGCCCGCGTCGCCGTCGTCGCAGTCGTCGCTGTTCAGCACCGCGACGAACAGGGGCATGCAGGTGACGGTCGAGTTGAGCGGATCTCCGAGGCCGTCCCCATCGAGATCGGCATACCAGGTGGTCAACGGGTTGATAGCCGGGTCGGTGTCGTCGCAGTCGTCGAGATTGGTGACATCGCCTGCAGGCAGGCAGGAGATCACCTCGGTGAGGGGGTCTCCATAGCCATCGCTGTCGGCGTCGGTATACCAGGTCTGACCCGGGAAAGCGTCCGGATCCGCGTCGTCGCAATCGGTGTTGTCCGCCACGAAGCCACCGGCGGGCGTGCAGCCTTGCTGGGACACGCCTGGGTCGCCAAAGCCGTCCCCGTCGAGGTCTTGATACCAGTCCACCGGCAAGCCGATCAGGGCATCGGTGTCGTCGCAGTCAGTGCTGGTCAGGCCCCAGTCGACGCCGGGCGGAACACAGACGATGGATGAGGTTGGACCGCCAAGACCGTCGCCATCGCCGTCGAAGAACCACTCGGTGAGGTCGTTGATCGCAACATCGGTGTCGTCACAGTCCAGGCTGGCGAGGTCGCCGTCGCTGTCGCCGTCTTCGTCCCAGCGCAGGTCGCCATCGGGACCCCCATAGGCCCCGATGTCGGAGGGAAAGGTGCCGTCGGAGTTCGCGATCAGCGGGTCTCCGCCGTCGATGAGCGCGCTGCCAATGGCGGGGTGGTAGTCATCGTTGAGGCAGTTGCCATCGACGCTGTGCAGGGTCAGGGTCGGATCGGTGGCGAAGATCTCGTTGACCCCGACGACCATGCCCCCGAGCATGTCGCCGCCAATGTTGGAGTAGTAGAGGTTGTAGTCGTGGGTGAAGGATGCGGCCGTGTCTTGGAACGCCCCCCCATACGCGCCGGCGTAGGCGATGAGGTTGTTGGTCAGCGTCACGGTGGCACCGCGAGCGCGGATGTTGCCGCCGCCGCCCACCGCCGTGATCGTGCCCTCCAGCAGGTCGTTGTTCTGGACCAGGACCCCTGTGGAGTCGGTGATGTTGATGGACCCGCCGTCCTCGAAGACGGAGTTCGCCACGACGATATTGTTCAGGATCTCCAGGTTGTTCGCGAACTCTACGGCCATGCCTCCGCCGTCGTTGCCCAGCGAGGTGTTCGAGCAGATCAGGTTCCCCTGCACCACCGCGTCGGTGCAGTAGGCGACATAGATCCCCGCTCCGTCCATGGCCGAGATGTTGCTGTACATCGTCGAGTCCCGAACCTCGGCGCGGTCCGACAGCGTGAGGTACACACCGGCCCCGTTCAGCGTCGTGGTGTCGTTGCCGTCGAACCAGCTGTCTTGCACGACCCCATCGGGGCAGCTGGTCAACACTACGCCGCCACCTGAGGTCGCAGCCGTGTTGCCGATGAAGATCGAGCCGTCCACCAACGGCGCAGTGACGCCCCCGATCTGCGCGCCCCCGCCGTTGAGGGTCGCCTCGTTGTCCACGAAGATCGCGTCGATCAAGCTTGCACTCGCGGCTCCGTCCACATTGAGGCCGCCGCCATAGGCCGCCGTGTTGTCGAAGAACCACGATCCGGTGATGGTGCTGTCACCGGCGCTGCCCAAAAACACCGCTCCGCCGCGCCCAGTGGCGAGGTTGCCGTCGAAGTCCACCGAGGTGAGAGTCACATCGGAATTCACGGCGGACACCGCACCCCCGTCGTCGGCGACGCCCCCGCGGAAGACGGAATCCTCGATGACCAGGGTGCTGGCCGATGCGGCGAGATGCCCCCCGTCTTCGGCGGGTGTGTTGACGAGGTTGCTGACGAACTCGGACCGGCGGACCGTGAGCGTCGATCCCGTGGCTCTCAAGAACCCCCCACCCAGCCCATCAGACATGCTGCCGGTGAGGATGGCGTCGGAGATTGTCACGGTAGATGCAGCAATCCTCATGCCCATCGCCCCGTTGCCGTCGACGGTGAGCCCGGACAGCGTCAGGTCGGCCCCGCCGCTCACTTCCACCACGACCGCCCCGCCAGCCCCGACGATGGACGTGTCCCTGGGGCCGCTGACTGCACGGATCTCGACGTCCTGGGTAACGGCGATGTCCTCCGCCCACACCCCCGGTTCGAGGTCGATCACGTCCCCCGGCGGGATGGCGGCCAAGGCGGCGGCGATGGTCGGATAGTCCCCCGGGACATTCACCGCGTGGGCGGCGTGAAACGGCAACAACAGTGCCAGTACCACAAACGTTCGCATCAGCTCCCCCCCGAAGCAGTCTAGGGCTCACGGAGCGGCCGGTCCACAGAAGAGACTCGGGAAGTGCAGTCGAGGGCGACGTTTGACGAGGGGATCAGGGCACGATCCCTCGCTCGTCGAGGTGGGAGCGGAGCTGTGCGAGGGCTCGATAGACGGTGTTTGAGGCCCGCTTCCTGTTCCAGCCCAGCATCTCGGCGATCTCCGGAATGGTGTGGTCCTGCAGATACAGGGTCACGGCGCGTCTGCGGTCGGGTGGCAGCGAGCCCACGCAGATCGCGAGCTGCTCTCCGAGGTGGGCCCCGCAGGCAATCGTCTCTGGCGACAGATCGGCACTGTTGGCAATGCGATCGGGCATCGAGGGACTCATGCCCACCTCTTTCCGGCGGCGCCGACGTCGGATCTCGTCGATGACCACCGAATAGGCGACTCGGGTCAGGAAGGCTGGCGTGAACTCGGCCTTGGTCCGCGAGCGAAGCAGCTTCATCGCCGCCATCTGCACCAGATCGTCCCGCTGTTCACGCAACCATGCAGGGCAGAGACGCCTGGTGGCGCTAGCTAGCTGGTCCATCACCTGGTCGTCGACCCTGCCGCGCGTCACTCGGCTCGTAGACCACTGAGCTTTGCCAGCCGCCAGGCCTCCGCGCACACGGAGCACGCGGAGGTATGGTCGACGACTTCGGCGAAGCTCTCGCGGTTGAGCTCTCCCTGGAATGCGTCGAGGAGACGCTCCGCGGGAGGGCAATCGTCGGTTGGAACACCACTTTCGAAGGCCATTGCAAAGAGGTACTTCAAGTCGTCGTCGCTTTCCATGGGTGCCCCAACAGCACAGAATCAGTTCTGCTCACCTCATTAACGACGGCAGGGTGCACTTTGTCTCACCTGAGCAGACGATCTTTGCATCACTCAGTTGCAGAACGAGCTGTCGACCTCGGTTTGGGACCGGATCTCGTCCAGATCGCAGATGCAAGACCCGCTCGAGTCGCGATCGCACTCGTAGGAGGCGATCACCTTCATGCAGGCGCTACCGGTGTCCTGGAAGACCGTCATCGTGCGGTAGTCGGGGCACCAGTCCTCCTCCTCCTCGTTCCACTCGTATTTGAAATCCTCGGGTGTCTCGATCTCGACTTCCAGCTCCTGTGGGTTGCAGACCTGCTCCGCAAACCGCCACACGCCGACGAGGGCGTACTCCCTGCACATCGGATCGTCGGTGGCGAACCATCCGTTCGCGAAGGCGTTCCAGAAGCCCGGATCGGAGTCCCTTCCGGGGAGAGTTAGGGCCCGCGTGTCGTGGGGCAGGGCCTGGCAACGCTGGTAGAGCTCCGTGTACGCCAAGCTCACCAGGCGATCGCACATATCCCCCTCAGGGCCCCAGGAGTAGTTGGCCGTCCCGCCGACTGGATCGGCCTGGCTCGAGTAGGTGCACGAGCCGGTGTTCTCGCACTCCATGAGCCACCAATCGACCGGTTCGAGGCTCCAGCCCGAGAACAGGCCCATGGTCTTGTTTCGCAGCTCGGTGAACACCCTCACCCCGGTCGAACCCAACGGCTCGACCTCGGTGCGGCGGTCCGCGTACAGGTCGTGGCCGAACCGGCTGAACGGAATGTACAGCCCGGCGGGACCGGCGACGTCGGAGTAGGTCGAGTAGATCGTCTCTCCCGGTCCGGTCCACTCACCGACCGTGGCGCCATCGTGGGATCCGATGACGTGATCGCCGAGAACGGTGACCATATCGCGAGCGGGATTGTCGAAGTTGGACTGAAACCAGCTGCCAGAACGGCAATAACTGTCGAACTCTACCATCCCGGGACTGCAGGGGGTGCCTGCGGGCGGCGGTGCAGCCTGGGCGGCAATGAGAAGCGTAAGTAGTGCGAGCATGATTCTCCCTCGACGCTCGAGGCGCCATCGTGAAATACCGGGTTGCGGTGGTTGGATCGTCCGACGACATGCGCCATGACATCTGACATGACGAGCGCGTGTTCGAATGTGTCTCACCTGGCTGCCAAATACTTTCGGCCATTGAGACGGGATCCAAAAAAGTGGCAGTGAGGGTGAGACAGATCGTGTTGCGCGCCGTCAAACCACAGTGCCGCCCACTACGGCGCCAATCATCCAACCCCGCGCAGCAGTGCGCATCGGAGATTCCATGGCCTTTTCGAAGCAACCATCCAAAGTGCCCCACACCCCAAAGCGAGTCACATCCAGAGCGCTGTGTCTGATGGGCCTGGGCCTCGGTCTGACCGGAGTCCTGGTCGCATGCGAGGGCATCGAGGAGGGCGCGCTTGGTGACCTGGTCGCCGGCTTGCACATCCTGACCCACAGCTACAACCTGCCCGACCTCCACACCGACGTGCTGAATGGCACCACCGGACATTCTTACGAGATCGCCGTGGATCCCGACGCTCGCGGACCCGGAGTGGCCGGCGTCGTGCACCCGGACTCGAACCTTGCCACCCGAGTGGGTTTCCTCAGTGTTCGCGGCTCGCGGCACCTGGCGATCGGGGATTCGGGTCTTTCGCCGGCTTTCTGCGCGCACCTGCACTCCAAGCTGGGGAGCCTGACGGATCCGGACGCGATCGACGACATCTGCGACGAGGTGGATCTGGAGCTGCTCAGGCTCATCGACTTGAACGGGCCCATCGACCAGGCGCTGCAGAGCATGGGCCTGTTCGAGTTTGCTCCGCCCGACGGCTCAGAAGACTGCGACCCGACCACGATCGAGTCCTGGGACGTGAGCTTCAACCTGGTCGGAACCGAGTCTGATGCTCTCGATCTTTCGGGCCTGTCGGACTCGACGCCCCGGATCACGCTGCCAATGGTGTTGGAGGACCTCGAGGTCACCCTGAACGGCTTCGAGAGCCATGCGAAGGTCCTCGGCTCCTGCGCACAGTTCGCTCCGGACTCCTTGACCGTGACCCTCCCGATGGACCAGGTGCTGGTGTTGAACCTGGACTTCCAGCAGCGCGTCCAGGTGTATCCCACGCCACGAGTGTGCTCGGCGCGCTTCGACCCGTGGAGGACCGAGCCCGGTATCGTGCCCTTCGAGCTGGGTCGCGTGAGCTACGACAACATGCAGGTCTCCGCCGATATCACCCTCGACGACACCAACATCGACGTCGACTCAGTGGGCGGCAGCATCTTGGTTCGAGGCTCCGCTCACAGCAGGATCGAGGACGAGGTCGCAGACCTCGTTGCGCTGGGCACCCAGACCTTCGACATCGCCGATACAGACCTGATCGGCCAAGCCGACACCGGGGCGCTGCACGCCTGGAAGATGGACGTGCAGTCGTCATCCGGGCTGCTCATCGACTGGGAGGGGGACAGCGACCAGTACTACATGGGGATGGACTGGAACGGTCTGTACGTCTGGCCGAGGTTCGACGCCGAAGGAAACCCCATAGAGGCCTCCGACGGTTGGCTGGACACCGACGTGGACAACTGCCCCGCTCGCCACAACCCAAACCAAGCCGACCGCGATCTGGACCGGATTGGCGACGCCTGTGACACCAACGACCAGTCGGACGAGATGAGCGAGAAGCTCCTTTCCCACATGTTGAGATACTGCATGTACCCTCAGTTCAGCCGCGTGTTGGACCCTGACGACTTCGAACTGCTCGAGTTCCGCCGGCCCGACATCGAGCTGCTCTACGATCCGGCCGACATCCTGGAGCCCGTCGATGCAACGCGCTGGGTTCGGGACATCTGGTTCGAACGAGCGCAGCATGTGGGAATGGACTGGGACTGGCTGGCGATCGAGCCCGGCGGTCCGGACCTTCGGTTCGACAACCCGGACCAGGCGATCTTCCTGGCCACCGACAACCTGGCGGCGCTGTCCGAGCACTTGCAAGACCCGTCGATATCAACGCTACCCCTGTGGCTCGAGATCGGCCAGGACGGGATGCAGACAGTGACAACCGACTGGTCGATGGTGCTCGACAACTACTCCGACGCCTCCGCCGCGTGGATCGAGTTCGCAATCCCGGATCGTCCCGTGCAGTAGTCCATCCTCGGTCTCTCCCCATGTCAGAATGGCGCGGATGGAATCCACCGCGCCGACGTGGGGTGAGCCGTTCGCGGAGCGCTCCACCATAGAAAGCCTCCGCACCCTCGTCGCGGGTGTCGTGGAGCCACCGTGCGAGAGCGCTTCCCCACCGCCGCTTTTCATCGCCGACCGGTATCGTCGCGTCTCTCTGCTGGGGCGCGGCGGCATGGGCGAGGTGTGGCACGTTCACGACGAAGTCCTCGACCGCGCCGTCGCCATGAAGGTCCTCCGCTCCGAGCTGTCCGACGAGCGGGGGCTGCAGCGCTTCCGAGAAGAGGCACGCATCGCCGCCGGACTCCAGCACCCGGGCATCGTCCCGGTGCACGACATCGGCACACTGGACGACGGTCGGGTGTGGTTCACGATGAAGGAGGTGAAGGGCCCGACCATGGAGCAGGTCCTGGTCGACGTTCATAGGGCCTGGCGCATGGGAGCATCGGTCGGCAAGCTCGGCTTCACGTTCCGCCGCATGCTCGAGGCTTTCCTCCGGGTGTGCGAGACGGTGGCCTACGCCCACGCACACGGCGTCGTGCATCGCGACCTCAAGCCCAGCAACGTCATGGTGGCCGACTACGGGGAAGTGTTGGTCCTCGACTGGGGACTGGCGCGGGTGCTCGAGTCGAACGCATCCGCCGAGGACGGCCCCGCGGTGTCCGGGAACGCGCGGCTCACCCGGGCTGGAGCCATCACCGGTACACCCGCCTACATGGCCCCCGAACAGGCCCGCGGAGAGCTCGACAAGATCGGTCCGGCCACGGATGTGTACGCCCTGGGCGCGACACTCTTCGACTTGCTCGCCGAGCGGCCGCCACGCATCGAAAAGAACGTGCTCGCCCTGATCGACGCGACAGCCGACGGCAAGCCCCATCGCACTCCGTCCCAAGTCTCCTCGGGCCCTCCCGTGAACGAAGCCCTGGAGGCGATCTGCCTGCACGCCCTCGCTCACGAGCCCGAGCACCGCTTCCCCGATGCCGGGGCGATGGCTCGGGATCTGGCCGCTTGGCTCGACGGGGCGCTGCGAACCGAGCGGGCCATGGCCCTGGTGGTCTCGGCCGACGAGGCGATGCGCGAGGCCGACGAAGCGAGCGCCAAGGCAGCGGCGCTCGCCAAAAAGGCCAAGGAGATCCTCGATAGCGTGGCGTCCAATGCGCCGGCCGCCGACAAGGCTGAAGGTTGGAAGATCGAGGATGAAGCCGCCGAACATGCCGAGCAGAGCCGCGCCGCTCGGGTGCGGGGAGTGGGCCTGCTCCGCAGCGCGCTGAGCCACGAGCAAGACCTCGTCGAGGCCCACGATCGACTGGCTGAGGCGTTCTTGGAGCAGCACCGCGACCTCGAAGCGGCCGGTCGCCAGGCCGAGGCTCGCTCCGCCGAGACCGAGCTGCGCCGTCACGATCGCTCGGGACACCACGCTGCGTATCTGGCGGGAACAGGCGCTCTGACGGTCACTACCGAGCCGCCTGGGGCCCTCGTCCGACTGCACCGGTTCGTGGAGCGCTCGCGACGGCTCGAGCCGGTCTTCGAGGAAGACCTCGGCGTGACCCCGCTGGTGATGAAGCCTGTGCCCATGGGCAACTACCTGATCACCCTGCACCTCGAGGGACACGAGGAGGTGCGCTACCCGGTGTGGATCCGGCGCCAGGAGCACTGGGAAGGCCGGACCGTGAGGCTCCCACGAGCAGGCAGCCTGGATCCCGGCGACTGCTACGTGCCTGGCGGCTGGACCTGGCTCGGCGACGACCGCTTCGAAGCCACTCTGCCGCTGCAGCGGGTCTGGATCGAGCCGTTCGTAGTGCGGCGATTCCCGATCACTGTCGGGGAGTGGGTGATCTTCCTCAACGACCTACTCGACTCCGGTCACCCCGATCGAGCCGAGGCCCTGCAACCCTTGATAGATGCCCAAGAGCCGTTCTTCGGTCGGGGATCCGATGGGCGCTTCACCGGCATCCGAACCGACATGGACGGCTGGGGTTTCGACGTGATCCCGATGGGACCCGATGCCCCGATGGTCTTCGTGAAAGCCGAGATGGCCCAGACCTACGCCGACTGGCGTGCCGACCAGGACGGGGTGCCATGGCGGCTGGGACGGGAGGCGGAGTGGATCCGTGCCGCCCGAGGCGCCGATCAGCGCATGTACCCCTGGGGAGATCAGTTCGAGCCGAGCTGGGCCCGCACCCGCTACACCGACGACAGGATCCACTTCGTGGCAGTGGGCATCTTCCCCACAGATGTCTCGGTGTTCGGAGTGCGTGGGCTGGCCGGCAACCTGCTGGATTGGACCTTGGACGCCAACGATCAGCTCGTTCGGGTTGGTGGTCACTGCTCGGCAGGGCCCGTGGCAGCGACTGTGACCCACCGCGCGCCGTCGTCAGGCGGATTTTGTTCCGCCAACCTGGGCTTCAGACTTTTTCGATCTTTTGGTGAGACAGTCGAGTAGCGCCGGTCGTTGTGCAGAGGTGACGACAACCCCGGAGGCTTCATGCTCATCGTCCTCATCGCCACCGCCGCCCTTGCCACAGAAACAGACCCGGTCTGCCCCGGCCTGAGCCTGCCCCACGGTGCCGAGCTCGCGTGCGACTGTTTGTGGGACACCGTGGACTGGTGGCCGTCCGATCGCACGGGTCTGGACCCGACGGGCACGTGCTACGAGTACACGAACGTCGTCACCTCGATCACGCACAACACTGCTCGACAACGGGCGCTCAACCGTCTGAACTCCCGCGAGCTGCATGAGAGTTGCAAGGCGGAGCTCATCTTCGATTACGAGAACATCGGACCGCTCGGGGCGCCGAACATCGAATCCCAGGTTTTGTACTCGATGGATGATGGCTGCGGCACGGACGACGCCTGGATCGGCTGGCAGCAGCAGGGCAACAAGTTGATGCTCGTCGACTGGCTCGGCGCCCCGATCGTGAGGGTGAACACCCAAGGCCGCGTCCCGCATTTCGTCGGCTGGATCGACGACGACGACAATGGTGAGATGGAGCTGTTCATCGCCTTTGTCGACCACACCGCGTGGAAGGCAGAGGGCCCGTTCGCGCCGTGGATAACCATCCAGCCGCCGCCGCAGTAGCGGCTCTGACGGGACGAAGACCCCTCCGCCGACGCCGTTGTCGGTGCGACGGAGAGGGCCGGCCCAGAGCAGCCCGACCCTGCTGAGGCCATCGGCGACGAGCATGCCCGGCTAGACGCCAGCGAGGTCGCGGTATTTCCCGATGGCACTGGTGAAGTAGTCCCGAAGCCCCTTGGCGGTGATGGCATCCCCGATCCCGCTGAGGTGGTCGTGAGCGAGGGGGCCGTTGTACTCATCTGTGTAGGCATGTGCGGAATGGAAGGTGATCTTGGTCTTCCCGCCGCAACCCTGGAAGTGCACATAGCCGATGTCCTGCGCCACGGTGTTGTTGTCCGAGGTGTAGACCCGCCAGCGCACCCTCGAGTAGTCCTCTCCGTACTCGATCTCCTCGGTCTTCGTCATGTCGAAATGGCGCGTTGCAGGAAGCATGTCTCCCAACCAGGAGGCATACTCGGACACTGGTGTCTCCAAGACCATGCGCTCTTGCTGCCGCGTGGGGCGGCCCTGTTCGTCGTGCGCGAGCTCCTCGACTTCTCCGCCCACGTAGCCGTAGAGGTTCACCCCCCACTCGGCCGGCAGCACGCGCTGCGCGAAGATGGCGTACGGAAGGTCGACCATACCGACGGTCTGCTCCTCGATCATGCCGTCGGAACGGGACGTCGTCCCCGAGAGGATGTCACCGTCTTCCAGGGCCTGTTCATCCGAAGTTGCGCGGAGCAGATCGTCGGGAGTGGCGGCCTCGAAAGCTGCGACCTCGCGGCGGAGCGCTTCCCAATCCTGGGTGGTGGCGTTGCGAGTGACCGACATGTCCGGTTCGCAGATCCCGAAGTCCTGCAACAGATCGAGGACTGCGGCGTTGCCGTACTCGGACTGCATGCACAGCTCATCGGAGAGGGCTGTGGGCTGCAGACTGGGGGGAGCGTACTCCTCGATGAAGTTCAGGAGCCGTTTTGAAGACATGCCATCTCCTCGGTAGGCCTGGTGAACCTAGGAGCGACCTCGCGCCATTGCTTGAACGAGCGCGTCAAAGTCGCAAGATGAGCGGTTGCGGTATGGGCGGCCTTGAACCAGGGCGCCAAGTCCAACACGATCGCGCCACGACCGGGCAGGCAACGGGCAGGCAATGGGCAGCCGAGCTACATCATTCCGATGTCGGGGCGGGTGCATCCAATGGCTGGCGCATTGCTCGTGGAGGCGCTTCGTCGCTACGCTCCTGGTGTCTTGCCAGCTGGGGCCGCCGTTCCCCACCAAGGGGGCGTGGTTCCGAGCCTGTACAAGCTGCGCCTGTTGGAGATCGCCCAGGAGGCGGGAGGGGACCTCCTGGTGCTGCGTTTGGGCAGAGTCCTCTGTGAGCCCGATCTCCCCCCGATTCCCCTCCTGTTCTTCATCCAGAACTCGCGCTCCGTGGATACGCTGCTCGAGAAGCTCGATCGCGCCTACCCCTACCTGGGAACCAACAACCGGCTGTCGGTCGTCGAGAGAGCAGAGCGGTCACTTGTCCTCGAACACCTTCGGCGGCCCGCGGGCCACCCCGCACGGAGTGAGAGCCTGTTCTTGATCGGCCTCGGCATCGCCATGTTCGAGTATGTCGGCTGCGAGGAACTGAAGGTGGAGCTCGCCGACGGCGTCGTGTACGAAGAGGGGCAGTACTACGCTCCGCAGGGAGACTGTTTCCGATTCCGCGTGAGCTGGGCTCGCCAGCGGGAGACGCGACCCCACATCGCGGGGCTCGACGACTTCGTCTTCCAGGTGGCGCCCCCAGTGCCCCTCGACGATACGCTGCCGGTCCATCAGCGCCTTCATCTCGCGATCACGGAGAACCCCACCGCGCGCTGGACGGTGCGGAGCGCCTCGAGCCATCTGGGCCTGTCCCAGCGGTCACTCCAGCGCGCGCTCAAAGCGGACAACACGACGTTGACCCTGGTTATTCAGCAGGCCCGCCTCGAGATTGCCCGTCGGTTGCTCTTGGCTCCAGACGTCTCGGTCACCGACGTGGCCCAGCGTTGTGGGTTTGCGGACTCGGCCCATCTCTGCCGCCGGTTCCGCGAGGTGACGGGGCAGACGCCGGGAGAATATCGGCGAGCTTGGCTACGAGTTCGCTAGGCAGGCCGCCCGCGGGGGGGCTGGCCTGCTCTAGATTTGACGCTACCTCCTGCCACCGATCAGTCCCAGACGAAGCATCCAATAGAGCAGCTGGAGGATCGCGGTGACTGCGGCCGCCAGGTACGTCGTCGCCGCGGCGGTGAGGATTCGGGTGACGCCGCCGAGTTCCTCCGCAGAGAGGAGCTGGTTCTTCTCCAGAACACGCCGCGCCCGTCGGGAGGCGTCGAGCTCGACTGGCAGCGTCACGACGGTGAACACCACGAAGCCGCCGAAGAGGATGACGCCCAGGGTGGAGAGCCCGGAGAAACCGAGGAACATCCCACCGATTACCATCCAGAGACCTAGGTTGGTTCCGATGTTCGCGACCGGCACCATGAGCTGACGCATGCGCATGGGCAGGAAACCATGGGCATCCTGGATCGCGTGGCCAACCTCGTGGGCGGCGATCCCAGCGGCGGCAACGGTGCGCCCTTCGAAGACCTCGGGACTCAGGCGCAGGGTCTTGGTACGCGGGTCGTAGTGATCGGACAAGAAACCACGTGCGGGCTCGATCCCGACGCCATCGATGCCCTCGGCACGAAGGATGGCGGCGGCGACCTGAGCGCCGGTCTGACCGCGGCGGGTCGCGACCTTGCTCCACTTGTTGAAGGCGGCGCGGGTCCACATCGAGGCCAGGCCAGACATCCCGAAGCCAACGAGGAGTACGAGCATGTACAGGGGGTCGAACAGCATGCTCGAAATACAGGCACCTCGGCGCCGTGGGCAAGTCTGGAGATGTCATCGCAGCAACGAGAGCAGTGGTCGGCAGTCCACCCTGATGTCCGTCGGAGCTGGACAGTTCGTATAATGTCGGCAGACGAGCCCGGAGAGATCTCATGAACCCTTTCGAAGCGCCCGAGACCGATGTGCCTGTCGACGTGATGCAGACCCGATGGCCGATCGTCGCGATCCAGGCCGCTGGACTGCTCTTCCTGCAAGTGGTGCTGTTCTACCTGGTGACCATCGCAATGGCGCTAGCCGGAGCGGGCACGCTGGTCATCCTCGTCGGGAATGGCGCCGCCACCCTCGTGGCATCCGTGGTGTGGGGCCGCGCCTTCCACCGGCGTTTTGGCCACGATCCACCTGCGCTTTGGTTCGCGCTGAAGCTCGCAGGCGTCGTGGGGCTGTTCTATCTCGCCGTGCCTCTGCTCGGAGAACTCACAGCGGTCGGCGGTGAGCCCATCGTGCCCCTGCTCTCCTTTTTCGCTTGGGCGTCGCTCACTGGCTTGGGCGTGGCGGCCGGGCGCTCGGCGGGCGAACCCGAGGGACCTCGACAGCCAAGGGGAGACCTGGCACGTGCGACGACCATCAACCCACTGAGCGACTTCCTTGGGGGAGTCGAGCAGGCCACTGGAGGATCAACGCTGCCGGATCCATACGAGACGACCGACGACGAGCACCAGATCTCGATCGACGACTAGGGTTGAGCGCGTCGATTCCGGGCGCGTCGATCCCTACTCACCCATGATCCTCCAGGGGGCGGTCTCCAGCTCGATCAGCTCTGCCAGCAGCCGGCCGTCATGGACCCCCAGCCAATAGACGTGGCCGCAGGTGTCTTCGGAGCCCTGGAACCGGGTATCGGCGACCCGCGTCGACGAGAAGAGCAGGGCGACCAGCTCCTCCGCCAGATCACGCTCGGCTGCGGGATAGCAGTACAGAACAGGGGTTCCCTCTCCCTTGCGGTCCCATCCCGTCACAGTCGCGGTTCGACCCGCCCTCTCGACCTCGAGCCTGAAGGATGGATTCGGGGCGGGCATGACCGGGGGGTGGGTACGCAGGAGATGAGCAAGCCGACCGAGCAGGAAGGGGGTCTCCCGCATCCCCATCCAGCCGTGGGGGGTCTTGACCGCACGGAGGTCCGAGGGCTGCATGCGCTCGTAGGCATCCCACCCTCCCGCGAGGTCGAAGGCGTGGCACCTCCAGTTGCTCCAGCCCGCGAGGATCCGTCGCTGTTGTCGCCACAGGTCTGGGGTTTTGTCGAGGAGGTCGAGAAAGGCTGGGGTGACCTGTACCACCGCCTCGTCGGGCTCGTCGCCGTCGCCGTCGTCCCAGGGGGCGTGGCGCACGTGCAGACCGCCGTCCACGGGAACGACGGTGGGCTCGGGCTCGAAGAAGACCAGGCGAGAGAACTCGCCGAACCGTTGACAGTCCTCGTGGGTCCAGGCGAAGTGGCCGCGGGGGTATCGCTGGATCCACACCGGCATCTGACGCATCGAGCGCGCATGGTTGATGAGGATGATCGGCGGCGCCTTGACCTGCACCAGTCGGTCGTGCATGAACGGCAAGCCGAGCATCCAGGTGGTGTGAACCAGGGGCCGGAGCTCGGAAAGATCGTGCTGAAGCTCAGATTCCAGCTTCCCAAGACACTCCTCCAGGTCTTCGCGATGGATCCCCACCTCCGACGCCAAGGCTCGGAGCCGAGTGATTCCGCGGCCCGCTCTGTCGCGAAACGCGTCCGGATTCTGCATCATTCCTCCTCGTTCACGCCCTAGCTGCTGATCCGCGAACCGACGCCCTGGGCATTGGACGCCCGGCTGTCGGTTCTGGATGCTACCCTGCGCCCATGATGTATCCGCAGCGATTCTTCCTCTTCCTGATCGCGGCCTTCTTGCTGGTCCAGGGCTGTACCACCGGAGGCCAGGAGGGGTCGGATACCGGTGCCGTCATCGACACCGACACCGACACCAGCTCGGACAGCGACACAGACACCGGCTTTCTGTGTGGAGCCACCGAGATCTGCAACCTCGCCGAGTACTGCCTGGTCACGACCGGCGGAACCGGGAACACGACCTATGCGTGCACACCGCTCCCCAACGCCTGCGTCGGCGACGAGACGTGTCTCTGCCTGGAGCCCGTCTGCGACGACGTTGGTGGATCATGCACGGATGTGGACGGACTGACGTGCGAAATCGCCATGCCCTAGCACGGCGAGACGAGCGGAGAGATCTCATGAAGCGCTAGAGGCCAGAAGCCTCCACTCGCTGGTAGGCGTCCTGCTGGAACAGCGCGTCGTATTCCATCGCATTCTTCTCGAGCAACCCTCCATATGCGCTGGAGCGGCCAGGACTGGGTCGGGGCGCCCTCGGAGGCGCATAGCTGTTCGGATCGGGCACGTGCAACGCATAGCGATCGCCAGTCCGCGCGAGCACACCGGGCGCGTAGATGTCGAGCCACGCCGAGCCGGCACCGTCGGTTCGCGCGGTCTCGACCTGGCCACCGCTGAACAGCCAGAGCTGGGCATCCACGAGGGCATTGCCGCTGCGGTCGAAGAGGTGCACGAAGCTGCCGTAGCCGGTGGGGCTGTTGACGACGAGCTCGGCATCCGTGCGCACGAGCACAAAACGTCCGGTCGAGGTGCCGGTGACGACTGTCATGAGGTAGGCGCCAGAAGCGAGTGAAGGAAGGGGCACATCACCGTCCTTGCCGACCGAGAAGGTCCGGCTGGCGGCGGGTCGCAGGCCCTGGACGTTGATGGCGTCGGCGTTCAGCTGACCGTTGTCGCGCAGCATCACGGCCTCGAGGTTTACGCGGACCGCGGTGACGGTGACCTCGGCGCCGGGGCGTAGATGCGCCTGGACCACCGAGGGCATGCCGGGGACGAGCACGAGCAAGCTCGGCAGTGCGATGTCCTCCCGCTTCAGCCAGGCGGCGCGGTCCATCGCTTCGGGGCCACCACTGCGACCATAGGCCTCGCTGGCCTCTTTGGTCTTGCCGAGCAGGTCGAAGGCCCGCCCGCGCTCCAGTTCCACCTCGACAACACCTTGGGGCGGGGTGGTCAGCCGGTCGAGGATTCGCACTGCGGCCTTGGGATCTCCCTCGGCCAGGTGAGCACGGGCATCGGCCAGGGACAGGCGCCAGGCCACCTCGCCGTCGCGGTATTTGCGAGCGAGAAGCCCGGCGAGGGCCCGCTCGCGCGCCGGATCGCCGAGGGTTCGCAGGGCGTCGGTGAGCATGGCCGCGGCCTCGGGGGCGTGGCGGGAGTCTGGGTGCAGCAACAGGAAGGAGGCCAGCTCGGCAGCGGCCGTGTGCCGGAGGGAGGAGCGGGTATAGCCGAGACGGTCGCCGTCTCCCTCGGCGCGCTGCAGCAACATGGACGGGGCCAGGAAGCGGGCGCTGATCACGGTAGGCACCTCCGGATAGCGGCCTAGGACCTCGCGGAGGAGCTTGAGTGCGGTCAGCTCCAGACCTCCCTCTTGCAGGGTGCGGACGGCGCTGAGCTCCTCCTTGAACCGGGCGTCGAGCACCACCTGGCTGGCGGCGACGGCGCGCTCGGGCTGGCCGGCCTCCCCATAGGCGTGAGCGACGGCCGACGCGGTCTCTAGATCGAGTACGCCGTGGGGAACCCGCTCTCGATAGGCTTGGAAGGCCGCGATCAGGGCGGGGGCGTCGCCGGACTGACGCTGGCCGTCGAGCACGGCGGTTGCCGCCTGTGCGGTCTGAGCGGCCGGAAGTGGCGCGGTGGCGAGCAGGGACTCGAGCAGATCCAGTCCACTGGCTTCGCCGGTCGCCGCGAGGCGGGTGCCGAGCTCGAGCTGTTCGCGGCTGCTCATCGGATCGTCCGGAGCGCTGTCCCTGACGGCGACTGTCTTCAGGTCCGCGGTCGTGACGCCCAGAGTGCGCCCGTCTGCGGCGACCCAGCGGACCTCGATGGGCAGCGGTCCGACCACGGCCGGAGCCAGATGACAGGTGATCTGGCGCTCATGGGAGGCCGGCCCGATCGGAATCCACCGGGACCTGCCGGTCCCAGTGCAAGCCAGGCGGGTGGGCTCCGGGTGAGGTGGGACCAACACGAGCAACGGCAGGTCTCGCCCGACGGAAACCTCGGTCGGTGCCGGGAGCTCGGGCACCTCTTCGCCGGGCGCGACGTAGAACTGGCGGGTGAATCTCTGCCCGCGCCAGGTGGCCAGCGGGGGCTGTATATCCACGATCAACCTTTCATTTCCGGCCGGAGAGTCGGCGGCGTTGACGGCCTTTCCCGGAGTCAGAGACAAGGCGTGCACGGCCAGGGCGCGCTCGGTGGGATGCGCCCCTTCGGACACCGCAGCTGTCCACCAGATCGAAGCGTGTTCGGGGTCTGCCTTGCCGATCACGGCCGCTCGGGCCGCCGCGATCCAGGGGTCGCTTCCCGCGAGGGCCTGTAGCGCGCCGTCTTTGTCTCCAGCCAACCACAGCGTGAGCCCGGCGCGGGCGCGCACATAGGGCGGGAGATCGGGCTCGCCGAGCAGGCGGGTAGCGACGGCCTTGGCGCGGTCGGGCTCCGCGGTGGCTACGCCGAGTGCAGCGTCGGCGCGCTCGGCCAGCCGCACGTCGGCGAGGCTCTCGAGGGACCGGGAGGCGGACTGGGCGCTCGCGGGAGGGAGCCCGCGCATGGATCTGGCGATGACCGCGCTCGGATCGAGGAAACCACCCCGTGCCTGTGCCGCCAGCATCGGGGCGCGGGCGTCGTACAGCCCGCTCGCATCCAGCGCCGCCAGGGCGTGCATTCTCGATCCGCCGCTCAGACTGCGGGCGACGGGCAGCAGGTCCTTGTTGTCTCCGGTCCAGGTGTCGGGCAGCTCCGGGCCGAGACGTGGAGGCAGGGCGACCAGCGTCTCTCCTTGCACCGGCAGGCGCACTTGGTAGCTGCCCCACCGACCGTCCGGGGTCCGCGCCACGACGGCCAGATCGGCGGCGTCCACCCAGGCGGGGATCTCGAAACCCAGCTCGCCGGGCGGCACATCGAGGATCACGCCCAGGGCCTCTGGGTCTCCGGCCAACCGGGCGCCACCACCGTAGCCGCTGCGGCCGTGGCCACTGCCGCGGGAGCCGATCCCGCCAAACCCCTCGCCCGTCCCGCCGCCACCGGCACCGGATCCCCTCAACCCCAGAATGCCGCTCTCTGCGGCGGCGTCGAAGCCGAAGTCGACGCGCTCCATGTTCGAGATCTCGGAGAGCCGCTCTTCTTCCTGGAGGAGGGCCTGGGCGATCTCCTGGCCCCAGAGCTCGGTGGCCTCCCACACCTCTCCACTCCAGCCCGGCTGCCCCTGCCAGAGGCTCGAGACACTCGGAGCAAGCGCCGGACCGAGCATGTCCGAGGCATCGCGAAGGAAGGCCCAGATCCGCGAACCCTCGGGCAGATCGGCGCCGACCTGCACGGACGCGCTACCCCTCCGCAGCTTGCCGGAGACGGCGATCTGTGGCTGCTCCGCGCCGCGTACCGGAAGCGGGCGCTCGTCGGTCGCGGTGCTCAGCCATGCGGTCCGGGTGCCAGTCACGAGCCCGATGGAGCCCTTGTCGAGCGTCTCGCCCGGCCGCACGATCCGCGCGTCGCGAATGCCCTCGGCGGTGAGCGCCACCAGCGTGGGCTCGCCCTGCCAGATCCCCCTGGCGTCGACCGAGGAGCCGTCGACGACCAGGACCAGTGCTTGGGGTCCGCACCGGTCACTCCACACACAGATCTGCCACATGCCCGCGGTCGGCAGCGACAGGCTGTTCGAGCGGGCCCAGCGCTGCCCCCCGACCTCTGAGGTAGCGAGAATCCAGCTTCCATCGGGAACATTGATGTCGAGACTCGCACCCACCTCGACCAGAGCGGGCAGCGTGGGTGCGGCGGCGGTGCTTGGGTATGCGACGTGGATCGCCGCGCCCACCGAGTGGCCCCCAACGATCTGGACCGACGTGGCGATCTGATCTCCAGGGGCTGCCGGCGTCAGGTCGATCTCGAAGGTCTTGCCCTCCGAGGGGAGCGAGACGCGATGCTTGACGGACGACCACGGCGTGGTGAGAGTCACATCGGCCTCGAAGCCCTCTGGAGGGACCGCCCCGAGGGGAGTGACGTGGGCCTCGACCCGTCCTCCGACGTCGGGTCTGACCTCGCTGAAGCTGATGCGGAGATCGCGCACTCCCGTGCCCGGCGTCTGCAGGATCACCTGGCTCAGCGCGGTCTCGTCCTCTTCGTAAAGAGCGAGGGATCCGCCCCCTTGAGCGAAGATCTTCGCCTGGGCAACGCCGTTCTCGAGGACCACGTCCGCCTGGTCGAGCTCCTGCCCATCGATGGCGAAGCTCTTGAGCAGACGGGTCCCGGTGATCCCGCCGACGGGAAATGTGCCGAACACCTGCACATCCGCCATCTCGCCATCCATCGAAGTGGCGCGATCCCACGGAACCAGGCTCCAGGAGGGGGCGACGTAGGCCACGGCGCCAGCTTGGTCCGAGACTGCGAAGCCCAGCCCGGTTCCCTTCTGTGCCATGACCCGCAGAGTGGAAGGTCGATCGTGCAGCAGTGCGATTCCACGGCCGTCGGTGCGCCCCTTGTGCACGGTTCCCTGGGCGTCCTGGACCAGCAGCTCGGCGCCAGTCACAGGCGAGCCCTCTCGCAGGACGGCGATGGAGACGTCGGCTCCGCGGCGCACGATCTGCACGTCGAACGGATCGGGAACGACGAGCGCGGTGGCGCGATGGTCCCCGGCGCGCACGGTCAGCGTGAACAGGTTGCCCTTTCGACGCGGACTGAGGGGCGCGATCTGGGCGTGGTCGGCCTCCAGTTCAGTGGTCCAGCTGAGGTCTGCCTCCAGCAGCGACGCGTCGAGGGCGGTGTCGAGGGGATGGCCGACGGTGCCGCGAAACAGGGCCTCGGCGTCGACGCGATGCTGGCTGACGTCGAGTTCCTTGGCTGTCGAAACCGCCACATCGAGGCCGCCAATCGTCGGTTCGAGGACCAGAGTCACCGCCTCGGAGGCCTGACCCTGGAGGATCGCTCCTCGCCCGGAATAGTGGCTGGTGCAGGTCCCAACGTAGCGCTCCGCGGTGTCGGTATCGGCGCCCTCTTCGACGAGGATGTCGGCCAGCTCTGCGCACCAGGGGCCAGCGGGAAAACGCGCTGCGTGCGCCCATAGGGCCTCGGTCCGTGCCGATCCGTCGGGGAGCGCGAGGTAGAGCAATCGCGCCTGTCCAGCGCCGTCGTCTGTTCCCAGAGCGTCGACAGCGAAAGTGCGACGTCCCTCACCGGGAGGCAGGGCTTCGGCAGCTTCCAGGAGGGCCGAGAGCGCCTCGCGTCGGGCCACATCACCCAGGGCCGAGGCGCCTTCTCTGGTGGCCAGCGCCAGCCAGGTCTCGCGGCGGGTCATGGCATCCGAGGTTGCGCGGGCCTGGGCCTGCAGCGCCCGCACGCCGATGTCGGGCAGGCCGGTGAGCGCGGCCAGGGCGGAGATTCCGGCCTGCTCGTCGCGGGAGGCGAGGCTCACGGCGTGCTCCAAGCGGAGCTCGCGCACCTCGACGGACTCAACAAAACGCTCGGCGACGGCCGCGAGTCCCTCGAGCGCGATCGAATCGGGCAGGATCATGGCGGTGAGCGCCGTCGCTGCGGCCACGGCATCGTCCTCTTCTCCAAGCCGAATGACGGTGAGGAGCCACTCTGCGGAGGTCGTGGGCCGGGAGCCGCTCAGGACCACCGCGGCGCGCAGCCGGGCGGGAATGTTGGCCGGCTCCTCGACGATGCGCTGCCGGGCGGCGCGGTCACCGACGGCCCCGACCGCGTGGGCCGGTAGGCGGAACAGCGAGTCCTGGGCACGGTGCTGGATGTCCAGGGACGGCTCCAGGCCGATGGCCGCGCCGAGGAAGCGCGCGGCGTTGTTCGGATCTTTCGGGGCGCGCTCGATGGCCCAGTCCACCAGCATCGTCGCCATCGCGTCGCGATGTGTTCCCTGCAGCGCCTCGTCCATCTGTTCCAACGCCAGCTCTGCGGCATGGTCTGGATCCCGGAGCAGCTCGAGAGCAATGCGACCCCAGGCACTGCCCAGGTCCTCACCGTCCAGGAGTCTGCGCGCCGCAGTTGTGTTGTCGGCTTGCAGAGCGAGTCGCCCCGCGATCCATCGCAGATGCGGCGAGTCGTCCTTTTCGAGAGTCTTCATCGCTTCGGTGGTCCGGTTCTCCAGGTTCGCTCGAAGCGCGAGCTCCTCGACAGTGGGACCGGCCTCGGCGATCGAGGTGAAGACAAACAAAAACGAGATCAGGTGTGGAAGCATGGATGCCGAGACCTCTCCGCGATGCAGCGGTGCCAGAGCGGGCTCCACGTTTGCACGAGGTTTGCGAGTCAGTCGAGCTTTCCGAGACCTGCGGGCGCCGTGGATCCAGGGGCGACAGGGTGCTAGCGCACCGACTTGTAGGTGATTTGCACGGTCTCGCCCAAGACGAGGGCTTCATCCAAAAAGACCGCGTTCAAAGTCGAGTTGTAGGCCCAATCCTCGAGCACGATCATCACGTCGAGCCCGACGTTTTGCACTTCGATCGTGCCGGGATCGGGAACGTCGCTGAGCGTGAACATGCCCGAGTGGCTGCGGTAGTTCCGCATCATGAGGTCGAACGCGGGTTCCACATCAGCGCACACCGACCAGGACACGCCGCCGACCGCGTTCGTGACCTCGGTGTAGGCCTGCCCCTCGGCGGTCGCCCCCACACAAGCAGGCTCGGGGCTGACGACGCTGCTGAAGCCCACCCAGTCCTCGCTCTAGGACGAGGACGAGGACGAGGACGAGGAACCGGTCTTCCACCGGGAGCTCTACGTGCAGAAGGGCGGGGAGTCACAGGCAGCGCGGCTGGACATCGAAGGCTTCGACGTGGAATGGCCGCTATGCGGGACCGCGCTCAGTCCCGGTGGCGACCGCCTGCTGTGGGGCCGCGAACTCCCCAAAGAGGACGAAGAGGACGACAAAGAGCGAAGGATCTGCAGCGTCATATCCACGGATCTCGATGCGATGACCCACCAGGCCTTCGGCGAAATGCTTGGGTTCTCGGCCACTTTTGCCCCGAATGGTCAGCAGCTGTTGGCCAGCTCCATCGCGGGTCGAACGAGCACCGTGCGTGTCCTGGAGCTGGACGGAACGGTCGTTCGCGAGCTGGTCTCCAACAACCGGTATCTGACTCCGTGGTGGCTGCCCGACGGCCACATCGCGATCTGGGCCGGCTGGACCACTCGTGGAAAGCGGCGCAAAAATCAACGCTTTGCCTGGGGGACCCCAGATGGAGTGCGATGGCAGGACCTGCCGCGGGGTCGCTACTCCTGGGTCGGGCAGATGAACGAGGACCTGGTCTTCCTCACCGGGATCGACAAGCACAATCGCGGCGTATTCCGGATTGATCTAGAGGACCCACGAGGCGATCCATCCTGCTCCGCGATGAGGAACTGGACCGCCCCTGTCTCTACGGCGCCGATGCCGTGCCCGAATCGCTTGAGGGCACGGCCGAGCCAGATCGCGAACCGTCCTCGAGGGCCGCGGTGTGCACGACCAGCAGCGCCGCGACTTCGGGCACGGAGTCCGAAGCGATACCCCGCACTTCGCGATAAAAGGCCCGTTGCAGCTCGCGAATCCGCTGGAGATCTGCCCGAGACACGGCGAGCACATTGAAGCTGAATAGGTCGTTCTCGGTGACCCCGGTGTCGCGGACATCTGCCATGCGTCGCGCGCTGGCCTCGGCCCAGTGAGCCCTCAGTGCGAGCTGCTCCGCGTGAGTTGGGGCGACGTCGACCGTGAGCGAGGAGCCCACCACCGCCGGGTCTCGTGCACCCGAGCTCTCGATGTGGCCGAGGAGGGCTGCAACGGCCTCGGGTGGAAGGGGCAGGCGCGCCGACAAGTGGACCTGCTTCTCGGCGTTACTCGTATTGGCGGGCAGGGTCTCGAGCATGGCCAGTGCGGGTGCAGACCAGGGGTGGTCGAAGGCCAGTCGACGCACTGAGCGCACCCGACCAATATGGGAACGCAGGGACGGGATCTCGTCTATGTCGACCAGCTGCGCAACAAAATCGGCCGATCTGCCTGTTGCGGCCTCGAGAATGAGGAGAAACGCGGGCAGGCGTGGCTCAGTCTCTCCGCGGAGAACCCGACCGATCTGCTGCCACGAGAGACCGGCGCGATCGGCGAGCGCGGTGCGAGGTGCGGCTCCAGCCAGAGCGACCAGCCAACCGGTCAATCCATGCTCTGCCCAGGCTTCGGCTGCTGGCGGATGGAAGCGTTCGATGGCCCCGTCGACGTCGATCCCGACCACACGACAAGCCCGCAAGGTCTCGGAGGCGGTCGGAAACCGGCGCGAGGCCTCCCAGCGTGGGATTGGGTTGCTCTTGTACCCTAAACGGCGGGCAAAGGCCTGTTGTGAGCGATGGCCGCGGATGGCTCGCAGCAGCTGGCTAGCAACGGTCTGCATGCCGCCCTATACCAGTTTCGAATGCATGTGGCCAGATGTGGTCTAGGATTTCATTCAATTATGGCTAACTCCGAGTAGCCGGCGAGAACGGGGACCACTATTCTTCTTGCAGGCACGGAAGGAGAACCCGATGAGACACACCACAACGACACTGGGCGTCCTCCTCTGTATGGGATGCGGAGGGGTCGGCGACGAGGATACCGACCCGGGAGACCAGGGTATCCAGATCGGCGATGAGGGTAGCTTTGGGTGCACGATCGATACCGTTGACCCGGTGGATGACGCCAATGAGGTCATCGAAGAACTCGGTCTCTCGGCCACCCAAGCCCAAGCCGGGATGATTGGTGCGTTTAGCGGCGATGGTGTCCTGCACGACGGCACGACACTCGACCCCCTCCTCTTGACCCTGGCCGAGCCCACCGCGATGGACTGGATCGAGACCGCTCACCCCGACGGCTCCTCCGACGACAGCTGCACGCCCTACCTGCGCCTCACCCTCGATGCCCACCTCGATGGAGGAGACACGGTCACCACCGACCTAGGCGGCACCCTGTCCATTGCGAAGGGACAAAGCCTACTCTTGATGGCTGTCGACATCGATGACGTCGACGGCTCCCTCGAGCCCCTGTGGGTCGTGCCCGCGGACATGGCGTGGACAGAGCTCCGACTCCTCGGAACGCATTCCGACACCACCTGGACAGGAGCCATCGGATACCTGGGTTGCAACGATAATAATGAATGCTCCCCGCCCGTGAGCGCCGATGGAACCGACGCCGAGCTCAGCTACACCGCCTCGCTGTGAGGAACGGCCCGCGCCGTCGAACCTCCCGCCCTCCTCGAGGGCCTCAGGGAGTGCCGTGGCGAGCCACCAAGCGGATGAACGCCTCCTGATAGGCCGGCTGCGGCTCGGTCTTCAGGCGCGCCACTTTCCAGCGATACTGGACTCCGGCCTCGGTGATCGGCCGTGCGCACAGGACTCCGGCGTCGAGGAGGTGCTGGACTGCAAACCTCGGGAGAAGGCTAACTCCGAAGCCGGACTGAACCAGCGCGAGCGCGGCTTCCGGTTGCTCGACTCGGGTGAGCTTGCGAGGGGCGATGCCGACCGGCTTCAGGTGGGTCTCATAGAGCTGCTCCTTGGGCAGTTCGGTGAACGACACCAGGCTCCTGTCGTGGAAGTCTTGCAGCTCGACATAGGTGCGAGCCGCCAGCTCGTGGCCGGGCAGCATCACCACGACGATCTCGTCCACGAACACATCCTCGAGGCAGATCCGACTGTCGACGGCCTCGAGGCTCGTGATCACGACATCCAGCTGGCGAGTGAGCAGATCACCCTCGAGGTCACGCGTTGACCGATAGTCGATGTCAACACACGGATGCAGGGCTTCGAACGAGGCCATCACGCGAGGGAGCCAGCGGTAGGAGAGCATGCAGGTGGTGCCGACTTTCAGCACATTCACCTCTCCACCGACCATCCTGGCGATGGCCTTCTCGGCGTCGTTGAGCTCTTGAAGCACCACGAGTGCGGTGCGTTGCAGTCGTCGGCCGGCTTGAGTGAGCGTCATCTGTCGCTTGCCTCGGACGAAGAGACGCACGCCGAGCTTGGATTCGATGTCGGAGAGCCGGTGGCTGAGGGCGGGCTGGGTCACATGCAGCCGCTGCGATGCCTTGGTGAGGCTGCCCGTGTCTGCGACCGTCGTCAGCAGCTCCAGGTGTCGGATGTCGATGGAGGTCATGTCCGGTCCATGGATAAGAAGTGCTCATGCACGAGATGAGTGTAATTCATTTTTCTCACTCCTAGGACGTGGATACCTTGACAGTGTTGTCGCACTGCGAGGCTGTCATCATGTCTTTTCGCCTAAATCCGTTGGCCCCGCCGCCGTCCGTGGTTGCCACGACCTCCGACTTCGTGCTGCCTGATGTGACCCTTGTCTCTCCCGGCGCCGGTCGACTTCCAAACCAGGATGTGCACATCGCGAACGGCAGGATCGAGGGTGTCCGGACGGCGTCCAGCTCGGCCAGCCCCGAACTGCAGGCCCTGCGAGGCCGTTTTGTACTGCCAGGGCTCGTCGACATGCACACCCACCTGCCCACCGCCAACGCGCTGCAGCTGTCGGGATATTTCGCCCTGCTGTACCTGGCCCACGGGGTCACCACCCTGCGAGAAGCGGGAGACATGGACGGAAGCGCCGTGCGAACCCTCAGCGACGCCGTGGATCGCGGTGACTACCCCGCCCCGCGGGTGTTCTCCTGTGGTCCATTCATCGGAGGTGCTCCAGCGCGCCTCGAGAACACCATCGTGGTCACTGCGCCGGGCGACGCCGCCGCCGCGGTCCGAAAGGTGAAGCAAGCCGGCCACCACTTCGTCAAGTCCTACGACTACTTGACCGTACCGCAACTCAATGAGCTGAAGGCCGCCGCCCGGGAGCACCAGCTGCCGGTGATGGGCCACGTGCCCTTTGCCCTGCCATACGAGGAAGCCCTGGTCCCCGAGGTCCAGCACCTCTACGGTGTGCCCGAGCCGCACAGCGTGGGTGCGGACCACATCCTGAACCGCTCCGCCGACTGGCAGGATGTCGACTCGGCGCGCCTGGACCGCATCGTGGAGGCGACGCTGGAGCACGGCATCGGCAACACCCCGACCCTCGCGGTGACCGCCAACCTCCTGCGCTATGCGGACTATCGCGGGACATTGCAGCACCCCGACGTGCAGTTGATGCCACGCATGTACCGCGAAGTGGTCTGGCACCCCGACAAGGGCATCCCGTTCCTTCGCGGTGTGGTGGGCTTCCTGGACCGCCTCCAGGACGCGCTCGACAGGAAGCGGCGGCTGGTCAAGCGTCTGCACGAGGTAGGCGCCCGGCTGCACATCGGCACCGATTGTCCGCTGCCCTTCACTGTGCCCGGTGCCAGCGTGCACCAGGAGATGCAGCAGTTCTGCGAGGCCGGAATCGATCTCGAAGAGGTCTGGCGACTTGCAACCACTGGTGCTGCCGAGATGCTGCCGTTGAAACAGCTGGGGACGCTGGAGCCCTCCGCGCCCGCCGATCTGCTCGTCTTTCGCGAAGATCCTATGGTCAGCTGGTCGGCGATGCAGAGTCTGGAGGCGGTGGTTGCCCAGGGCCGGCTCTACCTGTGTCGGGATATCGAGGCCGCAATCCAAAGGTATAAACGCCACTTTGATGGACTCATCTTCGACCAGGTGTCCCTCTTTGCCTCTCGACGAATCATGGCGCGTCTGGTGAAGACGGCGAGTTGACGCCCGCCCTCAGGTGGGTCGTCGGGTCCGTGCGGGCCAGTCGCAGTCTTCGTCGGGTTCGTCCTCGCACTCTGCCGGTTGGAGGATGGTCAGAGCATACTGACGCACCCGCTCGTCGCCGTGTTCGAGTAAGCGCTCCAGTTGGCCTCCCTTCCTCTGGAGCTTGCCCGCCTGCGACATGATTCGGTCGACGTCGAGGACCGCCTGCCGGTAGGTCCGCTCCTCCTTGGGTAGGCTCGAGCACCCCTTGCACAGGTGGCGTGAATGCCCGCGCCCAGTGAAGCGCTCGTTCGGAAGCGCGCGTTGGCAGCACCAGCACCAATGCCCGCGGCGTTTGCGACGTTTCACTCTGCTTCGGACCTGCTTTCGAGGGCGCACATCACGGGCGCCTATCCGATGGCCGTCGGCTCGACCAGGCCGGAGCGCGGCTCGGAATCGACGCGCCCAACCGTCGCAGGCTCCGGTTCTACCTCTCGAAACTTCACTTTAAGTGACGCACTGCGTGCGCCACATCTGAAATGATTCTGACCCGGTCGCTGCACAAGTACCGTCCAAACTTCGTTTAGACGGTACGTTGTGGTCGACCGGGCGCAGAATCGACGCGCCCAACCGTCGCAGGCTCCGGTTCTGCCCCTCGAAACTTCACTTTAAGTGGCGCACTGCGTACGCCACACCTGAAATGATTCTGACCCAGTCGCTGCACAAGCACCGTCTAAACTGCGTTTAGACGGTACGTTGTGGTCGACCGGGCGCAAGATCCGGCGTGTCGTACATGAAGACGATCAGGGAGCCCGGACGGCTGGGCGCGTCGACTCGCTGGGCGATGACCACGACGAGTCCTACACCGGTCGAGGAGCCGGCCCCGCACCGTCTTCGACAGGATACACACCGGCCATGGCAGACACGTCCAACATCAGCTGGTTCCCCGGCCATATGAACAAGGCTCGCAAGGACATCCGCAAGGCCATGGGCAAGGTGGACATCGTGCTCGAGGTCCTCGACGCCCGCATCCCGTTCAGTAGTGAAAACCCACTGGTGAATGAGCTTCGCGGCGATCGGCCCTGCGTGCAGATCCTGAACAAGTGCGATCTGGCCGACCCCACCATCACGGCCGAGTGGCTCGACCACATCAACGCGCGACCCGGCATGACGGCTTTCGCCCACCAGCACCACCAGGGCCGGCTAGCCCAGCGCCTGCTCGCGACGGTCCGCAGGTTGGGCGTTGCAAAGAAGGAGCGGCGGATCCTGGCGATGATCCTCGGCATCCCCAACGTCGGCAAGTCCACCTTGGTGAACGCGCTCTCCGGGCGATCCATCGCCGAGACCGGCAACAAACCGGCGGTGACACGACGGCAACAGCGCGTCGCGGTCGGAAAGGATCTCGAGTTGTTGGACACCCCGGGATTCCTGTGGCCAAAGCTGACGCCTCGCGCGTGCGGCTACCGCCTGGCCGTGACGGGCGCCATCTCCGACAGGGTGATCGATGCCCAGGACATCGCCTACTTCGCGGCGCGGTTCCTGATCGAACGACACCCGGCGGCCCTCGGCGAACACTACAAACTGGCCGAGGTTCCCTCCGAAGAGCACGAGCTGTTCGAGGCCATTGGACGCCGCCGGGGGTTCCTGCGAAAGGGGGGCGTCGTGGACGCGGAGCGGGCTTCGAACGCCCTGCTCAGGGACCTTCGCGCGGGCACGCTCGGGCCGATCAGCCTCGAGACTCCGGCGGACGTCTGAAGCCGACGCGCCCAACCGCTTCTTCTGCCGATAAGTCCTAGTTTTTGGGTCGCTTGCCCTTCTTGGGCAGCGCCGCGGCCCAGGCCAGCGCCTCGGCCGCGAGGTCTGAAAGCAGCTGGGCCTCGACGGGCACTCCGAGCTGCACATAGTCGTTCCACACCCGGCCCTCGGTCGGTGAGAACAGTCCTATGCCCGGCTGGCCCGCCAGTGCTTCGGCCCGCTCGGGTCCGACCCGCGCTACGACGGTCTCCTCGAAGGTGCCGAAGAACATCTGGCGATTCACGAAAGCGCATGGGGATCCGAACATGTGCTTGCGCGACACCCGGGGGTCGTCGGGCAGTGCGGCCTCGTAGGCGGTCAAGACGGCGGTGGATTGCATGACGCCTCCCTATCCCAGGATCGGGCTCACCTCACCGATACCCCGCATTCGTAGAGGAGCCATCCGGTCACTGGAGAGAAATCTCGGTTCTTTCGAATGACTCTGTGTCAGATTCCGAGCTCGAGACATGAAGTGTGCGAACTCGATAGAAATACCCATGGAGAGTGACATGAGAAACGTGATGTACGGCTTGATGCTAGGTAGCGCCATCGCCGGATGCGGCGGGTCGGAGGCGCTGTGTGAGGAAGCCTGTGACGAGTGGCAGACCTGTACGCAGGTGGAGGGCAACACCGTCAACTATCCCTACGACACCTGTATGGACGAGTGTATGGACGAGGGGGACTGGGGGTCGGCCTACGTCAACTGTCTGGGTGAGCAAGCGACCTGTCCTGAACTCGGCAACCAGTGCTGACCGTGGTCAGCTAGAACGCCGATCAACGGCGCGCATAGGAGCGAAGGAAGTCGACCGTCACCTCGACGTCGGTGGCGCCGCGGTCGGCAAGGAGGCCACCAAGACCTTCAGTCCAGTCGGAGCGACCTTCTCCTGACGGAGCACACGCCACATCTCAGAATGTTGGCAAACCGGCAGGACATCTTGCGAGGGGATAGCCGATCGGCGATCATCAAATGCGCGACAGAACACTGAAAGCCCAGCACAAACCCACGGATACCTCTTCGTCTAGCGATGCCACCAGTCCAATCTCCAATAATCACAACATTGTCACCATCGAATTTGCACCCGTTGTGCGCGATAGGCTGTTGATGATCCAAACGGACAACATGCCGGCAGACCCCTGCTGCGTTTCAGTGGCGTGCTGTTCCCAAAACCAACGTGAAGGAGAAGAGGTCTCATGCGCATCAGCCACACACTTCCATTGGCTTTCGTCGTTGCGGCGTCAGTCGCCCACCCGGCCCACGCAGCGATCGACGAGCATCCCCAGGTCTGCTTTCGGCTCGAGATCGATGTGTCGGACACTCCAGAGGGAGACTATCCGGCTCCTGGCGCGGTCTACACTGCACGTGGAGTGAGGTACAAGCTCATCGCGTCGGACGGTACCGTCCAGTGGGACTGGGCCGACAGCGACACAGGCTGTGCGGTCTTGGACCTGGACTCGAGTCTTACCTACAAGATTCGTCTGCTCGCCAAGGCGGAGATGTACGATGGAAACTCAATTGTCATCCGGAAACAGTCCTCCAATGGCATCTACGCGTGGACGGCAGAGACGGGCTTCGCTGGCACGACTGGCGAAACCTTCTTCTACACCTGGCCCCACAGTCCGGACAACGGCAAAGAAGGCATATCGACGTTGTTCGCGATCACACAGAAGACCCTGCTGACACACCGGTTGACCTCCGACGAGCAGTACCAAATCTTCACGGCAGAAGACACCGGTGACGGGCCGTGGGTGACGGACCACAACGGCGGGAAGTCGATCTTCTTGCCATCGGTTCAGTCGTGGACCGACAAGTGGACCGTGTCACACGAGCTGGGACACCTCGCGCTCTATTACAAGGACGAGTACAACAGCGTAGGATCGGTCAACGGAGACCTGCCGTCGCCGAGCCTCGATGACGCGGACGGAGCCAGTCCGGAGTGTCCCACCGACCCCGACCGGCACTTCTACAACCAAGAGGAGTGGGGCACGTTGGCTGTGCAAGAGGGCGTGGCCAACTACTACGCCGCTTCGGTGTGGAACAACAGCCTCGAGGCAGACTGCTCCTATTCCGGGTATGACTGCGAGTTCGGGGCGACGTCATTTGATGAGTGCTACCCAGATCCCTCCGATCACGTGATCGATTCGGCCTTTGAGGGCGACTGGACACGGTTCTTCTGGGACCTCGAGACAGACTGCGAGCTGTCGAGCTCGCGGATCTTTGAGATCTGGGACCTGGCCAACCCCAAGCACTGGACCCACGACGAGCCTCTGTACTACCTGACGCTCTTGGCGGTCTTCGAATTGGATGAAGACGAGTGGCACTGCTACACGACCAGGGTCGACTGGAATCTGCACTATCTGTAGATCTCCGGGCCATCCGGGTGTGAGCCCGAAGGAGGGCTGGCTTCGGCGGGCACGGCGCCCCGGTTGACGATACCCGCTCCTTGGAGAGGATGCCGGCCCGAGAGTGAGAGAGACCAACCCCAACGACCACGCGCGTCAAACCGCCACAAACAGCATCAGGGTGGCGGGCGCTGTCGTGAACCTCGGACTCACGCGGTGCGGTAGCAGGCGTGCAGCGGCTCCTCGAGGGGTTCGAAATCCCGCTCCAGGGCCTTTTCGCCGAACACACCAACGGCACCCGCGACATCTGCTCCGGCGTGGACCAGGTCTCGCTCAGCTCGGGCGAGCAGGGCGACCTGGCGACGCTCCAGATCCCGGAGGTATCGCCCCTCTCCGCCTCGTCGTACAGCTTCAGATCAGCTGCGTTCAGTGCCGGCAAGGAGTGGGCGCACCTTCGCCTTTGCACGCCACGTCACCGCGCGCGGCTCGTCCATGACACTCTCGAGGTGGTCTGCGGCGCTTGCGCTACCGGACAGCAGGTCAAGGCCGGAGTCAAACCCATGGGCTGTGAGCTGTCGCACATATTCCCCAGGTTCGAAGGGCCGTCGGGGCGACTACGGATTGTGTAGGTTTCACCAACACATGTTCGTCAGTTTGCCGGTCATGGGTGCAGACGCAGGACTTGAGCGTCAATTGGAGAGGCTTGCCAGGAACAGGATGATGGGGCTCAGACTTCCTCCGACCCTCCGGCACAACATCGCTTGTATTGCCATCACCCCTGCTCGGGCGGTGACACCAGCTCCCACTCCACCCCGGGGGGTTCCTGGTTCCACCAGGTGAGCGTGAGCCGCTCCGCTCCGGGAGCCTCGGTCAGCAGAGCGCCCGCGACCGTGCCCAGGACCGCCCCATGGTCACTGCGCGAAGACACTCCCTGGAGCACCCCGAGGACCAGGCGAGTGGGGATGGCGCGGTAGGTCACGTCCAGCCGGGGCAGGATCTCGTCCGTGGCCAGGGTGAGGGCGATGGGGGTGTCGTTGGTCGGGCGTGGGGTGAAGTGCCCGTGCAGATCGGACAGGAAGCGCCGCTGGGACTCAGCAACGCCCAAGAGCTCGGCGACAGCATCGAGCTCCGAGATCACCTTTGCGTTGTCGTCGCTGGAGTAGACCCGGTGGAACCAGACGGTCACCAGCGGCTCGCCCGTGACCGGGTTGAAGCTCAGGCGCACGGCGCGAACTTCGCGCACCCCAAGATAGACAAGCGCTCCTTCGTAGCTCTCGAGAGCGGCGGGCACGAGGCGCTGTAGCAGTGGCAGGACGGCCTCACGCCCCCACAGACCCTCGAGATCCACAGACAGCTCGGGGCGCTCGTACTGGTGGGACAGAGTGGCTCTCACCTCGAGCCGGGCAGGCATGAGCTCGGCCACGGCGTCGTGGATCGCAGCGCTCACCGAGGCGGGGTAGTCCCAGCCGTCCGGGCCGAGCACGCCATCGGCTCGCTTGAGGGCATCGGCCCGCTGCGCCCGGGTGATCAGGCTCCACCGCTTGCGATCAACTGTGGCAGCTACGGCCATGTGGTCGAGCAGGTTGGCGCCAAAGTTCGCCACAAAGGGCTGCAGAGGCTCTGCCGAGAAGCGCACGGCTGCCGCAGCGGTAGCCACCTGCTGCCAGCGCGCCTGCAACAGGACGCTGAGTACCTGAATGAAGGAATCGTCGCTCAATGAGTCTCCCGCGTTTCGGGGGGTATCCCGGACGCCACTATCAGCTCGTGTAGGCCTTCTCGAAGTCGTCGATGAACTCCACCGAAGCCTTGGCGATGTCCGTGTCAACCGCATCGGGACCGAACACAATGTTCTCGAGGGCCTTGGAGTCGAGTTTCTTGACCGCGGCCTTGAATGCGGCCTGCTTGGTGCCCGACCATTTCGAGATGTCCACGGCCTGCAGGATCAGGCTCCGCTTGGAGTGCTCGTAGGCCTTGACGAACTGCTCGGCGCCGCCCGGGGTGGTGAGATCCATCTTCGAGGCCTTCCCGCCGATGATGTCGAAGGTCGCGAGTGGGTCCGAGAGCATCAGCTGGGCATAGGTGCGCTGATCCGGTGTGAGGCCATTGAGGATGGTGGGATCGCTACCCTTGGCCACAAAGTCGAGGGCCGACTTGTAGTTGTCGTTGAAGGTGTCCGCCTGGGTCGAGCGCTCGAAGAGCTTGGAGGGGTCGTCCAGCAGCCAGGCCTTGTAGACCGTCCAGTGGTCTTCGGTCCCACCCTCTTTGACCCACGTCTCCCTCGCCTTGCCGATCCGGCGCTCCATGTCCTGGAAGTAGACGCTCTTGGCCCACTTCTCCGGGGTCATGTTGTTGATGTCGTCGCCGGTGGCCTTGTTCTCGAGCCACCACTTGTACTGGGAAGCCAGCACGT
>PJEL010000559.1_pt1 | contig 43496 bp, 36 predicted proteins | sample 1853271 | NCBI WGS metagenome assembly PJEL01 (sample SAMN08108733, study PRJNA415343) | Invertebrate metagenome, whole genome shotgun sequencing project. | host: Globobulimina | place: Sweden: Gullmar Fjord | collected 2015-08
GCCGCGGGCATCGTGGTGCTGCTCGGCGGCGACATCAGCGTCGGGGGCACCGTCAATGTGAGTGCCAGGGAGGCCGGCCGAGACACTTCCGGGTCTGGTGGGTACGTGTTGTTGCGCGGCGCCGACATCGACCTCGGCAGCGACCAAGTGACGGCCGAGGGTGCATTGGCACCGAGCGGCAGTCCGCCCACCGCCGGGCTCAGCAACCGCAGTAGCGACGGCTATGTCGCGATAGAAGCGACCGGCATGGTGACCGGCACGACGCGCCCGGTGGCTACTCTGGTGCCGTAGTCTCCGCTCTGGGGCGGGGCGGTCGCTGTGCGTCTCGCCCGCGATGAGCGCCGAGCGGAGCTGCAGCTCGACCTCGCGTACTACCTGCGCCGCCTTGGGTTGACCACCCGTGCGACACCGGCTCTTCGGCGGATCTCGGTGCGGTGACGACGAGCAGGGCTTTGGATACAATGGAGTGGCACGGCAGGACAATCATGCGAATCTCGCTTCTCGCGTTCCTCCTCTCTGGCTGCGGCACGTTCGCCGTTGACCTTCCTTTCTTCGCGCCCGACGACGAGGAACCACCCCCCGAGCCGTGGGTCGAAGTGGGCGAGTCCGTCGAGACCGGATTCGGAGAGCTGATCGGCGACGAGACCTTCACGATGTACATGGGTCCCGACGGCGGCTGGTATTTCGTCGTCGCCGGGATTGCCCACAACGTGCCAGAGGTCATCGACGTGGGCTCCCGCGTCCGAAGGATCGCGACCAACGAACAGCTCGGGAACACCATCGACTTCCCAATCGGCGCGCTCCTGGCGCCTTATGACAGAGTCGCCGCCTCCGGGGTCTTCCGGGAATATCTGGTGTACCTCGACGCGAATGCGGTGTGGGACATCCACTGCGATCTACCCGGCGAAGAGGTCGAGATCTGCCTCGCGGTCACCGATCCGGACACCCTGGAGTTCGGCGAGGGCTGCGCAGTCGTCGTCGTCGAGCAGGATCCCCGGGATGCGGGCTGCCCCTGACCTTGCTGAATTTGGATGGAGGCACCTCCGAGGCGCTAATGCGGCCTGTCCTCATTCTTCATTCGGTCGTCGCAAGATTCGATGTCGCCAGCCATCCGCCGGCCAATCTGATCCCCAAAGGGGCATTCAGATCGCACCACGACATTGGAGCCGGAAGCTGGAGGCGTTCCTTCTTCCAGTGCAAGTAATCGAGCGCCTCCTGTTCCGTCTCTTCAAGCAATGCCCGGACGGCGGGCTGAATCGCATCTCGCCCGTCACGCTCACGCGCCCGGTTGAGGAACGGCAAGGCTCCCGAGAGTGGACCGCTCGCAAGCTCTGACAATCTCGCGTCAGAGACGTCCGCCAGGGTCGCGGACAGCGCAGCCCAATGCCTGGCTATCGAGACAGAGACCGCGTCCAGTCTCGCTGACACATTCCGAGTTGCTTCGCTGTCCCTGCCCGCAAGCATGTAGCACGCAACGCTTCCTTGAAGCGAGTACAAGCGATCCTGGGCAGCAAACAGTGAGACGACGTGCTCGCGCCAGTGGAGGGTCTCTGCATCAGCCACGACGACAGCCTCAGCCTGGTCCTCGAGCCTCGAGGTTGCCAGCTTCAGGTTCTCTACAGAAGATGACTCCCCGAGATGGTCGCGCGTCCAGATTGGCGGAGAATCGTCGCTATTTTCGGGGGCATTCATGTTTGCAACTGGTCTTTGTGCTCAGGTAGAGGGACGGACAACGTGCCACCGCTGTCCTCGCCCCGCTCCGAGCCGCCCAGTGATGATTGCGCGACGCTATCTTGCTGCGCTGCCACCGGCGTGGAGACACGCGTGCTCGCCGCAGCCGCCGTGGGGAGCGAGCAAGTCCCTCGGGTGGAGTCGGCGCACAAATGGATGGGTATGATCCGAGCGCGGGTAGGGAGCGTCAACTGGAATGCCGGACCCGTTGCTCAGCGAGATCGAGGATCCTCCGATCGGAACCTCAATCTGCCATCGATCCCTACGACGCCGAGTTTCACGCTCGGCGCGAGAGCGTCCCTGGGTATGCCCAACCAGCTACATCGAATCGGCGCGATCCTCCTGCCCGATGAATTCCTCGTCCCGCCCACCCCGAACGGAATTCTGTTTCACCGGTGAAACGGGTTCGCTCATTTGGTCATTTTGAGGTTGCTGCGTCCTTCGAGGCAGGCTACTTCACCGCATACGAGGTAGCCATGACAGCAAGTGTCACCCAAGAACGCCCAGCACTCACTCGCCCCCTCCCCCGCCAGTCAACGGTTGAGGTCGACCTCCTCGACCAGGCGGTCGACGCCATCAACAGCACCTACATCGGCAAGGGCCTCGAGATGGCCCGCGATATCGGCGAGTACGTGCTCGCCACCTTCTTCGACGGAGACCTCGACAGTCGCCGCAATCTCAACCATGAAGGGCCAGCTCGATGGACTCCAGGATCGACTCCAAGACAGGCTCCGCTGATCTGATCTATTTCGATAAGAACGCCAGCAGCGCCGTGGCCCAGCAGCGAGGCACGGAGGCTTCGCCTGACGTGACGGGTGATCTTCGCTGGTAGAGGTCGCATGGCGGGAAGGAAGATCCGACCCGCTTCGTCGGAGTACCAAATGCGCTCCTCTGAAACCGGGGATGGCAAAGCCCGGATGGAGGGGTCACGTTCTTTCGACAGCTCTCCCTGACTGCCGGTGTCTCCCCCGGTATACGGTCGCCACGCCACCTGGCCGATCGCGTCATCCTTCCAGCGGAGACACAGAAATCATGAACCGAGCCAGAGCCCTCCTGGAAGCCGCCTACCCCTTCCCTTTTCCGGAGAGCTTCTTCCTATTCTACGAGTGGACCCAGAAGGCCGCTCAGCAAGGCCTGGACCTGCACGAGCTGATGGATCTGTCCTTCGCCGATCCCTTCACCGCCCTCCACGGCGTGCCCAAGGCCGGCTGGGATCCCATCACCGACGCGCGGTATTTCAACGACCCACCGGAGTTCTTCACGATCCTCTACGGTCACACCGATGGCCTTCACTACGGCTACTGGGTCGAGGACGGACCGGCCGCGGAGTATCCCGTGGTGGGCTACTGGCACAGCGACGCCTTCGAACTCGCCGTCTATGGAAGGTCGTTGCTCGAGGCCATGGCCGGCCTCATCCCCCGCGCCATCGAAGGCACGCGGGAGAACATGGAATACGACGGCGAAGAGTACGCCGACGGCTACCGAAAGACGCTCGTCCAGCTCGACCAATTGCTGGTATCTCTCCAGCCCTATCTGCCCGCACCCGGGAGCCTCGACCGGTACACCCGAGCGCCCATCGCCACCACCCGGAACCGAATGGGGATCGTGGCGGATCCGGCGTTGTACTACCCGATTCACGAAGAAGACCCCTTTGGGATCTGGAACTACAAACCCAGCGCCGATGACGTCACCGAGATGCGCGCCGCGGCCCTCGAGGCACTGGAGGATGGGTTCCCAGCTACGGCGCTCAAGCTCGGCAAGGACTTGTGGATCTACAGGGACCACGCCGAGACCTCGGTGGAGCTCCTCGAGCTGGCCTACACCGCCCTGGACCGACCCATTCAGCGGAGCATGTTGCGCTATCGAAAAGGCAAGAGCGCGGCCGACGTTCCCAGCTTCAAGGCGGCCCTCGACAGTCCGAGCGGCGTGACCTTCCTCCACCTCGCCGGCCAGAACATCGAGGTCATTCCCCCGGCGGTCGCGAGGCTCACGGACATCGAAAACATCGTCTTGTTCAACAACAAACTCAAGGCGCTTCCACCGGAACTCGGCCAACTTCCAAAGTTATGGCGCCTACACCTCGAGACAAATCGGCTCACGGACTTTCCTCACGCCGTGTTCGAGATGCCGGCGTTGAAGTGGCTGCACATCGGAGGCAATCCGTTCTCCTCCATTCCAGCCGACTCGGTTCCCGAGCGCTTGGCGGAGCTCACGCTCTCCGGTATCCACTGGAAGCGTTTTCCTCACGAACTGTCGGCCTGGCCCGCACTGCAGAAACTCACGTGCCAGGGTTTTGGCATCACCGCTCTTCCCATGGAGATCGGAGCGTTTCCGGCACTCACGCACCTGGAGATCCGCTCCCAGGACGTCATCGCGAGCGCGGACTGGCAGATCGGACGCTCCCCTCACCTCACCTCGGTGAAGATCGGCAGCTCTGTGGTCGGAAGGAACGACGAGGTGTGGCGCGTGCCGCCCGCTCTGGTGGACCTGTCCAGCGTCAAAGCGCTCGAGATCAGCACGAACATGGTCCTGGAACTCCCAGAGCTCACGGGGCTCACAGCACTTCGTTCCTTGCATATCGGAAACTACCAACTCACGGCAGTACCCTCACAGATCCTCACGCTCACGGAACTGGAGGTGCTCAAGCTGCCTATGGCGCGCATCGAGACGCTGCCCGAGGACCTGAGGTCCTTCCAGAGCCTGCGTGTGCTCGACCTGTATGGGACGCGGGTCGAGACCTTTCCGGACTGGATCGCCGAGCTCCCGAGTTTGGAGAAGATCCGGCAGTCGTCGAGTCGGGTCTCCACCGTGGAGAAACACCGTTTACAGCGGCTCATCCCGAATGTGAAGCTGGACTTCTAGCAACGCGCTTGACCGCTTGGCATCACGCTGCAACGACGCCAGCGGTCCAGTGAGCGTCCCACGAAGACGACCCTGCGTTCGTGACCTCCGGCGATTGACGCCCCTGGCTAGTCTGCCGCCGCCGGAGCACCATCAGCCCACCAATGTCAGGTTGTAGTACATTTGTACCACCCCTGGGCCAAAGATGGTTACGTGCGCCCACTCAGCGGAGAATCGATGAAGGTAGGCATCCCCAGGGAGATCGCAGCGGGAGAACGGCGAGTCGGCGGCACACCCAAGACCGTGCACAAGCTCTCGGAGCTCGGCTTCGAAGTGGCTGTGCAGAGCGGTGCCGGCACTAGCGCCGGATTCTCCGATGCCCTCTACGCCGAGGCGGGCGCCGAGATTGTCTCCGATGCGGCTGCACTCTGGGGTGGTGTCGACATCGTCACCAAGGTCAACGCCCCAGTGGATGTGGGGGACGGAAACGAAGTCGACCAGCTCCGGGAGGGCGGCATGCTGATCAGCCTGCTGTATCCGTTCGGTGCCGAGGCTCTCCTGGAGCGCATTGCGTCGCGGAAGGGCACGGCGCTGGCGCTGGACAAGATCCCCAGGATCTCGCGGGCGCAGAAGATGGACGTGCTCTCCTCACAGTCCAACATCGCCGGATACCGCGGCGTGGTCGAGGCCGCAGCGCTCTACAACGGCTTCTTTGGCGGCCAGATCACCGCCGCGGGACGGACTTCTCCGGCGATCGTGCTCGTTATCGGTGCCGGAGTCGCCGGGCTCGCTGCGATCGCCGCGGCCCGCGCTCTCGGAGCCCAAGTGCGCGCATTCGACGTGCGCCTCGCCGCTCGGGAGCAGGTCGAGAGCCTCGGTGCCGACTTCCTCGAGCTCCAGTTCGCGGGCAACGAAGACGGCGAGGCGGCCGGCGGCTACGCCAAGATCATGAGCGACGAGTTCATCGCTGCCGAGATGGCTTGCTTCGCCGAGCAGGCCACCGAGGTCGACGTCGTCGTCACCACCGCCCTCATCCCGGGACGCCCGGCGCCCAAGCTCTGGAAGGCCGAGCACGTCGACGCCATGAAGCCCGGGTCCATCGTCATCGATCTCGCTGCCGAGCGGGGCGGAAACTGCGACTACACCGAGCCCGACAAGGTCGTTGATGTCAGCGGCGTCAAGGTGGTGGGCTACACCGACCTCACCAGCCGACTGGCCAACCCGGCCAGCGAGTTCTTCGGCATGAACGTCGTGCATCTCCTCTCCGACCTCGGCGGCGGTGAGCACTTCGACCTCGATCTAGACGACGAGGTGGTTCGCAAGTCACTGGCTGTCAACCGGGGACAGATCACCTGGCCGCCGCCTCCAGATCCTCCCAAACCCGAGGTCAAAGCTCCAGAGCCGCCGCCCATTCCGGCCGAGATCGTCAAGGTCGCACCCGAGCGACCAACCAACAAGGGCCATGGTCAGCCGGCGCCGATGTCGTCGGGCACGGCGATGATCTCCATGGGTTTGTTCATGGTGGTCTGTGCCGCAGTCGGTCTGTACGCACCCCAGGACTTCATCGAGCAGTTCACCGTCTTCGTGCTCGCGATCTTCATCGGCTACCAGGTCGTCTGGAATGTCACCCCGGCACTGCACACTCCGCTCATGAGCGTCACCAACGCCGTGAGCGGCATCATCGTCGTGGGTGGGCTGCTGCAGGCGGCATCGGGCCGGATCGACATCGCCTCGATCCTCGGGGCGGTCGCCATCCTCGTCGCCACCATCAACATCGCCGGGGGCTTCCTGGTGACCGCGCGCATGCTGCAAATGTTCAGCAGGGAGGCCTAGAATGGAGAATCCATCAACCGTCGCTTATCTGGCTGCGGCGGTGCTCTTCATCCTGAGTCTGGGCGGGCTCTCGACCCAGGAGACGGCGCGGCGTGGCAATCGCTACGGCATCATCGGCATGTGCATCGCTGTCATCGCCACCTTCGCGCTGGCAAACATCGGCGACTGGAACACGACCGCCTGGGTCCTCATCGTCGGACCGGTCGCCATCGGCTCGTTGATCGGCGCATTTCTCGCCGCTCGCGTCGCCATGACCGGCATGCCGCAGCTCGTCGCCGTCCTGCACTCCTTCGTCGGATTGGCGGCCGTCCTCGTTGGATTGTCGAGCTTCTACCACCCAGAAGGAGGTCTGGTAGGCGTCGCGCAGTTCGTGCACCTGGTGGAGATCTGGATCGGGGTGGCCATCGGTGCCATCACCTTCACCGGCTCCATCGTCGCCTGGGCAAAGCTCAGTGGGTATCTTTCCGGTCGCCCGCTGCTGCTGCCCGGGAGACACGCCCTCAATGCGTTGACCGTCGCCGCCATCCTCGGGATCTGCGTGCCCTTCATGATGGGCGTGAGCGGCGGCGTGGCGGTCGGTCTGGATCCGCAGAGCTACCTGATCGCCATGACCGCTCTCTCCGGCTTGCTGGGGCTCCACCTCGTCCTGGCCATCGGTGGCGCCGACATGCCCGTCGTGGTGTCGCTGCTGAACAGCTACTCGGGATGGGCGGCGGCGGCGGCGGGATTCATGCTCGACAACAACCTGCTCATCGTCACCGGTGCCTTGGTCGGCTCGAGCGGTGCCATCCTCTCCTACATCATGTGCACAGCGATGAATCGCTCCATCTGGAACGTCGTCTTTGGCGGCTTCGGGACGGCTGGAGGCGCCGTTGTCACGCCGACGGCGGTGGAAGGGGAGATCACCGAGATCGACATCGACGGGGTCGCGGCCCTCGCGGCGGATGCGAAGAGTGTGTTGATCGTGCCGGGCTACGGCATGGCGGTGGCTCGCGCCCAGCACGTCGTGAAGGACTTCGGCAAGAAGCTGCGCGCTGAAGACGTGAACCTGCGATACGCGATTCATCCGGTTGCGGGCCGACTTCCCGGGCATATGAACGTGCTGCTCGCGGAGGCTGGCGTGCCCTACGACATCGTGCAGGAGATGGACGAGATCAATGGGGACTGTGCACAGACCGACTTGGTGATTGTGATCGGTGCCAATGACATCGTGAATCCTGGGGCGGAGACGGACGAGAGCAGTCCGATCTTTGGCATGCCGGTGATCCAGGTGTGGAACGCGAAGACGGTCATCGTGCTGAAGCGGGGGATGAGCGCCGGGTATGCGGGGGTGGCCAACCCGCTGTTCTTCAAGGGGAATACGCGCATGTTGTTTGGGGATGCCAAGGACAGCATGGCGGCCCTCGTGGCGGCGCAAGGGTAGCCGCGGCGGATCACGTTCATGCACCCAGCGCGGGTTCGCGGCAGTTCAACGCGCGCAGCTGTCGAGGCAAGTCCTGCTCGGTCCTCCCAAGATCGAGCCAGGTCAGTTTGGAACGTCGATCTGCTCGGATTCAGATCCGCAGCTCTCGCATCTTTCTCCATAGTGTGGAGCGACTCATGTTCAGATCGTCCGCCGCGGCGCCTTTGCGACCGCGACTGCGGCGCAGGGCATCGACGATTCGCTGGCGCTCCACCTCCGCTGCTGTGGTTGGCGGCCCGTCGTCTGGTGGGGCGATGCCGCGAAGCTCGGGGGTGAGCTGCTCGAGGGTGATCTCCGGTCCCTGCCCGATCGCGAAGGCGTGTTCGACGACGTTGCGGAGCTCGCGAACGTTTCCTGGCCAGGCATAGCCGCGCATGGCGTCGAGAGCGTCGGCGGAGATCCGGTCGACGCGCCGCAGCCCCCGGTCGTTGAACTGATCGATGAAGTGCTGGAACAGGAGCTCGACATCCCCGTCGCGTTCGGCGAGGGCGGGCAGAAATAGAGGGACCACACGGATCCGGTACATGAGGTCTTCACGGAAGCGGCCGGCCTCGACCTCCTTGCGCAGCGCCCGGTGAGTAGCGGACAGGAAGCGAACATCGACCTCGACGGGGTCGGTACCGCCCAAGGGCACGAAGCGCTGTTGCTCGACGACCCGCAGGAGCCGGGCTTGGAGGTCCAGCGGGGTCTCGGCGATCTCATCGAGGAACACAGTGCCGCCATCGGCGAGGGCGAAGAGCCCCTGCCTGTCTCGTACGGCGCCTGTAAACGCGCCCCGGACATGGCCAAAGAGCTCCGAGGCCAGCAGGTCTCCGGTCAGGAGCGCGCAGTTGATCGCCCGGAAGGGACCCGAGGCCCGAGGGCTGAGGTCGTGCAGCGCGCGGGCGACCAGCTCTTTGCCAGTCCCTGTTCGCCCACGAATGAGCACCGAGGTCTCCGTTCGTCCGACCCTTCTCACCAACTCGAAGAACTCCTCCATGCGCCGAGAGCCGGTGACCATGCCGTGGAATGTTCTAAAATGTTGCGCCATGTTGAAACATTATCGCACATTCCGATCGGTGGCTTCGGAAATTGAGGAGCTTCAACCTCGGTGGGCTCCGGTGGCATGGCCGTTGCTTTGGCTGGGTGTAGCAACCACGGAGTTCCCATGTTCATGCGCCAACTGTTCGATCCGGCGACCTCGACCTACAGCTACCTGCTTGCAGACCCGAAGACGGGTGACGCGGTCCTCATCGATCCGGTGAAGGAACAGTCCGGTCGCGACGCCCGTCTCATCGAAGAGCTCGGTTTCACCCTGCGCTACACGCTGGAGACCCACGTGCATGCCGACCATGTCACCGGCGGAGGCCGGCTGCGGGCTCTCCTCGGTTCCAAGACCGTCGTGTCGGCCCGTGGCGGCGCCAAATGGGTGGATGTCGAGGTCGACGAGGGCTCGACGATCTCCTTCGGAAACGAGACCCTCGAAGTGCGTGCCACCCCCGGTCACACCGACGGCTGTGTGACGTATGTCACCGCCGACCAGGCCAACGCGTTCACTGGAGACGCGGTGATGGTACGCGGCTGTGGCCGGACCGATTTTCAGCAGGGGGACGCCCGGACGCTGTATCGCTCCGTGCAGGAGCGCGTGTTCACCCTGGCGGACGACACAAAGATCTGGCCGGGCCACGACTACAAGGGTTTCACCCACAGCACCGTGGGAGAGGAGAAGGTCCACAACCCTCGCCTGAGCAAGGACGAGGAGGAGTTCGTACGCCTGATGGGAGACCTGAAGCTCTCTCCGCCCGCCCGGATCGACGTGGCGGTGCCGGCGAACCTGATCTGTGGGATCGACCCCCAAGACGCGCGGATCTGAGATGACTGCGCCCCTGCCCAAGCCTGTGGCCTCCGTCGACATGGGGGGGCGCGCGCTCCGTGGCGACCTGATCGCCGGCGCTACCGTCGCCGTGATGCTGGTGCCCCAGGGCATGGCCTATGCGCTGCTCGCCGGGCTGCCCCCGGTCGCCGGGCTCTACGCCGCTTTGGTCCCACTGTTTGCCTATGCCTGGCTTGGCACGTCGGCCAAGCTAGCGGTGGGTCCCGTGGCTCTGGTCTCCCTGATGACCGGAACCGCCGTCGCGGCTCTGCAACCCGACACACCCCAAGCCGCGTTGGCCCTGGCTGGAACTCTGGCAGCCCTCGTCGGTGCGATTCACCTGATCTTGGGCCTGTTGCGGCTCGGCTCCCTCGTTCGCTTCCTCACGCCAGCTGTGATCTCGGGGTTCACTTCGGCGGCTGCGCTGTTGATCGCGGCGTCGCAGCTGGGCAACCTGCTCGGCATACCGCTCGAGCGAGGGCCCCTTCATCGCACGATGGCGTCCCTCTTTGTCGAGTTTCGGGGCCTGGATCCGGCCACTGCGCTGATCGGAGGTCTGGGGATCATTGGTCTGGTGGCCCTGAAACGATGGCGGCCGGCTCTCCCGGGAGCCCTGGTGGCCGTCATCCTGAGCTCGGCCGTCGTCGCCGTCAGCGGGCTCGACGTCAGCGTCATCGGGGCGGTGCCCTCGGGCCTGCCAACGCTGGTCTTTCCAGGTCTGGACTCCGCTCTGGGCCTGCTTCCCGCAGCAGCCACCATCGCCTTGGTTGTCTATCTGCAGTCCATCTCCGTGGCGCGGGCCTTTCAGGGAGGGGAGCCCGTGTCTGCAAACCGAGAGTTCTTCGCTCTCGGCGCCGCCAACGTCGCCGCCAGTCTCTTTGGGGCGTACCCGGTGAGTGGGGGGCTGGCGAGGACTGCTGTCAATGCACGGGCTGGCGCTGAAACCCGTCGCGCTGGACTGGTCACGGCCTTGGGAATCGGCCTGACCCTCTCGCTGCTCACACCTCTGTTTCGCTGGGTCCCTCTGGCAATCCTCGCCGCCATCATTGTCACCGCAGTCGTTCGGCTCGTCGAGATCAGCGAGGGCCTGAGGCTGGCACGAACCGACCGCGCCGCGGCACTGCAATGGCTGGTGACCTTCGCTCTGACACTCACTGTGAGTGTCGAGATCGGTCTGGCAGCTGGGATTGCGGCGGTCCTGGGGTCCGAGAGCATCAGGTCAGCGGGAGATGTCACTGCAGCCGGTCGGTGATGTCCACAACCTTCAGGAAGCGCCACTCGGAACCGCTGCTGGGCAAGGCCGTATAAGCGAGGATCACGCGCCCATTGTTCTCGGCTAGGGCCGGCTCACCACAAGCGGTGTGGTCGGTGTAAACCGTGACGACTTTGGAGCCGTCAACCCTGGCCACACTGATCCTGTCGCCCTTCTGCGGATCGTCGGAGGTGAAGGCCACCCACTCGCCGTCTTTGGAAATGGCGGGCCGCGCACGGTGAGGCAGGCGCACATCCCGACCGATCCTCTTGGCATCGCCACCGTTGTGGTCGATGGACATCAGATCCCACGAACCCTCGCCTTGTGCTCCATCGAAGTAGACGATCCGAGCGCCATCTGCGGCATAGACCGGGCGAGTTTGGTCGCCGGGACCACCCGTGACCATCTTCTCCATGCCATCTGCGAAGCGCTTGACGAAGATGTCTTCGGTGTCGGCGTGCCTGCGGGAGAAGAGGATCTCGCTGCTGTCCGGCGAGAAGGCGGGGAACGACTCGGTGCCGCTGGTATCGGTCTCCTGAGTGAGCTCGCCGGAGTTGGTGTCGCGCAGGTACAGGTCGCCGTTGCCGGTCATCTTGGCGACCATCGCCATCTTGGAACCGTCCGCAGCCACCGCGGGGAAAGTGATGTGCCCGGGCGCCTGCTGCGTCGTTATCATCTCCGCCGCCGTTCCCGATCCTGGCTGGTGGTAGTACAGGCGGTACTTCCCTCCCCCGTTGGAACCCTCGAAGACAATGAGCCCAGCCGGATGCCAGACTGGATTGGCAGCGATCGTCTCTTCGGAGAACGGCCCGGACCCAGGGAGGGTCACCTGCACGCCATCGTCGGTTCTGCTTCCTCTGACTCTGGAGATATACAGGTCGACCTTCGAGGCGAGCCGATTGACCTCATAGGCAACGTAGTCTCCATCGACCGAGAAGACTGGGTGGTAGACATGCCCGTCGCCGTCGAAACGGATCGACGGCTGCGCAGCTGGCTGCACAGGCACGAGTGGCGGCGTCTCACCAACCGCTACCGGCGGGGCTGCCTCCACAGGGAGTGCCGGCGCTTCCCACGACAGGGGTGGCGAAGACAGTGGCGTGGTCGCAGTTATTGGAGCTTCTCCCAGACTATTTGGCAAAGTAAGAGAAGGCAGCGCAGCCCCCATCACGGCCGCTATGACTACCGCGCCCACCGAGATCGCGGCTCCAGTCGCCAGCGTTGTGCCAGCGACGCCGGCTATCGGCCTGGGCGACAGGCGAGACAGGACCGCCAACGCGAGCGCGGTTCCCGGGATGGTGCTTCGGACGGCCATATCGAAGCGCTCAACAACGTCACTGCGGAGTCGCGAACGGGAGCGCGACAGCCGCTTGCGCACAGCGGCCTCGGACAGCCCGAGCAATCCCGCCACCTGTCGAACCGACTGACCCTCGCGGTAGTACAGGATCAGGACCTCGCGGGCGTCGTCCGGCAGGGCCTCGATCGCCTCGGCCAGGACCCGCTGCTCCTCGGCATCCAGGATCAACTTGACTGGATCAGTCGGCGAAATCGCTTGCTCAACCGCCTTGTTATCCAGCCGCGTCCTTCTGTTTCTTCGACTACTGGACCGAAGGTGCTGCCTGCTGGAATTGCGACTGAGCTGGCGCAGCCACGGCCCGAAGCTGTCGGGGTTCTCGAGCTGATCCAAGCGCGTCCATGCCAGCAGGAAGACGTCCTGGGCGACCTCCTCGCTGCTCGAGATGTCCCGAGTAATCGCAAGCGTGATGGCGCAGACCGCTGGAGCGTGGGCGCGGACGAGCCGGCCATAGGCGTTGGCGTCCCCGCGGATGGCGTCGGCTACCCAGAGGGCTTGGGGGCTCGCGGTCATGTTCACTCCTGCTGGTCTCAAAACTGAGATGCCGGTCGGGGGGAATTGTGACCAGATGACGCAATCGGGGACCGTGGTTACCGAAATCGACGCGCCCAGCCGTCGCAGCTCCGGTTGTGCCCCTCAAAACTTCGCTTTAGGTGACGAGCTGCGTGCGCCACATCTGAAATGATTCCGACATGTTCGCTGCACAAGCACCGTCGAAACTGCGTTCAGACGGTACGTTGTGGTCGAGGTCGCGACAGATCAGCGACCCGGCTTCTCGAAAGTAGACACGCCTCGGATCTCGACGCCATTCCCACCCGTCGGGGGCCAAGGAACGTCGAAGTCCGCGACCTGGTGCCCGTTTTCGGTGTCCACGAGCCCGGTGTCACCCGTGTCCAACGGCTCCTCCGAGGTCCACTCGAGCCAGAAACGCTCGGGTCCGGGCTTGCCATCTATCTCGAGGGAGAAGGGAGCCGGCTGGAACTCATGGTGCGCGACCTGCCAGACTCCGTAGTCCCGCACGTCGCGCGTTCCGTCCATCCCCACAAGGCGGACCCAGCCCCCTGGACCGTTGTAGGAGAGCTGGATTCGATCGCCCTCGGCCACAGGGTCTCCGTTGGCCAGCGCCGCCACTCTGCCATCCTCGTCTCGGAACCACTGAACCTCGCAAGCACACTTGCTGAGCCCGGTGGATACCGGTTGGGCATGGTCAAACTGGAGTACGCCTGCGGCGTTGACTGTGAGGAATAGTGTGAGGAGGTGTCTCAAGGCTTGCTCACGTGCTTAGACACCGGGGCGGCCGGAAACGGCACCATCCAGAAACAGAAGGAACCCGACCAAGAGCGTGTCGCGTCTCGGGAAGCTCGCGAGTATGGTTGATCGTGCCCGCTCCCACCCACTCCTCGACCTCGCGGCATCTGCGTCTGGCGGGTCGGACGGTGGATCTGGTCCGCGGCGAGGTGGTGAGCGACGGTGGTGGGGTGGTTTCGCTGACGACGCGAGAGCTCGAACTGCTGTCGTACCTGGCGGAAAACTCGGAACGGGACATCGCACGGGCGGAGCTGCTGCGCGAGGTGTGGGGCTTCTCGGAGAGAGCGACCACGCGGGCGACGGACAATGCGATCCGTCGGCTCCGGGCCAAGCTGGAGGACGACCCCAAGCACCCTCGGCACCTGATCACTGTGCGCGGCGCCGGCTATCGCTTCGTGCTGGATTCGGCCCTGCCCACGCCGGTTGCGGCCCCGCTCGCGCCGGTGTTTGCGGTGGGTGCGGCCGTGGTGGATCTGGGCCACCAGCGGGTGGTGCGCGACGGCGAGCTGGTGCCACTGAGTCGTCGTGAGTCGCTGCTTCTTGGGCTTCTGAAGGCGGCGGGCGGCGCGGTGGTTGGACGTGAGGTGCTGGAGCGCGAGGGCTGGGGTTCGACGCACGTTCCCCCGCGCGCCCTGGCCCAGGCTGTCGCCCGCATCCGCCGGAAGATCGGCGGGGAACGGCAAGCGGAAGTGCCACTCAGGGCGGTGCGACGGCAGGGCTACGAGCTGGACCTGGGTGTGGCCAATGGTCTCGATGCGCTAGCCGAATTCGATCGCTTCGTAGGCCGGGAGCGGGAGATGAGGCAGCTGGCGACACGGCTCGGGGGTCCGGGCCTGACAACGTTGAAGGGCACCGGGGGGGCGGGCAAGACGCGACTGGCCAAGCGGGCCGCGAGCGCTTTCCACGAGACGGGCCAGCCGGTCGTCTTCTGCAAGCTGGAGGACGCGCGCGAGGAGCAGGAGCTGATCGAGGCGGTCTGTCGCGCGCTGGGCCTGCCGCCGAGTGGAGGCTCGGAGCTGGCCAATCGCGTCGGACGCAGGGTCGCGACGCTGGGGCCGGGTCTGGTGGTGCTGGACAACTTCGAGCAGCTGGCGGAGTGGGCGCCGGTGCTCTCGGGTTGGCGCCTGGCGGCTCCGGAGGCGCGCTGGCTGGTGACCAGCCGCGAGCGCCTGGGTCTGCGCGGGGAGCATGTGATTGAGCTGGGCGGGCTGTCGGAGGACGAGTCGCTACTGCTGCTGCGCGATCGGGCGGGAGAGCGGGGGGTGGTGCTGGATGACGAGCCGGTGCTGGTCGAGTTGGTCGAGATCCTGGACGGGGTTCCGCTCGCCTTGGAGCTGGCCGGCGCGCGGTTCACTGCGATTCCGCCCCGCGAGGTACTGGAGGGCCTGCGCCGCGGTGCTGAGGTGCTGGAGCGCACACAGCGGGAGGGATCGGAGCGCCACTGCAGCCTGCGGCGGTGTGTAGATTGGAGCCTGGCGTTGCTCACGCGGGAGCAATCGGCGGCGCTGGCGGCGCTGGTCGTGTTCCGCGGAGGATTTGATGTCGCGGCCGCGCTGCACGTGCTGCCCGGCGACGAGCATGCAGCAACCCAGGCCCTTGTAGCGCTGATGGACCGGTCGATGCTGCATCGGCGTGGCGAGCGCTACGGACTGATCGAGGCGGTGCGAGCACACGTGGCCCGCGCCCTGCCGGTCCCAAAGGGGGCGGTCCGGCGCCATTTTGAGCACTTCGGGCGCTATGGCGAAGAGGTCGCGCTCGCGGGCCTGGTGGGACCCGATGCACAGAGGACCTTCGTGCGCTACTTTCGAGAGCTGGCCAACCTCCGGCAGGCCTGTCGGGCGGCGATTACGGCGGGCAACGGGGCCGCGGCGATCGGCTGCCTGCAGGCGATCTGGGAGGTTCTCGCCCTGCGCGGACCTCTGACGACTAGCTTGGAGCTGGCCAAAGCAGCGCTGGCTGGGTGCGTTCTGTCGGACCTTCAGCGGGGGCATGCCGAGCGCATCGCCGGGCGGGCGCTGCATCGCTCGGGGGACTTCGAGGGTGGGCGCGCGCTCTATCGACGGGCTCTGGACGCGTTCGCGGACGCACCCCAGGCTCGGGCGCGGGTGCACATCCACCTCGGTGGGGTGGCGCGACAGCGGGGCGAGCGGACGGAGGCGTTGGCCGAGTTCGACCTGGCCGAGGCCTGTCTGGCTGAGTGCCCCGACCGACGTATGGCTGCGTTGCTGGCGGCGTCTCGGGGGCTCTGCTGGGCCATGGGAGCGCCAGAAGGCGCTGAGACTGCCCGAGCGCTCGCGCTGATAGCGCAAGCCTCGGTGACACTTCGAGAGCTGGGTGACGTCCTCGGGCTGGCGACGATGCAGGGCTTCCTGGGCGATCTGTACCTGGCCAAGGGGGAGCCCGATCTCGCCAGGGTCCACTACGCCGTCGCTCTGGAGGCCCACCGCCGCTTCGGCAACGACGGACTCGCGGCGAGCATGCTCACGAACCTCGGTGTGTGCGCCGCCCACAGCGGCCACGTCGAAGCGAGCGTGAGCTACACGGAAGCCGCCCTGCCGCTGCATCGAAGCGTCGGCCGGGTGAACTCGGAGTGCATCGCACTGTGCAATCTGATGGAGTTCGTCCTGAAGACGGGTGAGCCCGAGCGCGCGCGGCAGCTGGGCGAGCGGGCTGTGGCGCTCCAAGGCGGTAGTGGAGGCCAGCGGGCGCTCGCCCTGGCCTGGCTGGCAGTGGCGCACCACCGGTTGGGCCAGGTGGGCCGGGCGCGGTGCTTGTTCGCCGAGGCCGAGTTCGCGCTGCCCGAAAGCCACGCCGCGGAGTTCGCCGAGATTGCGTCCATGGTCGGAGCCCAGAGCGGGGAATAGGTCGCTTGCGACGCCTCTTTGGGGCTTCCTAGAACTCTATGGGCTCGCAGTCCGCTGCGTCCTCGACCAAGACGAATTCGGTGTCGCCTCCCACCACGATCGCGTGTTGCGTGTCATCGGGGCACTCGACATAGCCCAAATCCTGGCAGCCCTCCTGTGCGCTGAAGATGTTGTCGCCGCGGTAGTTACAGGACTTCTTGGTCACCCAGTTCAGGCAGGTGCCGGGGAATTCGTCGAGCTCGCATGCGCCGAGCGTGAGGCCGCCTTTGCATGCGGAGAGGGTGATGGCGGCCAGGATCAGGACGGTGATTCGCATGTGTTCTCCAAGTTGAGTTTGGAGTATGCAGAGGTCTCTTCGAACCGGGCGTGGCTGGTACACACCGGTACAGAGGGCGACCTGGATGCGACCTCCGCGCCCAAGCCAGCTCTTGCTGACAGCGGGCAAAATCGATCTGGATCAGGCCCGTAGTCCGCGATTTTTCGATCGCAGCTCCAGTGTTCGCGCCGGCACTTCCGGGCTCGAGGACGTCTACTTCAGGAAGTCTTCGACGCGCGTCAAGAAGGCCTCGCGAATCTCATCGCCATAGGGTCCGCCCAGCAGGTCGTGCTCTCCGTCGGCGTAGATCTCGAACCGATACCGAGAATCCGCCGGGGCGATTCCAAGCCGCCGCTCGACTTCCTGGATCTGGATCTGCCGAGTCCCGTCGAAGCCTGGGACCGCCGTGGTGCACTCATCTGGGACGTCGTCGTTCTCTCCGATGTCGAGAAACAGCGGCACCGCAGGGTAATAGAGCGCTTCGATGTCCTCCTGCTGCAGGTCTGGGTCATCGGCCTCGAGATCGACGGCCCCATGCAGGCCACACCCCGGCGAGATGGCCTGGGCAAACTGCGGAAGATGCCGGTCGGGAGGGATCGGCACATAGGGTATCGGCGCCAGCTCATCTCCGTCGTCGGCGAAGAACTTCGCAAACGAGGTCTCGAGGTGCTGGTGCAGGAAGTGAACGATCACCGAGCCGCCGTCCGACGTTCCAACGAAGCACAGGTTGTCGCAGTCCACATCGCTTCGGTCGCAGAAGTAGTTCGTCGTAGCGAGCAGATCGTAGGTGCGGAGTGCGGTGCGCTTCTTGGTGCGATCGTAGTCGGCCGGTGCGAAGTCGATGAACTCCGAGTTATCCTCACAGAACCGCTCGTCTCGCGAGAAGAAGCTCGAAGGCAGGATCACCGCGACCTGCTCGCTGGCGAGCAGCTCGCGAAGCTCCTCGAACTTGCTCTCGACCTGCTCGGTACACGGATCGCCATAGTCTCCCTCGCGAAACAACCCACCAGATCCGTGCAGGATCACGCATCCCGGGAACGGCCCCTGCCCCTCCGGCACATCCACCACCGCCGTGAGCCCGAGCCCGAGGGGGTGGTAGTCCGGGGGAATGATGAGCTCGTCGTCGTTCCTGCCTGCAGCGGCCTCGGGCAGCGTCGTGGTGTCGGTATCGGTGGCTTGAGTGGGCACCTCCGAGCTCGAGTCCTTCGCTGGCCCGTCGTCACCGCCGGAGCAGGACAACAGCGCACCGACCAACACCATGTAGTGAATCTTCATCACTCGACCAGTAACCGCCCGGCTCCCTCGGTCACGACCCCGGACACCTCGTGTTCGGGAACCGCGTGGTGGACCTCGTCACAGCCATTGGGCGCGCAGCGGCCGCGGAAACGGGCCGGGGAGGAGGAGCACATCTTGCGCCTCGACGTCGCTCAACGCGTAGCACACACTCACCGGGCAGTACTGTTGCGCAAAATCGCCAGGTGAGACTTCATGACACGAACCATCCGAGTACCAGTAGTACGACCCAAACGCCGGTTCGATCAGGGGAAGGTCGACGGGTAGGTCATAGATGACACCCTGGACCTCGAGCGGCTGACCGACCAGCACGCCCTCGACGTAGGGGGTTCCCGTGCACCCAGAACCGGAGTAGTGCAACGTACTCAAAGTCTCCACATGCGCTTCCCCAGTGTTCCGATCGACCCGCCACATTCGCCCTTCCGGGTCGGCGTAGTACCCCTGCTGCAAGCTCGTGGCGGGACCCAAGAGGGCGCCGCTGGCATCGACCCAAACGAGGGCTGCGCCCATCGGGCCCGGTGGTCCCGCGGTGCCCTCGGCGCCGGGGGCTCCCGAAGAACCTTGTGGGCCCGTGAGTCCGAGAGGTCCTTGCGGTCCCTCGGGACCAACGGCGCCCGGCGCTCCGTCTGGCCCGATCGGTCCCTCGGGTCCGACAGGTCCCTCGATACCTTCCGGCCCTTCCGGCCCTTCCGGCCCTTCCGGCCCTCCAGCTGGACCCGCTACGCCTTGCGGGCCGGCCGGCCCTTGGTTTCCCTGAACGCCCGCGGCCCCCTGAGGACCCGTGGCTCCGGATGGACCCGCTGGACCGGCGACGCCAGCGGAACCTGTCGGGCCGGCTGGCCCCTCGAGCCCCTGAAGGCCTTGTGGGCCCTGAACGCCTTGTGGGCCCTGGGGCCCTTCTGGCCCACGTTCTCCCTGGGCCCCGACCGGACCCGGAACGGCGCTCGATTCCGAGGGTTGATCGACTCCGTCCGGCTCGGACTCACACCCGACAATCACAAGCATCAACAGCCCAAAAAATCGCATTTCCCACCTCCATGGCGTGCCGCCTCACCCACGGCTCCAGTCAGATAATCCTACCTGACCGATCGGTCAACCATTCAATCTCTAGAGACCAAACCCTAGGATCGTCACCATGACAAATTCTTTGCCGACACTCCAGCGTCTCAGGGCATCGTGGGCCATGAGACAAAACCTCCACACTCTCTCGATCCTGTTCCTCGCGTTCCTGGGTTCAAACTGCAACTCGAACGAGGACGAGGCGAAATGCGCGGCCGGATTCACCACAACCGAGGACGGAGGCTGCCAACCCACCGATACCGACCCAGATACCGATACCGACGCGGATACTGACGCTGACACCGATGCGGATACTGACGCCGACACCGACACTGACACCGATACCGACACCGATGCTGACACTGGCGACACCGCTGCCGAGACCGGCGACAGCGCCGCCGAGACCGGCGATACCGCTGCAGAAGCAGAAACAGCTGATACATCCAACGATACTGCCGATTTGCTCGACACCGCCGCGGGTGTCTGCGCGGTCCTTCCCGTTCCCAACCCGGCGGTCTTGTCGCTCCCGGGATTCAGCACCGAAGCCGACTTCGACTTCGATCCCAACGGATACGCCGGGGCGGTGGACAACAGCAACTTGATAATCAAGGATCGAGCGGGAGCCGCTAGCATCGTCGCGCCAAACGTCGCCGCTTCCCCCACCGGGGTCCGCACACTTGCTTCGGGAGACTGGGTCGTGGCGGATACTGCCACCAGTTCCATCCTGATGATCGACCCCAACACGGGAGGACAGTCGGTAATCGTCGCTGGGCTGAACACCCCAACCGGGCTCGAGGTGGACTCCCTGGGCTATCTGTACATCTCCGACCCGGTCGCCGGCACGGTCACCGTCGTCGAGGCGAACAACCCGGCAAACTCCGCGATCATCGCCAACGGTCTCCTCACCCCAAACCACCTCGTGCTCTCCAACGACGAGACCACCCTGTTCCTCACCAGCGCTGGCGGCGACATCTACACGATCCAGCGAAACGGTCCCCTTCCAACGAGTCCGTGGTTCGCCCCGACGGTCTTCTGGAACAGCCCAGGTGTGAGTTTCCTGGGGATCAACGTCGATATCTGCGACAACGTGTACTTCACCGAGTACCCCAACGGCGACCTGCACCGCCTCTCTGCAGATGGCCTCACTCACGACCTCTTGTTGACGCTGCCCAGCACCCGGCCGACGGACCTACGGTGGGGCAACAACACCGGCGGATGGAGCAACAACCTGCTCTATGCCAGCGACCGAGATCAGGGTCGGATCTTCGAGATCGACGTCAGCATGCCTGGCAAGCCGCACCTCTAGATCAACAGCGGACTAGCTGAGTGGATAGGGAGGCTTCCCGAGGAGCCTCTTGGCCGACCACGCGCACCCCGCCTCCGAGTTCGCCGTCACCGGCGCCTACCGCTACGACCAGACCAGCCCTTTCCGGTGGCTGCTCTCGCACGTTCGCAGGTACCCGTTGTTGTTCCTCGCCTTTGGGTGCCTGGTAGCGTTCAGTAGTGTGGCCGCAGCGAGCATCCCTCGCCTCACCGGCATCGCCTTTGACATCGTATCCGGCGTGGGTCCGCAGGGCGTGTCCCTAGGAGCCGCTGCGGCGGGCATGGTGGTCCTGGTGGTGCTGCAAGGCCTCGCTCAGCTCTTCAGCAGCTGGATCGTGCAGCTCATGGGTCAACGCCTCGAGCGGGACGCCCGCGACGAGCTGTACATCAGCCTGCTGGGCAAGAGCCAGACCTTCCACAACCGGCAGCGGGTCGGCGACATCATGGCCCGGGCCGCCAACGATGTGCGCCAGCTCAACCCGATGATGAACCCCGGTCTGTCCCTGATCACGCGGTCGGGGCTCGGCATCATTGTTCCGGTGCTGTTCATCGCCTTCATCGACCTGCGTCTGCTGGTGGCTCCGACCCTGTTCATCGTGGCGTTTTTATTCGCTCTGCGGCTGTATATGCGGCAGCTCAACCCGGTGTCGATGGCACTGCGGACCCAGTTCGGGGTGATGAACGCCGGCCTGACAGAGACGGTGAGCGGAATCGAGGTCGTCAAGTCCGTGGTGTCCGAGGACCACGAGAAGGCCCGCTTCCTGCACAACGCCTCAAGATACCGCGACCACACGGTGCAACAGGGGCAGATCCAGGCCCGGTATCTGCCCACCCTGCTCATCGGGCTGGCGATTGCCGGCGCCTTTGCCCACGCGCTCTATCTGCTCTCCCTCGATCAGATCACGCTGGGTGACCTGGTCGCGTACCTCGGTCTGATGGGTGCCCTGCGATTCCCGGCGTTCATCTCCATCTTCACCTTCTTGCTCGTGCAGCTCGGAATGGCGGGTGCCAAGCGGATCTTGGACCTGATCGAGGAGGAGACCGAGCTCGACGAGAACGCCAGCGGACACCGCGCTCCGCTCTGCGGTGACGTGGTCTTCACCGACGTGGACTTCGGCTACAGCGGTCCCACGGAAAAACAGGCCCTCCGCGGTCTGAGCTTTCGGGTCCCGGCCGGGACCACCGTGGCGGTCGTCGGCCAGACCGGATCGGGCAAGTCCACCCTGACCAAGCTCCTCAATCGCACCCATGACGTCGGCGCCGGCAGCATCGAGATCGATGGCGTCGATGTGCGCGCTTGGAACCTGGAGAGCCTACGACTCCAGATCTCGGTCATCGAGCAGGACGTGTTCCTGTTCTCGCGTTCCATCGCCGACAACATCGCCTTTGGACTCGGCCCCACCGCAACCGAAGAAGCCATCCGGGAGGCCGCACACGCCGCTCAGGCCCACGAGTTCATCACCGGCTTTGCAGACGGATATGACACTGTGATCGGCGAGCGCGGCATGACCCTTTCCGGGGGCCAACGGCAGCGACTGGCCATCGCCCGCGCCCTGCTCACCGATCCGCGCATCCTGATCATCGACGACGCCACGAGTGCCGTCGACAGCGCCACCGAGGACGCAATCCAGCGCGCCATTCACGCGGTGCTGGAGGGAAGGACCACCTTCATCATCACCCATCGCCTCTCCCAGATCCGGCGTGCCGACTTGATCCTGGTGATGCATCGCGGGGAACTGTTGGATCGCGGCAGCCACGCCGAGCTCCTGGAACGCTGTGCCCTGTACCAACGCATCTTTGCCCGCCACCGGGAGGCATAGATGGCGTTCATCATGGATGGCCTGGGTGCCGAGGCCTATGACCGCACCTACAGCGACAGCGAGCTGGTTCGGCGCATCGTCGCCTACTTCCGGCCCTATCTGACCATGATGGCTGGGGTTTCGTGCACCATCCTGCTCACCGCCGGCTTGGATGCAGCGCTTCCGGTGCTCATCAGCGTGGGGGTCGACCGATTGGTCGGCGTTCAAGGTGGGGTCGAACTCTGGAGGCAGTCGTGGGGATTGCTGGTGTTCATCGTGGTGGCGGCGATGCTGTCCTGGACACTGAACTTCCTGCGCCAGTGGTACACGGCCCGCTCCGTCGGCGACGTGGTGCTCGATCTGCGGCGGGATGCCTTTGATGCGGTGCTGGCCCGGGACATGTCGTTCTATGACGAGTTCCCTTCGGGAAAGGTGGTCAGCCGGGTGACCTCCGACACCCAGACGTTTTCGAGCGTGGTCACCCTGACCCTGACGTTGATGGGCCAGGGCGGCCAGGTGATCATCGTCACCGGGGTCCTCCTCTATGTGAATCTCTGGTTAGCGGCGATCACGCTGGCTATTGCCCCATTTGTGATCGTGCTGGCCCTCGGTTTTCGCGCCGTAGCCAGGCGGACCACTACCCAGGCTCGTCGGGTGCTCGCCCAGGTCAATGCCACGGTCCAGGAATCGATCACCGGGATCGCGGTGGCGAAGGCCTTTCGTCAGGAGGCATCGGTCTACGAGACGTTCAAGGAGGTCAACGACCGCAGCTACCAGCTCAACCTGCAGCAGGGCCTCGTGTTCAGCTCGATCTTCCCGATGCTGAGCATCCTCGGGGGACTCGGCACCTCGGCCGTCGTGTACTTCGGGGGCCACAGCGTGCTGGCGGGGCTGGCCACACCCGGCGAGTGGTATCTGTTCGTGCAGAGCATCTTCCTGTTCCTGTTTCCCCTCACCGGAGTGGCCTCCTTCTGGAGCCAGTTCCAGCTCGGAATGTCCGCTAGTGAACGGGTGTTTGCGCTAGTGGATGCCGAGCCGCGCGTGCACCAGATCGACGACCAGGAGCCGCCGCACCTCGCCGGTCACATCGAGTTCGACGACATGCACTTCCGCTACACCGACAGCGAACAAGTCCTCGCCGACTTCCGCCTCGAGATCCCCGCTGGACAGACCGTCGCCCTGGTCGGTCACACCGGAGCCGGCAAGTCGAGTCTCGGCCGCCTGGTGGCGCGGTTCTATGAGTTCCAGGAGGGCCAGCTGCGCATCGATGGCCACGACGTTCGCACCTTCGACCTATCCGCCTACCGACGGCATCTCGGCATTGTCCAGCAGAATCCCTTCCTGTTCTCCGGCACGGTCCGCGACAACATCTGCTACGGCCGACCCGATGCCTCCGAGGCCGACGTGCTCGCGGTGATCGACCGCATCGGCGGCGGCGACTGGCTCGAGGCCCTCAAGGATGGAATGCACACCGATGTGAGCGAGGGTGGGCGCGGTATTTCCATGGGTCAACGCCAGCTTGTCGCCCTGGCCCGCGTGCTGCTCCAGGACCCGCGGATCCTGATCCTGGACGAGGCAACCGCATCGGTGGATCCCCTCACCGAAGCCCAGATCCAGGAGGGCCTCGAAGAAGTGCTCCAGGGGCGCACCGCCATCGTCATTGCCCATCGTCTCTCCACAATCCGCTCCGCCGACCGCATCGTGGTCTTGCGCAAGGGTCAGGTCATCGAGGAGGGCACTCACGACTCCCTGATGCAGGCGGGTGGCCACTACCAGGAGCTCTACGACGCCTACTTCCGGCACCAATCTCCGGACTACGACCCGATCGCCGCGACCCAAGCGCTCTAGTCGGAGAGAGCATCGTCCGGGATCTTGTGCCCTTTACTGGCTTTAGAACGCATATATCGAAGGTTGTGCTCTCCGAATCCGAGTACCAGAGGCACGGTCTCGGTGACCTCGATCCCTCCCCGCTGCAGCTCCTCGACCTTGAGCGGGTTGTTGGTGAGCAGCCGGATCTGGGGGTGCTTCGGACGCAAGGTGCGCAACACCACGGCCGCATCTCCGAAGTCTCGCGAGTCCTCCGGCAGACCCAGGGCAATGTTGGCCTGATAGGTGTCCTGCCCCATGTCCTGAAGCAGATAGGTGGCGGCCTTTGCCCACAATCCGATGCCACGACCCTCGTGACTCGACAGGTACACCACCGCGCCGACCCCCTCCTCGGCGACCCGACGCAGCGACTCGCGCAGCTGCGGACCGCACTCACACCGCAGCGAGCCGAACACATCCGAGGTCATGCAGCAGGAGTGCACCCGCACCAGCGGCACGGCAGCGTCGGCGAAGTCCCCGTGGATGAGGATCGAGCTCACCTGCATATACGTCGACAGCAGCGGAACCAGGTCGCGGGTGTCATCGCTGCGGACCCGCTCGGACACCTTGCGGATCAGATCGAACTCGGCGCGACGCACAAAGGCGTACCAGTTGAAGATGGCCTCGTCGCCGCCGGGAATGTCGATGGGCAGCGGCACGGGCCCGAGCAGGGAGAGATAGGCCTCATCGCCACCCACAGCACGTCCGGTGCGATCGACAAAGGTGAGCAGACCGCGCTGCTGCAGGAGCTCGGAGACGGCTGGATCGATGTGGCTGAACATGGGGACGGCTATCCGTCGAGGCCTCACTGCACCACTAAGCGCCCAGGCAACGGGGTCCTGGCACGGGTGGATCATGTCGAAGGCGTATTCAGCCCTGCCCTTCGGTCCCGCATGGGCTACGTTCGGCAGCCGAAACGGACCCTCATTCCCAGGTGCCGCGATGTCCGAGATCACGCGAACTCCCACAACGAGCGACTCGAGCCCCCCTTCCGCCTTGGCGATGGACCGCTTCATCGAGCGATCCCCCGGCCTACGCGAGCCCCGCCTCGCCGTGAAGGTGCCCGGCTTGCCCACCCTGCCCGACCTCAAGTCCCTCGCCCAAGCTCGCCGGGCGGAGGGCAAGCAGGTGATCGACCAGTCGGCAGGCGACATCGACGATGTCGGCCAACCGCTCGCCCCGGACTTCGTGGCCTGGCTCGAGGAAGCGCGCGACGAGCTGGTGCAACAGGGACAGGGTGCGTTCCGGCGCACCGCCAACGACGCCCACGGCTATCCCGGAAACTACCAGCGGCAGTACCCGGTGGTCGTCGATCGCCTCGCCCAGAGCTGGGGCCTGGCGGGCGACTGGCGCGGCATGCACACCGTTTCCGGCCGCAACGCCCTCGACTTCGCAATGCGAGGCCTCCTGGCACGTGCCGCCGCGGCGGGTCACAGCGATCCGCCGGCGCTGATCGTCGATCCGCTGGCTTGGTCGGGCTACGGGCCGCTCGCCGCCGATCTCGGCATCGCCCTGGTACACGCGCCCTGCGTCGAGGGTCGCGGCCTGCGCGCCTCCGCCGAGGGGGTCCGGGAGGCCATCGCGTTCTGCAAAGCCAGCGGACTCGCGCCCGTCGGGGTGATCCCCATCCTGCCCAGCAACCCCACCGGAGTCGGGTTGGAGCCCACGGACCTTCTGGCACTCGTCGAGGCCGCAGCCGCTGCTGACGTGCCGGTGCTGGTGGACGCGTTCTACTCTCCGCTCGCGCCCGAAGGGCATGCCAAGGCCGTACCGATGGGCTGGTTGCAACAACAGCTCGCGCCCGAAGCACTGGGCTACCTCGGGGTGTTGGTTGGCGAAACCAAAGTAACAAGCTCCCAAAACAAGACTGGCACCTTGCTGTGGTGTACTCCCCCCGGACATCGCACCATCGCCGACGCTGTGGTTGGCACCGCGTTCCGGCGTCTGTCCACCACCAACAGCTATCCGCGCCCCCACGCAGCGCTGGTCGCCTGGGCGCTGCACAGCTTCCCCGCAGGCGTGCACGCCGCAATGGGGCCGCGCTACGAGGCGCTGAACGCCACCCGCGAGGCCATGCGCGAAGCCGCCGATTCGCTGGGCCTGCCGCTGTCCATCGGCGGTTCCTTCTATGGCACCGTCGCCCTGGTCGACGACGAAGGGCAGAGCCTGATCCGCGACGACGAGGGCCGACCGGTACAAGACCCCCGCGCGGTGAGCGGCATCCTCATCGAGCGCTTCGGACTGGTGGGCGCGCCGGGCGGCATGTTCTCGCCGGCTCCCGAAGCCAACACCATGGTCCGCCTCACCGCCGCCGTAACTCTCGAGGATGTCCGCCGAGTTCGCGCAATCTTCGCCCAGATGGTGCACGGCGCGCGGGACGGAAAGGCGCAATGACGGAGTCCGATCGCTACGCCTACATCCGGCGCACCCTCGAGCAGGGGGATCCGCACATGGGGTCGGAGACCGAGGGCATCGTGGTGGACCCGAAGAGCTTCGAGGTGGTCCACAGTCTCGGGGGGCGACAACCCACCCAGGCCGTGCGCCTCTGGCTCCGAGAAATGGGCGGCGCCGAAGGCGAGTCTGCGGCGCGGGTCATCGTGCCCGACGTGCCGGAGACCACCATCGAGGCCAACCCGCCCCCGCTGCGCTCCCCTCGCAGCACAGCCGCAGCCCAGCGCCTGCTCTCGATCCTCACCGACGCGGCGCTGCAAGGACTCGGCGGCGGCGAAGAGGGCCCCCAGCTGCTGCACGGGGCCGCCTGGCGCCCACCCCGCCTCACCGACGCCGACGCCTCACAGCACGTCGGGCCTTTCAAGCGGCTCTACTACCAGTTCCAGATCGGCGCCCACGGCGACAAGGTCGGTGCCGCAGCCGGCGACCACCTCAACCTCAGCGCGCCCTGGCTCGGGCAGCCGGGCAAGTCCGAGATGTCGCGCAAGATGATCGAGATGACCGGTCGTATGCGGCTGATCGCCGGCGCCCTGTCCATCGGCCTCACCGCGTGCTCGCCGCTGTACTTCGGCATCGATCGCGAGCCGCGCTACCACACCGCGATCACGCCGTGGGAGAGCGCTCGCCTCGGCCACGTGTGGCCCGGCCGCACCATCATGGACGTGAGCGGTCTGAACCGCGATCCGATCAGCTTCCGCCGCACCCTCGGCCGCTTCGCCGATACCGGAACCCTGCTCACTGGCCGCGACGTATGGCTCATCGCCCGCGCCCAGGCCGGCGCCATCCCACAGCACGGCCCGACCTTCGAGGAGGTCTGCGCCGAGATCGGCATCGATCTGGCCACCAAGGGCGGCTTCGCCGAGGCCCGCCAGCTCCTGTTCGCCTGCTTCTCCGGTGGGCTGGAAGGGGGAGGACCGGTTCAGGAGTCGCGCTATTCCCGGCTGGAGGAGTGGCGCCAGGTGCAGCTCGGCCAGGTGATCCGCGCTCCCCGCAACCGCGTAGAAATCCGCACCCTCGAGACGCCGCCGGCCTTCGCCCCCGACAGCCCGGGTGGCAGCTACCAGACGCCGTATGAGTACCTCAAGGCAATGCACGCCTTCCTCGAGGTCCTGTTCATCTACCTCTGCGAGAACCCGCCTTTTGTCGAGGATCTCGAGTACGGCGAGCTCGAGCTCCAGGCGGCCAAGAGCAACGAACAAGCCGTGCTGCACCGCGGCCTCGACGCGCGAGTCCTCATGATCTCCGACGAGATGCACCACATGAGCGCGCGGGACTACCTGCGCTGGCTGCTCGAGCAGATGTCGCCCCTCAGCGAAGGGCTCGGACGCAGTGAGGATCTGGCCCTGGTCCACCGCATCGCCCGCGGAGAGGAACTCCCACCGGCGGCGCGCATCCGCCAAGAGGTCGCGCAGCGCTACGGGATCGCCGCGGATCTCCGGCACAACACCCGTCTGCTCCCCGACGACGAGTACCCCCGGCGCCTCCTGGCCCGCACCCGCGCCGCAATGGCCAACGAGCTCGACGCGATCGAGGCCGACATCGCCACCGTGCCCGCCCTGGACCAGCCCTACCTCAACGGGCTGCTGGGGCTGGTGCGACGGCTACGCAGAGCGCGGCAGCAGGCCGCCTGAGGAAGCGATGACCGAACAATTCCCCATCGATCCGGCACTACAGGGCGCCCTCGCCGAGCGCTTCGACCCCGATGTGGCCGAGGTCGCCCACCTCACGGCGCGATTGTGCGCCGTCCCGGGGGTGACGGTCCCGGCCCACGCCGCCGACCTCGAGGCTGTCGCAGCCACCTTCGACCTCGCCCGCGACTGGGCCACCGACAATGGCCTGCACGCAACCCTCCTGCCGGCGACCGCTCAGGAGCCCTACCCGTTCCTGATGGTCGGCATGCAACCGCTGGGGGAGCTCGACGAGGTGATCGCGCTCATCGGGCACCTCGACGTGGTGCCGCCGTCGGAGCCAGATCAGTTCCGACCGAGACTCGAGGGCGACGACCTGGTCGCGCGCGGGGCGGCGGACATGAAGGCGGTGGTGGCCACCTGGCTGGTGTGGATGGCCCGGGAGCAGGCGCGTTCGGGACCACATCCGCCTTGGCTGCTGATGCTCTCTGGCTGCGAAGAGAACGCCAGCCAGTACCCCAATCACCTGGGCACCGCCCTGAGCTGGCTCTCAGCGAAACACGGGATCAACGTGCGTTTCGCGGTGGTTGGCGAGCGCACGGGGGAGCTGGAGTGGATGAAACCCGAGCCCCGCGTCGGCCCTATCTGCAAGGAAAACCGAGCTTGGCGCTGGCTTCGCGGAGAGAATTCCTCCCTGTTTGGCCTGGCGGGACTGCGGACAGTGGCGGCCGCGGTCGAGCTCGGACGTACGACGGTGCACGACCTGAACGAGCGCTGTGTCCCCGAGGCGAAGTCACAGGCGCAGCCTGGAGTCCGCAGCGGCTTCGTGAGTTCCTTTGTGCACGTCGCCTCCGACCGCTCCATCAGTGGTTCCGTGCTGATCGTAGAGCGACTCGCGGGGGCGGCGATCCACGCCGCTGCAGCAACTACCGCCCAGCCGGCGCTGGTGGAGCGATTCGCCGCGCTGGCCGAGCGCGCAGTCACCGAGCTGGGCAGCGACCGCGTGGGTCTGGTGGGGGTCCGCATCGGTCAGGACGGCAACTTCAACACCGTGGACGGCTCGGGTCGGATCGAGCTCGCGGTCCGGGACGCCACCGAGGCGGAGCTGTCGGCTTGGGCGGCAAAAGCAGTACCGGATCTGGCCTGGCAAACCGCCCCATCGCCCCAGGATCCGGTGGCAACGACCTGTGTCGGCCTCGACGTGCGCGAGCTGCTCGACCACAGCGCCGCGGTGAGTGCAGTGCTGGACGACGTGCGGCAAAGCCTAGGGGGTATGTCGGGTTTCAACGACCGCCCCGCATGGCGCTGTCCCGCCGATCATCCCGATCTCGTCGCCCTGGAGCACGCCTATCAGCAGGTGATCGGCGCCCCGTCGCCCGACCTGGTGAAGCTGCACGGCAACGATGGCGGCATGCTCGTCGAGCTGCAGCACGACAACGACAAGGCACTGGCTGCGGCTGATCTCGGCTATGCCGTGGTCTTTGGTCAGGTCGGCCGCTCCCCCCACGGCAAAGGAGAGTTTCACCGCCTCAGCTCCGTGCGGCCCTACTGGGACATCCTGGACACCTGGGCGCGGTCAAGCCGCTGAGCGCCGTGAACGCCCCGGAGACGGTTCGCTTCGAGCAGCTCTCCGACTTCCTCCATAGATATCGCTATCTCTGGGAGCCGCGACCGTTCGAGCAACGCCCCGTGTCCTGGGAGGCACAGCACCCAAAGCTGGGAGCGTGGCTCCGAAGTCGGACCCTCGAAGAGCTGGAGGAGCTCGAGCAAGGCGAAACCCTGTCTTTCGAGCCGCTGCGGTCCTGGCAGGCAGAGGCCGAAGCCCTCACCGAGACCTCGTCGATCCTTGGGGGGTCCAGGCCCGTGCTCCTCAGCGGCTACGGGATGCGCGCCCGAAAACACAGCCAGGTGCAGGCCTTCCTCACGATGGCCCTGGGCCGACTGCCAGCCGGTGCCGCCGTTGTGGACTGGTGCGCTGGGAAGGGCCACCTCGGCCGGGCACTCGCAAGACACGGTTTCGAGGTGACTTGTGTGGAGAACCAGGCTGCGTTGGTGGAGCGCGGACGAGAGCTCGCCGAGAGCCGAGACGTAGGGCTGTCCTACGTGTGCGCGAACGTCTGCGATCCCAGCACCGCTGATGTGCTCGGGCCGGGCCACTGGGGCGTAGCGCTGCACGCGTGCGGCAAGCTCACCGACGCGCTGCTGCGGGCCGCGGTGCAACGCAGCGCCGACGGTGTGCTCGTAGCGCCCTGCTGCTACCACATCCTCGAGGATCCTCGGCGTTGGGTGCCGCTATCGGCCGCCGGACGCGCGCGTGACCTCGAGCTGAACTCGGGGCAGATCAGGCTCGCTACCTCGGAGAGCGTCGTCGCGTCACCGTCCAGGAACCAGCGTCGCTTCCGAGAGATGGCTTGGCGCCTGGGCTATGACCTGGTGCTGCGCGAGCTCAGCGGAGTCGATCGCTTCCACACCGTGCCGCGCCTGCCACGCAGTACCTTCCACCGCTCCTTCGAGGACTTCTGCGTCGAGAGCGGCGCGTCGAGCGGTTGGAATGTGCCTCGGCAGCTCGCCATCCGCAGTGAGCCCAGGGCGTGGGAGGAGATGCGCATCGCCCGCGCCCTGGCCCTGGTGCGGCTCCAGTTTCGGCGACCGCTGGAGATGTGGGCCTGGCTGGACAAGTGCCTCTACTTGCAGGAAGCGGGGTGGAAAGTGCAGGGCGGGACCTTCTGCGAGCGCACCGTCTCGCCCCGCAACCTACTCATTGCGGCGGTTCCATCTCACTGATGCCCAACCCCCCTGCCGACGGTCAACTCCATCGTCGGCAAGAGCCACTCACCCGCGTACAGCACATACCCGTCCCCCTGCTTACCGGTATAGAACCGCGCGACCAGGCCACCCGAGACCCCAAGGGTCCAGGTCTGCCCGCGCCAGCGGTGTCCGGCCAGCGCCTTGATGCCGACGTGGTTGCCGCCGATGAAGGGCACATCCTCCCACACCATGCCGAGCACGCGACCGCCGGCGTAGAACCCGCGTAAACGGTCTCTGGGGTACACGTCGATGCCGCCCTCGAGCTGAAACTTCCAGACATCGTGCTGGTCGGTAAACGGCAGGTCGTAGGCCGCTCCTGCGCCGATGACGCCCGCCACTTGCGAGCCGAGGCCGACATGCAGCTGCAGTGTGCCTCCAGGGGGAAGCAGATGGGGAGCGAACAGCAGGAGGGCAAGGACATCAGCCATGGGACAGCGAGCGTACACGGACACTGATCACCCAACCGTCATGCTCCAGTCAGGTTCGGCGGGCCTTGCCCTGCAACGATGCTGGCGAGGTCAGACAAATGCCTCATCCACAAATGGGAGATCAGATGGATCGACGACCGACCTATGTTTCTTGCACGTGTGCTGCCTTCGCGGTGCTAGTCCTTCCCTTCTTGGGGGGAAATGCCCAGGCCACTCCGCTGGAGTCCGTCGACGTGGTCACAGCGCGCGTCGACTTCAACCAATACTCGGTGTGTCGACCCAACTCCGAGACCGTCGATGTCGCGATTATGGTCTCCCACTCGGGAGATTCCCAGCTTCAGATGGTCGAGATGGGTGAAGTCGAACAGCGGGGCGTGTATGTCGAGCCAACCACCGGCGAGGTCGAGCAGACGGAGAGCCTCATCGCGATGCAGCAGTCCAACAATGTCTATCTTCAGCTCGGCCAGTCCACCCTGCTCTACGGCGAGATGGAATTGCCCACCGTAGACGGTGTGTACCGAGAGGTGGTCGACATCGGTTGGCAACCCGCCGGTCAGCAGTCAGGATTCCGTTCTTCCCAGCAAGTGTTGCTGGATTTTGTAGTTGAAAACGACTGTCTCAGCTGGATCGATGCGAAGGAATTCGAATTCCTCGCCAATGTGCCTCACCTCTACTCCCACCAAGGGCAACCCGTGCCTCAGAACACCCGCTGGGGAGGGGCGTCGCCGGGCCAGCCGGTCTTTGAGATCGGAGAGTTCGAGGATGGCGAACACGACCTCAAAGACGATGGGCTCGAGGTTCTGGAGCTGAGCTATTGCGTGAAGGTGGAGTACTTCGACAACTTCCTGTTTCCGCCCGAAGACACCACCGGCATGGTGCGTCAGCCCGTCCTGGGCGACGGCAGCCCTCGCGACTTCCGAGGACTGCACGTCGAGCTCTGGGATCGGGACGCCGACGAAGACAACGACTTCATCACCTCGGGCATCCTTCGCGGCCGCTCCGATCCGCACCACTACTGCATCGACTTCGAGTGGAACCAGGCCAATCCAGAGGAAGAGCGCTATCCGGATGTCTACATGACCACCTCGCTCTCGGTCAGCAATGGACACCCTGATTGGTGGCTGTTGACCGATCCTCAGCGGACCATTCATTTCTGCGCCGAAGACAGCCCGTGCGACGAAACGGTGGTGAGTTGGGTCCGGTACGCGTCGCCCGACCTGGGTCTGACGGACAGCCACGTGAACGTGGATCTGAACTTCATAGGCCGGACCTTCGAGATCAACGCCATGGCCATGCAGATGGCGTCGCTAGAGCGCTTCCTGGAGACCTTCGAGAGCTACGGGATGTCCCGCGACATCAACGTTCACTGGTATTTCGACGAATACCCCGGGGCACTGGGCGCGCGGAGTATCAAACTGAGCTACCAGAGTTCATACGTCGATGATGACGGCGTTGACGTGGTCCGAGAGTGGTATCGGCGCTGGGACGTGGGAGCCCACGAAGTCGGTCACACCTATCAGGCCCAGCTCCTCGGCCTCGACAGCCTCTACACTGGGTGTGTCCGCGGCTCGGAGCGGCACTATGCCGACACCGTGGATACCTCGAACTTTGCAACCAAGGAAGGGTGGGCTGAGTTCGTTGCCATGGCCACCTGGTATCTGGATCCGGGTGCCGGTAGCGTGGTGTACCCAACCTTCTCCTGGCCTGAGAACTTGGTCGAGGTAGAACCCGCCGACGACCCCATGTTTTCAGATGCCGGCGAGGTGTGCGAAATCCAGCCGCTCAAGCCCGAAATTTGCAACTCCAGGAACGAGATCCAGGTGCTGCGAGCGTTCTGGGACCTCTATGATACCCACGTTGATGGACCAGTGGACGCCCCTGGCCTGGACAGTGACCTGCAGACGATAGCCAAGGTATGGATGGAGTTCCCAGACGGCACGGGCAATCATCAGCGAGAGGAGGTTGGCTGCAACGCACACAACATGTGGGACTACTTCGAATCTGCCGTCCGTTCGCCCGAGATCTCGGACGACACGGCCGCCACGATCATTGGGGGCATGTTGAACAACGAGGTCGTCGACCTGACCCTCTTCTAGACTCATCGCGAAAGCCGCTGCTAATCGTCGAAGTCGCCTTCGGGACCCTTGTCGGAATCGATGGCGGCCGCGCGCTCTCGCAGAGCAGCCTCGGTCCAGTCCGCGGGATCCTCGAGGACCTCGCAGTTGGAGCCGAGATCGTAGCTGTCGGCTTCGCAGATCGCTGCAATGCCGTGATCTGCGGTGTCGGTGGCGTTGAAGACGTCGGTGAGCAGCTTGAACACGAACTCTTCGACCCGGGCTTCCATGCGGCCACGAATCGCGCGCGGCAGAGCGAGCATCTTGTTCTCGAAGGGCCGGTTCAGCTTCTTGTAGTTGCCGCCCTTCAGCCCGTTCGCATCCGCATAGGCCACCATCTCGGCCCACATCTCCTCGGTGAGGCCCTCGCCATCGACCTTGATGAACCGGCCGTCGGCGTCGAGCTCGGCGTTGCCATAGTCGTTGACCTTCAGGCCCCAGGAGATCATCTGCAGAGCCGTCGCGACGTTGGCTTTGGTGGTGCGGGTCTGGCTGGCGATGGCGCGGAGCCGCTCGGAGCTGTTGCCCGACGTGCCGTGCTGGGCGCCCGAAACGTTGTAGCGGTGGATGGCTTCGTGGATGTTGGAGGTCAGCTCCACCTGGATGCCGGCGCCGCTCGCTTCGATTCCGTGGGTCGTACCGTTGTTGAGAGCGATCCAGTCTGGAGCGATGCCGTGGGCATTCAGCCCCTGGATGAGGAACAGAGCTTCTTGGACCGTCGACAGTCCGTGCTTGCCTTTGATCTCACCGACCTCGGTCTCGTAGCCAGCCCAGCCGGGCACGAAGGGCTGCAGTGCGAGGCTTGCAAGCAGGTTGTCGTCGTCGGGCAGGTGGGAGGCGTCGATGGCGATCGAGGTCATTCCCGCGTCGAAGAGTGAGGGGATCTCGGTCTTCGCCAGGTCGACATCCGATGTGGCCTTGATCCCGAAGTGGTCGGCGTGAATGGCGATGGGAACCGTGACACCGAGCTCATTGGCAAATGCGTCGACGTGGCGTGCGAGGTTCCAGAAGTTGGGAGCGCAGTAGGCCGCTGTGCCGCCCTCGGACCTGGCGATCTCCACCAGAATCGCCGAGTTCGCTCGCTGTGCGGCCCGCAACGCTCCGCGGATGACGATGGCATTGCGACCGTTTGCGGCGATAGTCATCGCCTGGCCCTTGGAGAGCAGGGCGCGGTTGATCACCTTGCCGCTCACGAGCAGCGCCTTGGAGTTCGGAAATAGCTTCGTGATGTTGGGGGGACGACCGACAGCCAGCGCCCTGTTGAAGTCAGTATTCACGACGTTTCTCCCTTTCCTTTGAGGTTCGCAACGAGAGACGCCGTAGCTCCGCGAGACGCGGGCCACAATACTGCTTTTGGTGGACCCCGAGAGATCGCGTTTTGGTGACTGACTAGGGGAGCAGCGCGTGCTTCTTGCCGTCGATCTCCATCCGCAGGGCGAACACCTCCGAGAAGCCACTCACGTACATCACGTCGCGTTCCCAGCCACCGATCCCATGGCCCCAGCGCATGTTCGGGATCCAGGAGGAGGGCAGGTCCACGACCTTGTCGATCTGCTGACCGTCCGGTGTGATCCGCCAGACAACACCGGCGATGTACTCCGTGAAGTAGATGTTGCCGCAGACGTCGACGTTGATGCCGTCAAAACCACCGTCCCCGCCCGGGTTGTCGACCAGAACACGCTTGTCGGCCCAGTCCGTGAGCCCGAGTCGGTCGATGGCGTAGATCTTGCCTCCGCCGAAGCTGCCCACGTACATCGTCTGCTCGTCCGGGCTGAGGATGACCCCGTTGGGCTGCGTCAACCCAGTGGCAACGATGCCGTTGTCGCCGGTCAAGGTATCGACCCAGCGCACCCGAGACCCGCTGTTCTCGGCCACAAAGGCGTAGTTGTCTGAGTCCACCTCGACCCCGTTCGGGTAGCTCAGGCCCGACAGAGCCGTGCGCTTGATCTGGTTGGCATCGTCCCAGAGCACCAAGGACCCGGCTCCAACGTCGGCCACCACCCAGTTGCCGTTGGGCAGCACGCGCGTTCCCGCTGACGACCAGGCCGTCATTCCCGGCGCGACCAGCTTTTGATCACCGGACATGTCCTTGCCCACCAGGTTGCCGTTGGAGATCGTGACGAGGTAGCCATCGCCGTCCAGATCGAAGTCCTCGGCAGTCTGGAAGGCATTCAACGTCTGGTAGTCCACTGGGACCGGCGGCAATATCGTGCAATCGATAGGAGGGGTGGTGGGCCCGGTATCGGCTGTTTCGGTCGATTGGCTGTCGGTATCGGAGTCGGTGACCGTGCGGTCGTCAGTGTCGTCCGTGTCCCCCGGATCGGGAGCTGTGGCCGGCTTGCAGCCCACAAAGACCACCAGGGCCAGGGCAGTGGGAATAGAATAGAGGGCAAATCGCACGAACCACCTCACGGTGTCCCCAGCGTGTCTGTTTTCGGGACAGAAACTCGTCAAGAGCCTGTAATGTCGACCCATAGGAACCTCGCCGACCTCGAGCTTGGGCAGGATGGAGGTGGCTTCGTCGGAGGATCCCGTGAGACGAGCGTGGAGATGGCTGGTTCCCCTGCTTCTGATCGCGTGCGGCGGAGGCAACGAGGACAGCGACTCGCCCCCCACGACAACATTCCCGACCGTTGGTTGCGATGAGCGCCAAGCCTGGCCCATCGACGACAAGGAGCACCAGGTCGACCGCATCGGAGAGATGTGGAACGACGTCGCTTCGCTGTACTGGATCCCCGACAATCCGCGTGGGCTGGTCGTGATGCTGCACGGGAGCAAGCAGTCCGCAGCGACCATGACGACGATCGAGCACGAGGAGTTCTACAACGAGCTCGCCCGGCGGGACATCGGCTACCTCGCAGTGAGCAGCGTCGATCCAGACTGGGCAACCGAGAGCGACCCGAGCAATGTCGACGTACAGCGCATCTCGGACTTCCGGGACGTCGTCATCTCCAAGACAGCCCTCGAGGTCGATACCCCCGTGTTTGCCGTCGGCTTCTCCGGTGGCGCGGGTTTTGCACCCAGATTCGGTGACGCGGCGCTCCAAATGGGCTGGGACTTCCGAGGTTTTGCCGGCCACAACAACAGCGTACGCCACCGCGTCGAGGCCCCTGCGGCATTCATCGTGCACGAGAACGACAACCGCGACGCCAGCATCGCCGAGTACGGGGACCAGGCCGCGCTGGGAGCGCCATCGATCCTGTTCGACCTCGAGGAGATCCCACTGGAGCCGATGCGCTTCACCCGCAGCGGCGCCAGCCGAGAGTTGAGCCAGCTGTGGTTCGACGAGGCGGTGACCTTCGGCCTGGTCGATGTGGACGGGAACCGGCTGACCCCAGTGGGCGAAATGGAGAGTGTCCTGAACGCGTTCGCGGCCAACTCGGAGGGCGCCGGCAGCGAACGGGCGAAGGTGCAGTTCAACGTGATCTGGCGGCGCCACATCTTCTCGGCGGACGCGGCCTGCGACGAAGCGTCCTTCTTTGCTGCCCAGCTGGATTGACAGCGTACAGAAGCGCTAGCGTGTCGGTGGGAGACCTCAATGATCCGCACACCGAGCACTCGTTTCACCGCCCTCTGCCTCGCCCTTCTGGTGGCCTGCGGAGGGCAAGACAAGACCGCCGATTCCTCCACGACCGCCACCGACACAGACACGGACACGGACACAGATACCGACGCAGACGCCGATGCCGACGCCGACACGGACACCGACGTCGTTTCGGTCTGCGTGCCGCCAGCGGAGCCCATCGATACCTCGGTTCCCGATCGCGTCGTGGGGACAGGGACCCCAGAGAGCTGCACCGAAGCCGAACTCCAAGCTGCTGTTTCGGCCGCGGGGTCGATCCGCTTCGACTGCGGAGGGCAGGCCACCATCGCCATCACTCAGGCAATCGTGTTCCCGCTGGACACCGACGTCACGCTGGATGGCGAGGGGCTGATCACCCTGGACGGCGGACGGGACGCGGGTCGGCGCACCCGGCTGCTGGAGTTCGACTCCCCGGACTATCGGGCCACCGACACGGTCGTCACCCTCCAGCACCTCACCCTGCAGAACGCCGAGGCCCCGGCGTCGGACTACGTCGCTCCGGATCCGACAAACCCGGAGTGTGCGTACGGATATCGCGACGGTGCGGGGGGAGCGATCTACGTCCGAGACGGCATCCTTCACGTCTTCGACACCGTCTTTCGCGACAATGCGGCAGCGACGCCGGGTCCAGACACAGGCGGCGGAGGCATCTACGCGGCGGGCAGCAAGGAAGTGCTGGTCGTCGACAGTGTGTTCGAGGACAACGAAGGCTCCAACGGCGGCGGCGTTGGCCTGCTGCAGTCCGATGGTCTGTTCGTGAACACCCGCTTCGTGGGCAACACGGCCAGCGGCACGGGTGCAAACTTCGGCGGCGCGGTGGGCTGTCCGGTCTTCAACCATGACGAACAAGGAGGTGCCGGGGGCAACGGTGGCGCCTTGGCCGTCGACGGCGGCTCGGTCGAGCGGCTCTCCCTGTGCGGCGTCTCCTTCGAGAACAACACCGCAGGCGCCCTCGGTACGGTGTTCCGCACGCCCAACAGCCAACGCGAGACCACCACCTTCGACCGGTGCAGCTTCGACGGCAACACGACCGGGGGCGGCGGCGCGATCTACACCCAGGACATGGACCTGGTCATCGACGCCACGACCTTCTCCAACAACACCTCGAACGGCAGCGGCGGTGCGGTGCGCCTCGAGCAGGGCGCCCACGGCAGCACCCTGACGGTGACCAACAGCACCTTCTACCGCAACCAGGCTCTGCAGGCCCTGGGCGGAGCGTTGGTGTATCGCGGGCAAGGCACACTACTGAACTGTACTTTCGCCGAGAATGAGGCCGTCGGTGGCTATGACCCCGGGCTGGGCGCTGCGTACTTCGGCGCCGCCATCTCCGGCGGGGAGATGACCGTTCTGAACACCGTCTTTGTGGACAATCGCGACACGCACCCTTGGACGCCAATGACCTGCAACGTGTCCACTGAGATGAGCGGCAGCCCCAACCTCCAGTGGCCCATCAAACGCGTCGGAGAGGACGGACTACCCAGCGATCAAGACGACAACCCGTGCACGGTGGGCATCACCTGGGCCGATGCCGCGCTGGGAGCACTCGCGGACAACGGAGGTCCCACACAAACGCTCATGCCGGCGGCCGGAAGTCCGGCGATCGGTGCTGGCGCAGACTGCCCACCCACGGACCAGCGGGGACAGCCACGGCCACCGGCGGGCTGCACGCTGGGAGCGGTCGAGGTGCCGTGAGAGGTTGATCCCGACGACCGAGCGAATCCGATTCTGCGCCCGGTCGACCACAACGTACCGACTAAACGCAGTTTAGACGGTGCTTGTGCAGCGACCGGGTCAGAATCATTTCCGGTGTGGCGCACGCAGCGCGTCACTTAAAGTGAAGTTTTGAGGGGCACAACCGAAGCCTGCGACGGTTGGGCGCATCGATTCTGCGCACGGTCGACCACAACGTACCGTCTAAACGAAGTTTCGACGGTACTTGTGCAGCGAACAGGTCGGAATCATTTCCGGTGTGGCGCACGCAGCGCGTCACTTAAAGTGAAGTTTCGAGGGGCGTAACCGGAGCCTGCGACGGTTGGGCGCATCGATTCCGTCTCGGTCCGCGACAACCTCCCGTGCCGACGCAACATCAAACGCCACGTTTCGTCGGGGACGTTGGGCTCCTGCTCACGTGAACCGGCGCTGTGAGTACCGGCGATGCCTCAGAACAAGTCCTCGAGTTCGATCAGAGTGATCCCCATTCGAGCTGCCTTCTGGGCGAGTCCTCGCGTATGTGGCGCCGACAGCACTAGATGGAAGCTCATCCGCCACTGGGCGGGATCGTACATCTTGGCGAGGACCTGCTCTGGATAGGGACTCGCGGCGTCCACCGTGCGCCCCGTCCACTTCGCCTCGACGATGCGAACCTCTCTGTCGTCGAGACCGCGCACGACGATGTCGATCTGTGTCCGACCCACAGACCAGTACGTTCCCCATTCGAACGCTCCAGAGCCTAACTTCAGCTTCTCGAAGATCGCCGGCTCGCGGGCGCTGAGGTCGGTTCGTCCGCGCTCGAGGACCGAGCCGATGAGCCGCTCGAAGGCCGCGCCCGTGAAACCCTCGATATGGAAGCCCTGGTTCGCCCCCAGAACGTCGGACGAGAAGAGCAGATCATCCTTGTTGGATAGGATCTTTGCTGCGAGCGGAGACAGCACCGTGAAGTACAGGTTGAGGTAGGGGTCCGTCATCGCGAAGCGCACGCCACGGCGGTTCGCGGAGGTCGATCCAAGTGGACGACGCTCGACGATGAGGCCGTAGTCGAGAAGTCGATCGAGGATTCGGTGCACCTCGTTCTGAGGAAGGCCCGTGTCGCCGACGATCTTGGCCTGGGACGCGCCGGTCTCTCCAAGACTAGCCAGGATCTTCTTTACCTTTGCGCGGGAGCCCGTCGTCGACGTCTCGAGCTTGAGCAGGGCATCGATCTCTTCGAGGAAGATGCCCGATGAAGTGAAGAGCCCTCGGTTGATCGAGCGGATGAAGTTGTCGTCCGCTGGCAGATTCTCCAGGTAGTACGGCACTCCTCCGAGCATCATTGCGGTGAGGCAGACCTCGGTGGTGGTCCAGCTGGGAAACCATTCCGCTCGCATCTCTCCCAGTGTGAACGGCTTCACGACGATCGACGCTTGGGTTCGCAGTCCTCTCAACACCGCCACTTCACCGTCGGTGTGTTTCTGGAAGAAGCGATTCGACGAGCCGCAGATCACGACCTTGACGTTGCCCAGCTTGCGCCACTCCCCCCAATTCTCCTTGAGTAATCCGAGGAATCCTGACCTCTTCGACGCCATCCACTGGATCTCGTCGAGGAGCAGAATGAACACACTGGGGCAAGAGCGCGCATGGGAAGAGACCGCCCCAAACAGCTCATCCCAGCTGAGCTCTGAGATCCGCAGACGGGTCAGCTGCCGGTTCCCGGTGAAGCTGTCCCACTCCACAGCGAAGCGCTTCATCGCCGCGCGGTTGGACTCGTCACTTCGTCCCATGAAGTAGAACGCGTGTGGACGCTGGTCTCGGAGACGACGAAGGACCTCGGTTTTTCCGATGCGACGCCGACCCCGGAGGTGAGTGAAGCCCGAGCCGGGGGTCTCGCAGAAGCCCCGAAGCTGCCCGAGTTCTCTGTCACGACCAAGGAACTCGAAGCCACTCATCGCGGTTCACCGGAACATGATTTCATACGGCATGCTAGCTAGTGTCATGTATCCATGTCAAACATGACTTTATGCGGCACGCCAATCAGAGTCATGTATTCTCAGCGCTTCTTCTTGAAGAGCTGTCTGGCAAACGCTCGCCGCGTCGCATGGATGGCCCAGTTCACGCCATTGAACACCGGCCTGAGCGGGGCCAGCTTCCGGGGCAAGACCAGCTGCACCAGCTCGATCACAACCCCGTCGGGCGCGCTGATGTAGGCATAGCGGATCGCGCCTTGCCCTGTGGGAGGGGCATGTACGTGCACATCCGCACGCTCCAGCGTCGCAACGAGCCCCTCGAGATCGTCGGTCTGAAGCCCGAAGTGGGCCACGCCATAGCCGGTTCGAAGTGCACCATCTCCGGGCTCTGGCGCCTCTCTTGGCTCCATTGAAGGCGGGAAGGCGCTGATCACCAGGTACTGGCCACCGAGGATCAGGAAGTGGTTGCCGGTCCCAGCGCGGTTGGGCAGGGTGCCAAGGGTCTCCGCGCCGAAGTGCCGCCTGTAGAAAGCGAGGCTGGCCTCGGGATCCGCTGCGTAGATGTGGATGTGGTCGAGAGCGCTGATCACGCCAACGCTGTAGCCGATCCCAACCGCCAGATCACCGAGGCGCTCCAAGACCGGAACTTCTGGTTGCATGAATCCTCGGACTCACATACGTTCACTTCATACTGAACGAAAGAAATCTAAGTCTTGCCCTCGGTGAAGCCTTCGGAGCCACCAGGAGTCAGTAGACAACACTCTCGATGCCGCGCGCCCAGGAAATCTCTCCGCCGGCGCAGAGTTGGAGGTACACCTTTCCATCCCAGAAGGTCCCTTAAAGTTCAGAGAATACTGAATATAAAGAACGGTTTGATGCGGGCGAAACCCAAAACCCCAACCACGTGACGCCAAGGAAGAGCCGAAATGAGATTCAAGATCCTGTGCCTCCTGTCCTCCACTCTCTTCTTCTATCTGTGCCTCGAATGCCTCTTTGACCCCGATGGCATGATCACCGACTTCGGCTTCGAGGCCCTCGACGGTGCCCTCTTCATGACGCGCCGCGGGAGCATGCTCATGCTGGGTCCCGCCGTTCTCCTGTTCTTCGCGAGGAACCTTCGGCATTCTCCAGGCAGACAGGCGATCGCTCTGTCCATCGGAGCGACCATGGTCGGGCTCGCTGTACTCGGTCTATTCGAGCTAGCGCGAGGGGTCGCAGGGACCGACATCCTGTTCCCGGTGACCGTGGAAACGCTGGTTGGAATGTCCTATCTCGCCGTCTGGGTGTACAACAGACGTCGGAAACTCGCCGCGCAGTAGCGTCCGAGAACGCTTCGCCTGTCGCTACAACGAAGCGTCTCGCAAACGCACAGGTCAGTCCCGCCGTGCTGCGTTCAGCGTCACCGATCCCCTATTCCTCGCTGCCCTCATCGCCTTCTGACCACGAGGATCGCGTCTCGGCGACCGCATCGAGGATCTTCTGACTGTGGCGCAGATCTGCCTCGATGAAGTCGAGGCCTTCGACCAACCAGATCGCCACGCGGGGGTTGGCCAGGCGATAGTGCACGCGTCGACCCTCACGTCGGATCTGCACGAGGTGGTGGGCGCGCAGCTGCGCCAGGTGCTGTGACACCCGCGGCTGGGCGATGTCGAGGGCCTGGCTCAAGGACTTCACGTCGTGCTCGCCATCGCGCAGCTCTTCTACGAGACGGATCCGGTCGCGGTGCGAGAGCACCCCCAGCAGGGAGGACAGTTCATCGACGGCGAGGGAGCGGACCGGCACGCCCCCATCATAATCATCCAGCGGCAATCACGCGCGACCCAGAGGATCTAGGGTTCACCGAGCCGCGTCGGAGTCGCGAACTACCGGAGCCTTCACCCTCCGCAAACCACGACGCCCGAGGCCCGGAGTCGCCGACGCGCCCCTTCAGCTCACGAGCCACTCGAGAGCGAAGTGCCCGGGTCACTCGATCGGCCTCAGCCAAGGCTTCTCGCGTCGTCCACCACAGGTGTAGACCCGTCGCAGGCCACGGCAGCGGACGCAGCGGCAGCAGATCGGGACAGATCGCAGCAGTGTCGATTCCGGCGTCCTGCGCGTGCCGGATGGCAGAACCGAGCCCCTGCTCGATGGCCATCACCCGGCGGGACCAGCTGTCCAATCCGAGCCCCGTTCCAATGAGAACCTGGGTTCCTCGCCTGACCTGCTTGATCTGACCATCGAGGTCGGAGAGCAGATACCACGCGTACCACAGTGAGCTGACCGGCTTGGAGGAGGAGTTTTCGATGGGCATTCTTTATCTCCATGTATGTATATATGCATATATCTTAATGTATGAAGATTGGAAGTCAAGAGGCACAGACGAATCTTCGGTCTGGGTCGCCGCTACGAGATCCGGTGGCTGCTGGCAATCCCGAAACTTCACTTCAAGTGACGCATTGCGTGCGCCACAGCTGAAATGACTCTGACCCAGTCGCTGCACAAGTACCGTAGAAACTGAATTCCTACGGCACGTTGTGGTCGACCATGCTCGGAATCGATGCGCCCAACCGTCGCAGGCTCCGGTTGTGCCCCTCGAAACTTCACTTTAAGTGACGCACTGCGTGCGCCACACCGGAAATGATTCCGACATGTTCGCTGCACAAGTACCGTAGAAACTGCGTTCCTACGGCACCTTG